>VMHT01068173.1_pt1 | contig 11183 bp, 11 predicted proteins | sample 4693611 | NCBI WGS metagenome assembly VMHT01 (sample SAMN12280063, study PRJNA550983) | marine metagenome | isolation source: seawater sampled from same location over 5 years 0.02-0.2 micron viral filtrate | place: USA: collected off the coast of southern California halfway between the port... ... | reverse complement strand
TCGAATAGATCTTTTATTAAGTGTTTTTTATCTAAGAATCTTTTTAACCAGTTTTCTAGAGTTTTATCATAGTGCCTTATTAGTGTTTCTGTGTCTGCCACAATTAAACCTGTTTTTTCAATGGGCTCAATGATTTGACTAAATGAAGGACAGACCCCTCCAGGAAAAATATATTTATTTATAAATTTATTAGGAGGGGTTGGTTTATTAACTACTCCTATGGTGTGTAGTAAAAAAATACCATCTTTTTTGAGTAATTTATTCATAGATTTAAAAAAGGTATTGTAAAATTTTTTTCCTACATGCTCAAACATACCCACCGAGTAGATTCTGTCAAATTGGCCGCTGATCTCCCTATAATCCGCTAATTCAAATTTTACCTGATTGTCTAATCCAAGTTCTTTTGCTTTACTTCTGCAGTAATTTATTTGATTTTTACTAAGAGATATACCGGTTATTTCACAACCATGTTTTTTTGCAATTTCAAAAGCCATTCCTCCCCAGCCACATCCAACTTCTAAAATTTTTTGTCCCTTTTTAATATTTAATTTTTTAGCTATATGATCTATTTTGTTTTGTTGAGCATCTTCTAAAGTCTTGGTATCATCTTTCCAGTAGGCGCATGAATAAAGTCTATGTGTTTTATCTAAAAATATATCATAGAGTCTTTCTCCTCTTTCTCCACCAATGTCATAATGATGTTCTACATTTTTTTTAGCTTTTCCAGGTAAATTAAAATTTGAAAGATATCTAAAGAATTGAAATATTTTTTTTGATACAAAACTTGCAGATGATACTTCTCTACGTTCTAAATTTTTTATTAATTGCATTAAAAATTCTTTTAATGAGGCGTTCTCGATAATTATTTCATTGCGCATATAAGCTTCGGGAAATTCTATCTCAGGATCTATCACAAGTTTCCATCTTAAATTATTTTTTAACAACTTCAGTGTGATTGGTTTTTCTTGATTGGGACTTCCACAAATATATTTTTGCCCATTAGCGTCTATAAGAATTATTCCATCTTTTTTATAAATTTTAGAAAGTATTCTTGCTAACAACATTTAAGCCGCCAAATTTTTATCAAATATAAATTTTAAATTATTTAATTTATTTACTAATTCTTTTTGTTTTTCTTGAGATAGTAAAATTAATGGCGGCAAAACTTTTTTATAATTAGCATTTTTTATTGATAGAAAGCTATGTAACGCAGAAATTAAATTGTATTGATCAAACGTTTCTCTAACAGATATTAATTTTTCATTAACAACCTGTGTATCTTTTTTCTCAAAATCATCAAAAACTTTTCTAGCCAAGGAATGTGTTACATTTGTTACTGCTGAAATACAACCTGAACAACCTAACTCTAAACCCTTTAAAAGTTTAGCTTCAGAACCAGGAAACATTAAAAAATTTGGTAATTTTAAATTTTCGAATAAATTATAACTAGAGTCTTTACAGCCAATTATATTATTAGGGTATGCTTTAACAAGTTTTGTTACAAATTCTGCTGAAAATTTGTACCCACTTAATTTTTCAAAGTTATATAAAATTATTTTTATTTTAGGAGCAGCTTTAATGAGTAGAGTATAAAAATTAAATATTCCTTCGTCTGTATTGCCTTTATAATATGCTGGAGGCATTATTAAAAAATCTCTAAAATCATACTCCATAGCATAGCGAACGATCTCAATATTTTCTTTTAAGGAATTGCATCCAGTGCCTAGAAAAAATTGTTTTTTTAATTTATGGCTCGCTATTTTAGCTATTAACTCTTTCTTTTCTAAAATTGATATTAATTGGCTTTGCCCAGTTGAACCGAAAAAAAAAACTCCATGCAATCCACTTTTAATTATTGAGTCGGCGTGATCTACGGTTGCTTGTATATTTAATGAATTATCCTCATTAAAAATACTAAGACTAGCTGCATAAACACCTTTTTTTATCATAATTTTTCCTAATTTATTCTGTCTAAGTTATATTAATAAAATCAAAAATGAAAGTTCTAGTAATACAACCTAAAATTGGCATGGGAGATATGATTATTTATCTTCCCTATATTCACGCAATATCAAATAATTATAAAAGTTCAGTCACATTGCTAGTTAAAGAAAACTCAAGAGCAAAAGAACTTCTTGCAGACGATAGACATATAGAAGAAATATTATTTTTGGATAGAACTAAAGAAGGACAGGGATCACACGACGGGATCAAAGGTTTTTTTCAGCTTATAAAAGAAATTAAATGTAAGGATTTTGATAAGATTTTTATTTTTAATAGCTCTTTAAGATACCTATTAATTTCTAAATTTGCTGGTATAAAAAATATTGCTCAATATCCATTATTTCGAAAAAAAGATAATATTGTAACTTCTGCAAAAATTTTTACAGAAAATGAATTAGGCACAATTGTATCAACGCAACCAATTTTAAACATAAATGAAGAAAAAATCAAAAATTTTAAAAATAAAAAGAATAAAAATTTAAAGCATATTTGCTTGGGCATATCAGCTAGTGGCCCAACAAAGAGATGGGGTATTGAAAATTATATAAAACTTTGTAAAAAAATTAATTCTATTTATCCTTCTAAATTTTATTTAGCTGGAGGAAAAAAAGATCAAGAACTTATTGATAAAATTTTAAATTCTAACATAAGTCCTGACTGTATATCTTTTTGCAATTTAAAAATTAATGATACTCTGCCTATTATTAAAAATTGTGATTTATATATTGGTAATGATACTGGTTGGTTGCATATCTCCTCATCGTTAAAAATTAAATGTTTAGCTTTATTTATGGATAGTCCTGTGATGGCTTATGGAAAATATTCAAAATATATTTCTATAGTGGTTCCTGAAGGTGAAACAGAAGAATCAACAACACATGATACTTTAGGTAAAGATAAAATTTCTTTTGAAAAGGTTTTAAATAAATCAATTGAATTACTTAATTAAGCAAAATCTGACTTAATAATCTTATCTTTAGCTTCATTAACCAGTTGACTTAATCTTTCAGTTTTAACATCTCTATTCATATCTGGGTGAATTTTTTTTTGAAGTTGATTTGCTGCTTTTAATACTTCTTCTTTAGAACAACCTTTAGATAAACCTAATAACTTGTAAGCTTCATCACTTGAAATATTCGATGATCCTTGAGCTTGACCAAACCGACCTTGAGAAAATCTTCCAGAGTTTTTTAAAAATTGAATTAATCTCCATAACTGCATAACTTGTAGTGCGGTTAATCCTTTAATTTTCAAACCACTCAAAATGACAAATAGGAATGGAAGAGAAAAAATGTATTTACCGCCGAGGGTCAATAATGCCGCAAAAATCAACGATAAATAAACAGCAATCTTTTTTATATTTGTAGCAATTTTTTTTGAGCTGGTTCGCGCAAACCAATTTAAAAATAAATAAACAATGACAAAGATGACTATTCCCAATAAAAACAAATTCATATAATTTTCTACTATGAGTATACCAAAACTTAAAAAAATAGAGAGTAATAAAAAATATCACGATATTGTGTTAGAAGACGAATATGCGTGGGTTGATCAACCTAATATCTTAGAAGTGCTCAAAGATGCAGGTAAACTTAATCCTGAAGTAAAGAAATATATTAATGCTAATAATAAAATTACAAATGATTATTTCACCGATGTAAAAAATCTGCAAAAAAATTTATTTACTGAAATTAAATCAAAAATTAAATTAGACGATACTTCTCTTAAATACAAAGATGATAGATACTATTACTGGACCAAAACAGAATCAAAAGGAAATTATGGTAAAAAAATAAGACAGTTAATAGATTATTCAAAACCTGAAGAAACAATTTTTGATGGTGATCTTGAAAAAAAAAAATATGGCTCAGAATATTTTGGATTGGGTGCGACAAGCATATCTTATTGTGACAGCTTTTTAGCTTATTCTCTCGATTTAAAAGGATCTGAATATTATACAATTTATTTAAGGGACTTACGGTCAAATAAGAATGAAGCGGATATAATTAAAAATACCAGTGGTTCAATTACATGGTCATTGGACAGCAAAAGTTTTTTTTACTCGATGTTAGATAAATTTCATAGACCTCGTCAAATTTTTAAACATATTTTAGGAACACCAGTCAAAGATGATCAGCTTATTTTTGAGGAAAAAGATGAAACATTTACTTGTAGTATTGGGATTAGTTCTGATGAAAAATTTTTTATAATACAAAGCTCTGACCATATTACAGCTGAAATTTATTTTTTTTCTTCAACTGATAATGAAATAAAACCTAAATTATTTCAAAAAAGAAAGAAAGATATTCGTTACGATATAGATTCTTGGCAGGGATATTTTTATGTTCATACTAACGAGGGTGCTAGAGATTATAAAGTACTTAGATGTAAGACTGACCAAATTACTAATCTTGAAGTTTTTATACCATCAAAAAAAGAAACTGTTATCGGTGGATTAGATTTTCTTGATGAATATATTTTACGTGGTGAAAAATCGGATGCTATTTCAAAATTATATGTAAGAAATATCAAAACTAATCAGGAAGAGGAGATAAAAATTTCTGATGAAGCAATAGGAGTCCCTGGTTTTTCTCTTATGCAAAAAAATACAAAAACAACAAAGATTAGAGTTGGTTGGGAAAGTATGGCGACACCAAGTAAGGTTTATGAATATGATATTGTTACAAAAGAAAAAAAATTAGTTAAAGAAACTGAGATCCCATCAGGTCATGATCCAAATAAATACGTAATTGAACGTATTAAGGCTAAATCTCATGATGGTCGAATGATACCTATTAGCTTGATTAGATTAAAAGACTCAAAACAAGATGGAAAATCAAAAATTCTTTTGTATGCATATGGAGCTTATAAACACAGTATATCTCCATCTTTTAGTGCTTCAAGATTCTGTTTAATTGATAGAGGGATTACTTTTGCAATTGCTCACATCAGGGGTGGTGGAGACCTTGGGGATGCGTGGCATGAAGAAGGAAAAAAAAAATTAAAAAGAAATACTTTTTTAGACTACATAGCCTGTGCAAATCATTTAATAGAACAACGTTATACATATAAAGGTGGGGTTTGTTTTTACGGTGGCTCAGCTGGAGGACTTACAGGTGGAGCGGTGGCAAATATGGCTCCAGATTTATTTTTTTCGATGTTATTGCTTGTTCCTTTTGTAGATATAATAACAACAATGTTAAATGAAAAATTGCCTTTGACCCCAGGAGAGTGGGAGATGTGGGGCAACCCAATTAAAAATAAAGATTATTTTGAATATATCCTCTCTTATGCCCCTTATAATAATCTAAAAAAAAAAGATTATCCTTCAATGTTAATAACAACTTCCCTATTTGATAATAGAGTTCTTTACTCTGAACCAGTAAAATATATTGCAAAACTTCGAGATATTAAAACTGATAATAATACTCAATTACTAAAATGTAAAATGGAGGCAGCAGGACACGGTGGTATGAGTGGCAGAGATAATGCGATTACAGAATTAGCTGAAGAATATTCTTTTATTTTAAAAACAGCAAAAATTTTAGAATAAATATAATTAAATTTTATCAAAAAAATATTTTGCTAAATTTACTCCCGTAAGATCATAGTAAGTTTTTAATCCTGTAGGACTAGTTACGTTTATATCTCCTATAAGCTTACCTTTAATAAAGTCTATACCTGCAAAATATATATTTTTTCTTTTAAGCTCGCTCGCAACAATTTTACTGATTTTTAATTCTTGATTAGTTATTTCGATTTTTTTAGCAGAAGCCCCTTTGCTCATATTAGATAAAATACTTCCTTTTTTTGGCAATCTTGAGATAGCTCCTTTAACTTTACCATCAATAAGAAAGACTCTTTTATCTCCTTTAGATATCTGAGGAATAAATTTTTGAAACATCAAATGATGATATTTCTTTATGTATTTTAATATTATTTTTTTATTGAACTTATCTAACAATTTTACATCATTACCACCGTAACTTTCAATTGGCTTAATAACTACTTTCTTATTTTTATTAAAGAATTTTTTAATTTCTCTTAAATCTTCACTGATTAATGTAGAGGGCATAAATTTATTTAAGTGAAGTGAAAAAAGCTTCTCTGGAACCTCTCTTAAGGCTTTAGGATCGTTAATGATTTTTATTTTTTTAGAAATGTGTTCTAGAATGAATGTAGTGTTTATGTATTGTTGATTAAATGGTGGTTCATTTCTAATTAAAAGTAATTTTGCCTTGATAAGGTTTAAAATAATTTTTTTAAAGACTCTAACTGGCTTTTTTAAATTATTCTGAAACTTTATCTTGCTACATCTGGCAATGACTTTATTATCGACAAAGCTCAAGTCTTTTGGTTCATAATAGTAAATATCATAATTTCTTTTTTGAGCTTCTAAACCCAAGAAAAAAGAGGTATCAGTTCTAACATTTATTTTGTGTAAGCTAGAACCCTGAATAGCTAAAATTTTCTTTTTCATTATTTAAAAAATCTAAATTTCGTTTTTTATCATATTGTTCAAGTAACAATTGAGCTCTATTCTTTTTATAATTAACTACATTTTGAACGTGCTTTAAATAAACCGTCTCATCTTTGCCATTTAAATTTATTTGTTTCCTTTTTATTAAACCCATCTTCGCTAGCTCTAAAAATATTACTCCCCATTCATGTAATTTTTTTCCTTCGAGTTCTGTTTCTAATCCTTTTTCTGGAGCTTCTAAATAAGCATTCATAACATTTTCCTTTTTCCATTTCATCACAATCTCGTATGCTTCATCAAGCGCATTATAAAATAATCCAGTAAAAAACGCTGGCCCATCACACAAGCACTCCCAGTCACATGCATCAAGTGAACGAACTTCTATGTATTGCTTTAGTCTAACTTCAGTAAAAATTGTTGCAAGGTGTGTTTCAAAATCTTTTATGTTTGCTTCATCTTTAAGATTTGAAAAATTTCCTAAAATGAAATCTTTAAAAGACTGTCCATTAGGTTCGATGTATTTATCTCTTATTGCAAAAAGAATTGGGTACTCAATTACATGATCAAAATATTTTTCAAAAGTTATTTTTTCAAAAGCTATCGGCATTATTCCGCCACGAGATGTGTTTTGCCAAACTTTATTTCTAAATGAATAATAACCTGTTGGTTTACCTGCCTCAAAAGGTGAATTAGAATATAAGGCAATAGTGAGTGGGGTTAAATAATTTCCTAATCTAAATATTTTTTCAAAATTATTTTCTGAGGTATAGTCATAATTTATTTGAATGCCACAAGTTCGATACATCATTTCTAAACTTTGTTTACCATTTTTGGGCATTTCGTTTGTCATTATCTTATATCTTGTTTTTGGACTCTTAGGTATATCGACCAAATTATTAAAAGGGTCGAAACCAATAGAGACTGTATTTATATTCAACCCTTTACTTGCGGACTCTATTTCTTTTAAAAATTTTGAGCTTTCATTACAAACTTGATGAATATTTTCTAATGGTGCGCCTGAAAGTTCACATTGAAGCCCTGGCTCAGTGGTAATCTGCTGATTGTCTCTTTTCATTCCAATGATATTTTCTTTTTCATAAAGAGGTTTCCACCCACTACTTTTTAAATTCTCAAATAATTTTTTTAGTTTTTGATACGAAATTCTTTTTTTACTGTGATTTTCAAATAAAAATCTTTCATGTTCAACACCTATTTTAAGTTGATTTAAAGTTTTAGTACCTTTTGAAAAATACTCAATAAATTGAGCTTTATTTTTTATATTCATGCTTAAAAACAGTTTTTACTGCTAAAGCCTATTACCACATTCTTGGGGTTTATCTCAAATTTTCTTTCACACTTAATTTTAAGTTTTTCTGAAATATAAATATAATTTCTATTTCTAGTTTTTAAAAACTCCACTTTATCAGGTTGACCATATTCAATTTTAAGTTCTGACTCGCGCTTGTTCAGCCACTTACTTAATTCTTTTTCTTCAAGCTCGGTTTTTTCTTCAATTTTTTTTGAAACAGTCTGACACGAAGTAAGAATTAAAAAGCAAAATAAGAATAAGGTAACAAATTTATTTTTTGACATAATTATTAAAATCATTTTACACTTAAAAACTTATAAACAGAAATATTGAGCATAGGTTGTATAATTGCCAAAACCTCTACTTTTCATAAGATTTTAACTTCGAATCGGAGTATTTAGCATTAACAGGAAGGTTCTTTATGATGGATAAATATTTTGAGTATAAAAAACACAAAACTAACTTTAAGACAGAGGTAACTGCCGGTGTTACTACATTTTTATGTATGGCATACATCATGTTCTTAAATCCTTTTATTCTTTCTGGCGAATTCGCTGGAACAGAAAAAGGTTTTTTTGATTTTGGTGCAGTTTTTACTGCAACAATTTTAGCAACTGCAATAGCATGCTTTATTATGGCATTTCATGGCAAGACTTGGCCGATAGGCTTAGCTCCAGGAATGGGTATTAATGCTTTTGTAGCATTTGGAGTAGTCGCTGGAATGGGTTACACACCACAGGCTGCATTAGGTGCAGTTTTAGTTGCTGGTGTACTGTTTTTATTAATATCACTAACACCGATCAGAGCTTGGCTAATTAATTCAATTCCAAAAAGTTTAAAGTTAGGAATAGGTGCTGGTATAGGATTATTTTTAGCAATTATCGGTTTAGAAATCATGGGCGTCGTTGGAGATCATCCAGTAACACTGGTAACTATAGGAGATATTAAAAATCCTCTAGTGATTCTTGCATGTTTGGCTTTTGTAGTGATGATCGTTTTAGAAAAAATGAAAGTTAAAGGTAATATAATAATTGGTATCTTGGTTTTTAGTGTAATTGCTTGGGCTACTGGATTAGCTAAGTTTAATGGTGTGGTCGGAACTATTCCGCCAATGACTTATCTATTTGACTTTGATCTCACGGCTGCGTTAACAGCTGGAATGTCAACTGTAATTTTTACATTACTGTTTATTGATTTCTTTGATACTGCTGGAACTTTAACTTCTGTAGCCAATGTTGCAGGGAAAGTTGATAAGCAAGGAAAAGTAAAAGATATTAATAAAGCAATGCTTGCAGACAGTGTTGGAACAGTTGCTGGAGCTTTAATGGGTACTTCAACAGTTACAAGTTATGTTGAGTCAGGAGCGGGAGTAAAAGCTGGAGGAAGAACTGGAATGACTTCTTTAGTTATTGGAGTTTTATTTTTATCTTGTTTATTTTTTGCTCCATTAGCCACTAGCTTACCAAAAGAAATAGATGGTGCCGCATTGCTATATGTTGCTATTTTATTTGTAAGAAATATCACCAACATTGAATGGGACGACATAGCAGAATCAGCTCCTGCAGTTGTAGCTATGATAACTATGCCGCTTACATACAGTATAAGTAATGGTATTGCTTTAGCGTTCATATCTTATGCTTTAATCAAAATTCTTACAGGTAAGTTTACAAAAACTTCTCCTGCTATTTGGGTTATTGCAATTTTAAGTGCGATGAGCTTTTACGTAGCTTAATAAATTTTAGGGCCGGTGAAAACTGGCCCTTAACTTTCGTGTTTTTTTACTAAATCTTCAATTCTTATCTCTTCGTAGTGTTCGAATGGCTGCACAATCCAAGGATTGCTATTTAACTTTTCAGCACAAAAATCTGGTTCAAAAGTAGAGTCTTTTTTTTTCCAAAGCACGGCTGTTTTAATGCCCATAATATTTCCCTTTAACGGAGGATATTTCTTTAACCAATCGATACTTTTATTTAAAGTAACTCCGGTGTCAGATAAATCATCACACAAAAGAATATTTCCACTCATTTCTTGAACCGTAGAACTCATTTCTCTTGAAAAAACTAATTCTCCTTGTTGGTTCTCAGTACCTTCGCCTGAATAAGACTCGACAGCTAAATATGCACATTTAAGTTTAAAAACTCTACTTAAAACGTCTATTATTGGGGCACCACCACGCATAATGCCTATTAATATATCTGGCTTAAAGCCACTTTTATGAATTTGAATTGCTAATTTTTCTACGATTAGATTATACTGTTTCCAATCAATAATAAGTTTATCTGCCATGAAAAAAATTAGTTTATTTTTAAGGAGTTGTAAATGAAAGGTTATGTAGTTTGTGTTTATAAAAGCATTAGTAATAAAGAAAAGTTAAAAGAATATGCTATAAAAGCTATAGCCGCTGTTGAAAAGTATAAGGGAAAATTTCTAATCAGAGGAGGAAGTTTTACAACAAATGAAGGAGATAAATCACCTAGAACAGTTGTAATAGAATTTCCATCTTACGACGAGGCAAATTTATTTTATAATTCTAATGAATATCAAGAAGCACATGATGTATTAAAAGGACACGCTGTACGTCATCACCAAACCATTGAAGGTGCTTAATATTGGATAGGCTCATTATCAATAGACCTCCACAGATACCACGTTGCAACTGAGCAATAGGGTGTAAATTTTTTATATAGTTTTTCTAGAAAAATTTTTGGAGGAAAATACTTTTTTTTGTAATTATTAGAGATAGCTCTTAATAATCCTATATCTTGAAGCGGCCAAATATTTGAACGATTAAAAGTAAAGAGTAGAATCATCTCAGCTGACCAGCGTCCTATTTGTCTTAGTTCTGATAAATATTCAATAGCTTCTTCATCGGTCATTTTATTGATAAGACTTGGCTTAAAACTTTTGTTCAATGTTCTTTTAGCTAAATCTTTGATGCCTTTCACTTTTTGTCTGCTTAAACCACAGCTTTTTAAACTATTAAAAGATAATTTATTTACAGTTTTTGCATTAATCCTATCTTTGCACTTATTTTTAAATTTAAAAAATACAGAATTAGCTGCAGCTACACTTATTTGTTGGCCAATTATACTTTTACAAAGAGAGAAAAAAACGTCATTGCGAGTAACAAGATTGCCATCCTTATAATTGTTAATGAGAACTTTCATCACTTTATCTCTTTTAGATAAAATTCGTTTTGCTTTAGACCAATATTTTGGTGCCTTACTCATGTTCTGGGAGCAACAATTTGTTTTTTTAATTTATTTTCTCTAATAAAGATAACCAATGAACTAATAATTACTAATCCTGCTCCTAGCAATGTTAGTACTTTTGGTACCTCGCTCCATATAAAAAATCCAAAAATAATTGCAAAAACAAGACTTAAATATT
>VMHT01064004.1_pt1 | contig 11183 bp, 9 predicted proteins | sample 4693611 | NCBI WGS metagenome assembly VMHT01 (sample SAMN12280063, study PRJNA550983) | marine metagenome | isolation source: seawater sampled from same location over 5 years 0.02-0.2 micron viral filtrate | place: USA: collected off the coast of southern California halfway between the port... ... | reverse complement strand
GTCTACGCACACATCAGAGGCAACTTATATAATTCCATCAAATAGTAGAGCTCTTGCTTCAGGTACGAGTACAGAGAATATGAATTTTCAATTAGAAGTGAATGAGTATACAGGAGGGGTTACTTTTACAGGAACATTATTTGAGAATTACTATAAGACATACATACAAGATGTCTTTAATAATAAACGAAGAATAACAAAAGTAAATGCTCGTTTACCGTTAAAAGTTATATATAATTTAAAATTGAATGATAAAATTTCGTTAAATAACTATACGTATATAATTAATAGTATGAAAACCGATCTAACAACTGGAAAGAGTAGTTTAGAATTATTAAATGTAGTATGATAAAAAATATAATCGATTTATTGCAAGTTTCAAAAGGAGAAACAGAGAATATCAGAATAGCACAAGGTAAGTATGCTTTGCCTAAAACTTTTAAGTCTGCATACAAACAAATTAAAAGAGAGATTAAATGGCTTCAGTAACTAAAGAATATAATTTAAAGGTAAACACCAAAGACGCAGCAGCGAATGTTGATGATCTTAATGAAGGATTAGAAACAACGCAGGCTGACTTAGGAGGAGTAGAAAACGCTGCCGATAGTGCTTCAGGTGGAATGATCTCTGGATTTAAGGGAGCTCTGACAAGTATCAAGAGCGTTATACTTGGATTCAAAACAATGCGAGGAGCGATTATAGCCACAGGCTTAGGAGCTTTAGTTATTGCTGTTACATCGTTAGCCGCTGCATTTACCAGCACAGAAGAAGGACAAAATAAGTTCAACAAAATAATGGGTGTTATTGGTTCTGTTACTGGCAACTTAATAGACGTACTTGCGAATTTAGGAGACAAATTAATATGGGTATTTACAAGTCCAAGAGAGGCGTTGAATAGTTTTGTTGGATTGATAAAATCTCAAATAATAAATAGGTTTAATGCGGCAATAGATACGGTTGGTTTTTTAGGTTCAGCAATTAAGAAAGTATTTCAAGGAGATTTCAAAGGAGCAATGGATGATGCGAAGGAAGCTGGCAGTTCTTATGTAGACGTATTAACAGGAGTTGAAGATTCTTTAGAAAAAGTTACAACTGGAGTTAAAGGTTTTGTAAAAGAAATAGTTGAAGAAGGTAAGATAGCAGGAGAGATTGCGGACAAGAGAGCTCAAGCAGACAAGGTTGAAAGACAGCTACAAATAGATAGAGCTCAAGCTGATAGAGATAGGGCAGACTTATTAGAGAAAGCTGTTGATACAGCCAAATTTAGTGCAGAAGAGAGGATTGCATTTTTAGAAGAAGCTGGTAGATTAGAAGAAGAAATAACTAACAAAGAAATTGCGGCTGCTAAATTAAGATTTGATGCGAAAGTTGCCGAGAATGCTTTAGCTGGTTCTACGAAAGAGGACTTAGACGAAGAGGCTGCGTTGAAAGCTCAAATGATTGCGTTAGAAACTGCGAAACTAACAAAGGCAAAAGAAGTTACGACACAAGTTATTGCGTTGTATGCGTCAGAGGCGGCAGCGAAGAAAGCGATTGACGATCAAGTACAATTAGACAAGGAAGCGACAGATCAAAAAGCAAAAGACGCTGCGACAGCTTTAGATACTCTTAAAACCCAAATACGAGATGCTGCGGCAGTAAGTGAAGATGAGAAAAGAGCTTTAGAAATAGAGAAAACTATTGAGCACTATGATAACCTGATACAATTAGCAATAGACAACGGTCTAGCAACAGAAGGATTGGAGAAAGCTAAGGCAGACAAAATTACTGGAATAAAAAGCAAAGCTGCTAAAGAAACTGCCGAGACTGAAATCAAGTGGGCTGATATGACTCAAGGAGAGAAGTCTAAACTTATGGTTGATGGTTTAAATAATTTAGCATCAATATTAGGAACGGAAACAGCGGCAGGAAAGGCGGCAGCTATTGGAGCTGCAACTATCAGTACGTTTCAGTCAGCAACTGACTCGTTCAAATCACTTTCAGGAATACCAATAGTGGGACCAGCGTTAGGAGCGTTAGCGGCTGGAGCAGCGATAATCTCTGGTATTGCAAATGTTAAAAAAATAACACAAACTAAAACACCAACGGTAGCAGGAATAAAAGGGGGACCAACTGTGAGTGCAGGAGCAGTTCCGACACCACCACCACCACCGCAACCTCCGTCTTTAGATTCAGTTGCGTCATCTGGCTTTAATCAGCTTGCTGATGCTATTGGAGAACAGGCTTCGGAGCCAGTACAGGCTTACGTAGTAAGCAATGATGTTACAACAGCTCAAAGTCTTGAAAGGAACATTGTAGACGGAGCGTCTATAAGCTAAATACAAAATTATAAATTAAATACGTTATAGAAATATGAAAATCATAGAATTAATACTAGATGAGGCTCAGAACATTATGGGAATTGATGCGATAAGTTTGGTAAACGCACCAGCCATCGATGAAAACTTTTTGGCGTTAAAATCAGATGAGATTAAACTAGCAGAAGTTTCAAAAGATAAGAAGATCTTAATGGGTGCTTTACTCGTGCCAAATAAACCTATTTTTAGAACAGGAGATGAGGGAGATTATTATATTTACTTTTCAAAAGATACGGTTGAAAGAGCGAGTCAATTATACCTTAAAAATGGGTATCAAAATAACTCAACGTTAGAACATCAGCACGAGCTTAATGGATTAACGTTAGTTGAGAGTTGGATAGTTGAAGATGCTAAATTTGACAAGTCCAGAAAGTATGATCTAAACGTTCCTGTTGGAACTTGGATGGGATCAGTCAAAGTGAACAACGATGATGTGTGGAATGATTATGTCAAAACAGGTAAAGTCAAAGGGTTTAGTATTGAGGGATTTTTTATTGATAAGATGCAAAATCCAAAAGCAACTTTGTCAGAACAAAAAGCTCAAAAGATATTGAGTGAAATTAAAAATATAATAAAATAAGTGAGACAGAGTGAGACACATACGCCTAGTAGAACGAGTCCAAAAGGAAGTTCAAGAGCGTGTTTATGTAAAGACTCAAACACTTATTCAAGGAAGTGCTGTAAAGGGGATATATGGAATCAAGGCATAGGAACTATATATCGACAAGGTTAAAAATGCAAAATTAAAATTAATAAACGTTATACTATTATGAAATCAAGTGAAATGATAAATAAAATTCGTACACTTCTGGATATTCAAGTTAAATTGGAAGAAAGAAAATTAGAAAATGGGACTGTTGTAGAAGCAGAGTCATTTGAAAAAGGCAAAGAAATATTCATTAAAACAGATGATGAAAAAGTTGCGATGCCAGTTGGCGAGTATATCTTAGAGTCAGGCGAGTTAATCGTTGTTGAGGAAGAAGGTGTAATTGCTGATGTAAGAGAAGTCTCTGATGAAGTTCCTGAAAAGGAAGAAGAAACTGAAGATTTGGAAGAAGGAGATGATGAAGCAGCAGTTGATGATTGGGCTGGATTAGAAAAAAGAATTAAAAATCTTGAAGATGCGGTTGCTGATTTAAAGAAAGACAAAGAACCTCGAGAGGACGAAACAGTTGAAGCTGAATCTGAAGAAAACAGACAAATCAAATCTCGTACTGTTAAAGAAGAGTTTGATGCTTCAAAAGAAGAAAGAGAAGAAGAAGCAAAAGAAGAGCTTGCAGTTGAACCTATTAAACACAGCCCAGAAGGTAAGTTTAAGAAAGACGCTCAGTTTCATTTTGCAAATAAAAGACCGATGTCAATTTTAGATTCGGTTATGGAAAAAATAACAAACAATTAATAATTAAATAATAAATAAAATGGCTTTAAGTATTACAAGTACATATGCGGGACAGTTTTCGGGAAAATACATCGCTGCTGCATTGTTATCAGGTAACACCATTGCAAAAGGTGGTATCGAAGTAAAACCGAATATCAAGCTTAAAGAAGTTGTCAAAAAAGTAGCGACTTCTGCCTTGATCGTAGATGGCACCTGTGATTTCACAAATGCAGGAAACGTAACTCTAACAGAGAGAATAATTGCTCCTGAGGAATTTCAGGTAAATCTCGAGTTGTGCAAAACGCCTTTCGTTTCAGATTGGGAAGCTGTACAAATGGGATATTCTGCTTATGAAAAATTACCTCCAAGCTTTTCTGACTTTTTAATTGGTCACGTTGCAGCGGAAGTTGCACAAAAGACTGAGCAAAACATTTGGGTTGGAGCTAATGGTAGTGCAGGAGAATTTGATGGATTAATCACTCTAGCAAAAGCTGACTCTGACGTTTCAGATATTACAGGAACAACTGTAACACACACAAACGTAGTAGCGGAGATGGCGAAAGTTGTTGATGCTTGTCCTTCTGCTCTTTACGGAAAAGATGACTTAAATCTATATGTATCTCAAAATGTAGCGAAAGCATACATTAGAGCTCTTGGTGGATTTGCTAACGTAACAGGAGGAATGGATAACAAATCTCAAATGTGGTATTCTGGTCAAGCTCTATCTTTTGATGGTGTCAATATATTCCCAGCTTGGGGTATGACTGACAACCAAATGGTATTGGCTCAGAAATCAAATCTATGGTTCGGTACTGGTCTAATGAACGATGCAAATATCGTAAAAACTTTAGATATGGCAGACCTTGACGGAAGTCAAAATGTGAGAGTAATTATGCGATTCACAGCAGCAGTTCAATATGGAATTGGAACTGAAATCGTACTTTACGATCCAACTGTATAATAATTTAATAAAGGGGTAGAAATACTCTGCCCTTTTTGTTTAACTTTTAAAAAATAAAAATATGCCTTGTGCTTTAACAACTGGAAGAGAGTTACCGTGTAAGACGGGCTTTGGAGGGATTAAATATGTTTACTTTTGTGACTATGGAACTCTAGGAGCAGTAACTATAAACGCTGATGGTACTATTGATGCAATAGGGGGAAGCCCAGCTTGGTTTCAATACGACATTAAGGGTAGTAGTTCGCTAGAGACAACGATTAACTCGAGTCGTGAAAACGGGACGACATTTTATGCTCAAACTCTTAATCTAACGCTGACATATTTAGATGTTGCTACACAACAAGAAATTAAACTTCTTGCTGTTAGTAGACCGCATTTAGTAGTTGAAGATTATTATGGTAATCAATTTTTATGTGGCTATGAGAATGGAGTAGAATGTACTGGAGGAACAATAGTAACTGGTGCAGCAGCGGGAGATTTAACTGGCTTCACTTTGACTTTTGAAGGTCAAGAAGAAACCCCTCCGTATTTTATAGATGCGGGATTAATTTCTGCGAATGCAGCTCAAATCACACCTAACTAATCGATCTAAATATTAGTATAATCAAAGCACTCTTTAAGGGTGCTTTTTTTATTTTACAAATTGAGTTAATTTAATCGTTATATATAAAATGATTGTATTAACAACCGATGCGAGCCAAACTTTGTCAATTATTCCTAGAGAATATCTAGGACAATTCTATGTTGATGTAAGAGATGCGAGTTTAAATAAGACGTTTAGTTATTTTAATGGAATTTCTGATTCTGATACTAGTGGAAATTATTTATTTTTTACAAACTCTTATGTAGATTCAGAAGCTGTTTCTATTTTTATAGAAGGTAGGTTTTATGATTTGGATTTATATGCTGATTTTAACTATTGGAATATGAATTTGAGTTATTGGGAACTATATGACGAAGTATGGCAGACAGATTCAAACCAAACAGAGGTAATATATAAAGATAAGTTGTTTTGTACAGATCAAGACATTGACCAGCTTAACGATAACGACCATTATGAGTTAAATAAAGGACAATACACGAGCAACGATTCGTTTGATAATGAGTATATTGTAATATGAAAAATAAAAAAAGAAATAAACAAGGACAATTTACTAAAAGTCTTAAATCAGAAGTGAGTTTTGTTAATTTAAGCACCTATACAAGTCCAGAAATTAAAGAAGTAGCTCACAAATTGTGGGTAGAGTACGGAATTGACAATAATTACTTTCAATTTTTGATCGATAGATACAATGGAAGTCCGACAAACAACGCTGCGATCAATGGAATAAGTCAAGCAATTTTTGGTAAGGGTTTAAATGCGACAAATGCGAATAAAAAACCAGACGAATATGCTCAATTCGTTTCTTTATTTAAAAAAGAGATGGTTAGAAAGCTGTGTTATGACTTAAAGTTAATGGGACAATGTGCTATACAAGTTATTTACAATAAACAACGAACAAAAATAGCTCAATTAGAGCACTTTCCGATTGAAACATTAAGAGCTGAGAAGGCAAATGATGAGGGAGAGGTTCCTGCTTATTATTATTTTAAAGATTGGGCTAAAATAACACCATCAGACGAGCCTTTGAGGATCCCTGCTTATGGAAAGAGTAAAGAGAGTATTGAAATCTGTTATATACAGCCATATAGAGCGGGCTTTTATTATTATAGTCCAGTTGACTATCAAGGAGGTATACAATACGCAGAATTAGAAGAGCAAATCTCGAATTATCACATCAATAATATACGTCAAGGGTTGGCTCCGAGTATGTTGATTAATTTTAACAATGGAATTCCAAATCAACAAGAACGCCAGTTAATTGAGAACAGAATAGCGGAGAAATTTAGTGGAACGTCAAATGCAGGTAAATTTATACTTGCGTTTAATGACAATAAAGAAGCACAGGCTGAAATAAATCCAGTTCAGCTAAGTGATGCTCATAATCAATACCAGTTTTTATCCGATGAGAGCTCTAAGAAGATAATGGTCTCACATAGAGTCGTAAGCCCTATGTTATTAGGTATAAAAGACAGCACAGGTCTAGGGAACAACGCAGAAGAGATTAAAACGGCTTCTCTTTTGATGGACAACACCGTTATAAGACCGTTTCAGGAGCTTTTAATAGATTCCTTTAACAAACTACTACTTTACAACGATATAGCCTTAAACCTCTATTTTATTACGTTACAACCGCTAGAATTTACTGAGATAGATCCTGATTTACAAGACGATGAAGAAATTGAGGAAGAAACAGGTATCGAACAAGAGGAAAAACAAGAGCTTTCGACAGATGAAGCGAGTAGTATCTTAGGAAGTCTAAAAGATACAGCTCATAAAATAGGTAAAGAGTTTGAACTTGTAGACGAAGTAGACAATGACGATGAAATAAGCAACGAAGAGTGGGCGAGCTCTTTAATAAAAGAAGAGAAAAGTACGTTAACGAAAATAAAAGATTTTGTTGGATTAAAAGGAGCAAGCGAGGATAATGTAGGAAGCCTTAGAGATGGTAGTGCATTTAGTTATTTAGATTCTAAAAATGGACTCTATAAAATACGTTATAAATATGCTATCGGTTCATTTAAGCCCTCAAGTGGTTCGAGAGATTTTTGTGAACAAATGATGTCGTTGTCTAATCAAGGATTAGTTTGGAGAATAGAAGATATTGACAAAGCAAGTTGGTTTGAGAGTGTTAATGTAGAGTTTAGACATAAGAAAAAACCTTATGATATTTTTAAATTCAAAGGCGGAATTTACTGCCGTCACAAATGGGTAAGAGTATTATATAGAGCAAGAGACAAAGCAAAAATATCTGAGAATTTAGATGACTATAGAAAGGCTGCGAAAAAAGACTTTCCAAGTTATATGATAAACAAGAAACCTAGAGGATCAGAAGAAAGTGCGAAGGCACCAGAAAATATGACAAATAGAGGAGCATATCCAAAATAGAAAATTATGGCAGCAACACCGTTATTTATAAATAGAACTGATTTAGTCCGAAACTCCATTATTGATGGAAACGTAGATACGGATAAGTTTGTGCAATTCATCAAGCTTGCTCAGGAGATTCACGTACAGCAATATATGGGGACTGAGCTTTATACAGAAATTGGAGGATTGATTAGTGATGGAACTATTGATGACGGAGGTAATGCTAAGTTTAAGACATTGTTAAACGACTATATTGCACCAATGTTGATCTGGTTTGCTCAAGTGGATTACATTCCTTTTGCGGCTTATCAAATAAGGAACGGAGGAGTATTTAAACACTCTTCTGAAACTGCTGAGACGGTAAGCAAAGGAGAAGTTGATTATTTAGTTGAGAAAGCAAGGACAAATGCTGAATGGTATACTAGAAGGTTTATTGATTATATGGCTTTTAATCAAAGTAGTTTTCCTACGTATACGAGTAATAGTAATAACGATTTAAGCCCAAGTCAAGACGCTACGTTTAACGGTTGGGTTTTATGAGGTATAAACCAAAAAAAATAAATGTTGAAAAGTTAAGAACTTTTTTAAAAAGAATAAATAAAAAGATAAAAAATGGCAAGTCTATATAATAATAAAATCAGTACAACTTATGTCGGTCTTATAAAGACTATTGACAATGCGGTAATTTCAGCTTCACTAAGAGAGCTTTCTGATGGAGGTGGAACAGGAACAGGATTGTATGTAAATACAGCAGGAGATTTTAAAGTAACAGCTATTTTAGAATTTGGAAGTCTTAAAGATACAGGCGAAAATATTACAATAACTAAGTTTGTAGATGAAGCCGATGGTATTGCTTCAAATGATAACGATACTACAATTCCAACAAGTGCAGCAATAGTTGATTATGTAGCTTCAAGAATAACTTTAGAGGACTTAGATTTTATTGGAGACACAGGAAATGGAAGTGTTGATTTAGATAGTGAGGCTTTTACTGTTGTTGGAACAACAAATGAAATAGACACAATAGCAAGTAATCAGACCTTACAAATAGGCATAGTTACAAACCCTATATTTAGTGAAAACATTCAAGTAAATGGTCTTATAAAAGGTAACAACGACATAATAATTAAAGACACATCTGATAGAACAATGGCTGCTTTTTATGGTGGTAATAAATCAGAACTTTACTTTAATGACAGCAAGAAATTCGAGACAACTTCAGATGGTGCTACAGTTACAGGAGGACTAACAGCAACAGGTGGCTCTGTATTTACAAGTGCTACATTTAGTTCAGGTATAACAGTTAATTCAGGTGCTGCTGATAGTTATTTTGGAAGCTTTATTGCAAGTACAGGTAGTGGTTACGCTAAATTTTATGAAAGTAGTAATAACCATTTATCATTATATATGGCTAATTCTAGTGGAACTGCAAATGTAGTGCTTAATTCCTCTGGAGTTTCTTTTATAAAAGGAGGTAATTTAATTATAGGTGGTTCATCTGATAGTGGAGAATTGCTACAAGTAGAGGGAACTGCATCTTTTACAGGTCAGGTAGATTTTGCAGATAATGTAACAATAGTAGATAGCAAAAACCTAAAAATAGGTACAGGTCAAGATTTGGAGTTGTTTCACAATGCTACAGATTCTTATATCCAAAATAGTACTGGGGATTTAAACATTATAAATTATGCTGACGACAAAGATATAGTATTCCAATCTGATGATAATTCAGGAGGTGTTACTACATATTTTTATTTAGATGGAAGTCAAAAAAACATACAATCTCACGTCAATTTTAGAATACTTGATACTGGTAAATTACAGCTAGGAAATGGTGCTGACTTAGAGGCGTTTCACGATGGTACAAATACTTATGTAGAAAATTATACAGGAAATTTTATTTTCACTCAAGCACTTGATGGTGGAGATATGGTTTTTAAATCAGATGATGGCTCTGGTGGAACTACTGAATACTTTAGGTTAGATGGTGGGGATGTAAATATACAAGTTAGTAAAGATGCAAAATTTCTTGATAATGTATCAGCTCAATTTGGTAATGATGGAGATTTTACTTTAAAACACGATGGCTCAAATAGTAAAATAGAAAACAATACAGGACATTTTAATATTATACAAGAAGCTGCCGATAAAGACATAGCTTTTTTATGTGATGATGGTTCAGGAGGCACTACTGCATATTTAACTATTGATGGAGGTTCTGAACAAATTACAGTTAATAAGAATGTAGAATTTCAAACAAGTGTACAAGCACAATTTGGAAATTCAAACTCAATGCGATTATGGCACGATGACGCTAATGGTAGTTGGCAAAATGATGTAGGAAATATTTATATTAGAAATACTACTACTGATGGAGATATTATATTTAACGCTGATAATGGAAGTGGTGGCAATACGACATATTTACAATTAGATGGTGGAATTGAATCAATATTAACCTATAAAGATATATTGATGGCTGTTGATGGGGATGGAGGTAAACTTAAATTCGGTGCATCTCAGGATTTACAAATCTATCACGATGGTAGTAATTCATACATAAAAGATACAGGAACTGGAAATTTATATATTCAAGCATCTGAAAGAATGAGATTTACTGGAATTAATGATGAAGCATTATTATACCTTAATGAAAACAGTAATGTAGAACTGTATTATGATAATTCTTTAAAATTAGAGACTACAGCTACAGGAATTGATGTAACAGGAACAATTCAAGCTGATAATTTAACTATGCTTGATAATGAATATATACGTCTAGGAAATTCAAACGACTTTCAAATATATCACGATAGTACAGCAAATCAGATATTAGCAAATACTGTAGGACAATCAACAATAATTAAAACTTCAAATGCTTCTTCAGGAGATACAACAGCTTTAACTATTACAGCTAATGGAGATTTATCTACAGGTAGGGATGTAACGATAGCAGGAGATTTGACTGTAAATGGAACTACGACCACAGTAAACACAGACCATTTTAACGTTGAAGATCCTTTGATTTCAATGGCAAAAGACAATGCTGCAAACACAGTTGATATTGGAACATACGGAAGATATAATGATGGCACTCAAAGATATTTAGGTTTATTTTCTGATGCTTCTGATGCAAATAGATTTAAATTATTTAAAGGTCTAACAGTAGAACCTACGACTACAGTAGATACATCAGGAACAGGATATGAATATGCTGACTTATTATTATCAGGTCTTGAAGCAAGAGGGGATATAAGTGTTGCTCAAAATCTTCAACACACAGGAGATACTGACACTAAATTAGAATTTGGTACTAATAATATATTACTTAAAGCAGGGGGTGCTACTCATTTAGATTGTTCTTCTGACCAAACTACGCATTTATATGGAGGGAATAGCCTTGCTTTATCACTAAACACCTCTCAAAATGCGACATTTGCAGGAAATGTAACTTTAGCAGATAATAAAAAAGCATTTTTCGGAGCAGCTACAGATTTAGAGATATATCATAGTGGT
>VMHT01102093.1_pt1 | contig 11185 bp, 24 predicted proteins | sample 4693611 | NCBI WGS metagenome assembly VMHT01 (sample SAMN12280063, study PRJNA550983) | marine metagenome | isolation source: seawater sampled from same location over 5 years 0.02-0.2 micron viral filtrate | place: USA: collected off the coast of southern California halfway between the port... ... | reverse complement strand
AGAATAGAAGACATGATGCACAACAAAGTAAACATAGAGTACCTACAAAAACAAATGGACAAGGCTCTAGAAGATATAGAAGTATTAAAAGATAAGGTAAGAGCAAATGGATCGAAACACTAAAAAAATTTTAGATTATATCTCTGATATGGAGAAGAAGGCAAAACAAATGAGCTATGTAAAAGATCTCAAACAAGAAGTAGAGATTAATGGCACAGGCACGCATAAGTATAGAATTAAAGAAGGACCAAACAAAGGTAAGGTAACAAGATGACAGCCCACATCGTAGCCCTTCTAATGTTTATAGGACCTGATATCAAAGAGCATCGTATTCAGGAGTCAATGTCCGTTTGTTTGAAGCACCGTAGAGAAGCTACTCGGATACCAAAAGAGAATATATCTTATAAATGCATTAGATCTAAGGCAGAATTAGAGTTGAATATAGATGGATCTAAGTCTATAAAAGCATTAATATTAGAATAATGAAACTTACAGCAAATATAACTCTTGATGAGTTAACTAAGTCTCAAATTGCAGAGCGTAAGGGGATTAATAATAATCCTAACCCTGCGCAGATTGAGAATCTTAAAGCGTTGGCTACAAACATATTGCAGCCAGTTAGATCTCATTTTGATAAACCATTAATTATATCCTCAGGATTTCGTTGTGCTCAGCTTTGCGTAGAAATTGGTAGCAGTGTAAACAGCCAACATGTGGCAGACGATAAAGCAGCTGCAGCAGACTTTGAAATACCTGGTGTAGACAATAGAGAGCTAGCTCTTTGGATCAAATCAGAGTTGGAATACGATCAGCTCATATTAGAATTTTATAAAGATAACGAACCGACATCAGGCTGGATACATTGTAGTTATTCTACTGACAGAAATAGAAACCAGTCCTTGCGTGCACAAAGAGTTGATGGTAAGGTGGCATACACACCATGGCTAGAATAGGACAACTTACTTCACAGATTGTAACAGGCAACTGCCCAGAGTGCAGAACAGATACACTTCTTGTATCGTTCGATGAAAACATTTACCGATGTGTAAACTGTGGTTATGATCTAGAGCAGAAAGTAAACGGCGTAATTAAATACGTTGTAGCTAACGATCAGACACAATTCAAAGCAAGTATTCTACCGGACGAAGAGCATGGCTAAAAAGAAACCTATGTTTGGGGTAAACAATTACCACAAACGAACTCCTAAAAAACGTCCAGGTGTACACACCAAAAGATTAAACAAAAGAAAACCTCACAGGAAGAAGTACAAAGGCCAGGGGCGGTAGTGTTTGAAAAAGTTACCATCATCACGTTGTTATATCTAACAACACTGGGAGATATTAAACAAGAATCGTTTGAAGTTGTATCAGGTGAAAGCTGTGAATCTTGGTATACACAGAATGTAAAAGTTGGAGAGAGAAAGAAACGTAAAGTATTCGGCAATCATTATTACCACAAGTATAAAGATAAAGATGTTATTGGTTATATTTGTAGTGATGAACCACCACAATAAACGAACCTATTCCACGAGGGAAAAAGGGAATAGGTTATAAGGTGAGAAAAGATAATTATAATTGCCACAATTCAGACACATTGTCAAGCACCTACACCTGCGTTGCATTTAAACGTAATATATATTTTGTTTTGATTAACTAAATCAGGACCTATTTCGGACAGAGCGTTAGCCGTCATCATGGTCCCTACAGCCGCACAATCGTACCATGTCTCATGCTCGCCAGCGTTGTATTCAGGTAAGCAATCACCATGGATCACGGAACAAATTTTCATAATTAAAATATATTTAGTCATTGACAATCCTATATGATTATCCTATATATTGGTGAAAGGAAGAAATATGACAGACACAACAAAATATAGAAACGTTTCCTTATCACACGCAACATACAAGATATTAGATACTTTGTCGAAGAATTTAGATCCTGATGTGACGTTATCGATAAGCAAGACGATTGAGAAAATAGCAAATGAGAAAGTGAGGAAGTTAAATGGGAAAATATCGGACACCGTTCGCAAATAACGACGTTATACATTTAATTGAACAAAACAAAGAACCAGAGCAAAAGCTTTGGATCGCAGTACTAGCTAAGGCTTTTGATGATGCGTTCTATTCGACAGACGACAAGGCAGCATTAGAAGCTTTAAGTTGGATCAAACATGGTAGTGATTTTAATTACGTGTGCGGATTAGCAGGTAGAGATCCTAACTATGTGAGAAAGAGAATGTTAGATAAAGTAGTACAAAGAGAAGCAACTATCTTGGCAGAACATAAAAGAGTTAAGACAGGTGTAGACAATGTAATACAACTAAAAAAGAGAGGACCTGTTCCAGGCACAATTAAGAAAGTCTATGACTATAAATGGTTGCCGAAACAGGAACACGATTATGTCGACAGGTAAAAGAATATGCAAAGATTGCAAAGGCAATGGATACTTAAGAACAGAGATGAATACGATCGTACAGTGTTTAACCTGTTGGTCGGAAGGAGAAATTGATGAGAGCATTTGGGCTAGGAATTATGATCCTATTATTCCTGATGAGTTGCAGTCAACACAAAAAGACGATTGACAAAGTTTGGTTTGATCCAGTCAAAGGTTTTTTTAGGATAACGTATGGCATCAGTAAGTGAGAATATGGCTTATCTTGCTGGTCTACTTGATGGTGAAGGTTGCATCACATACAAAAAGTATTGGGATCGCAAACGAAAAGATAGACCACGAAAATATTTTTGTTGGCGAATACAAATGGAAATCGTGATGACACACAAACCAACGATACAATGGTGTGCAGACACATTCGGCGGCAAAGTATACGAGAAGCCACGTAAAGAGCATAAGATGCAGTACAGATGGCGAAGAAGTTTTAGAGATGCGTTAGAGATAGCCAAAGCTATCATACCGTACTCTGTTACAAAGAAGGAGAAGTTACAACAAGTTATAGATCACTATGGCGATAAAGCATAAAATAAAATTTAAGAATGATGACCGAGCTAGGGGTACAAGTCCTGCAGAATTGCGTTCCTCTGGACCTAAGCAACGACCTGAAAGGGTAGCGACGAAGCTCGGCGTTAGTGGGGAGAGTGCCAGACGTGGTGTCCCCGCTAACGATAATGAATACAGATCTGGTGGTGCGTATCGTGCCATCTTAAAACTATTTGCGGAGAACTTAAAGAAATGAAAACAATACCTGATTTAATTACAGATATAAGATGGTATTATAAACGTGTTATCGATAGACCTCTGTCGTGGATGGAGGCTATCGGTAGCAAAATGAACAGCTATGCGTGGAGAAAGCGATGGCGTAACAGAGAGGAAGGAACAGGATATGGCAAAAGACCAAGATAAGAAAGGCATACCAAAAGTACAGATTGATATGTTTAACTGGGGTCCTTGCGTTGTGCGATTACGTATTAACGAGGATTTCCAAAATAAGTTATTAGATGAAGCGAAGAAGAACGAAGAGGATTACGTCGGCAAGTTAGCCGGACAGATTAAGAAAGAGACAGGATACAGTGATAAGTCGAGAGAGATCTTATTACCTTATGTGTCTAGTGCTCTAGGTTTATATAACCAGGCCTATGAAGCGTATACGAAGAAGAAGTTTGACAAGGTACCTGAGTATATCTTATCAGCGCTTTGGATAAATTATCAGAAGATGAATGAGTTTAACCCACCGCACGATCATGATGGTAAACTGTCGTTTGTAATCTATTTAAAAATACCTGATGAGTTAAAAAAAGAAAACGAAGCCTATAAAGGTAGAAGCTGTGGCCCTGGAGGTATACAGTTTATTTACGGAGAAGGACCGAGAGATGCTGTAACGTATATGTCCTATTTCCCTGTAGAGAGAGATATGTTTATATTTCCTGCGTGGTTGAAACACTGGGTAAGTCCCTTTCATTCTGATTGTACAAGGATCAGTGTATCGGGAAACATACACGACTCTGCGCCTTTAAATAATATAACTAAATTTGGACCTGAATATGTTAAAGATAAAAAAGATAATAGTTAGACTTAGAATGTGGTACGCCGACGTTAGAGGCCATCACGGTAAACGATGGGACTATGAACCTGGAGAATGGTACATGGGCCGTCATCGGAGAAAGAAATGATTAAGAAGAACGATAGATATACCTATGTAGGCGGAACACGGTACATGGACAATGGAACACGGAACTATGAAGTTGCGGGTTATAGACTACCAAGTGTGACGACGATCTTGGGTAAGACTAAAGATGACACGTTCCTAAAAGATTGGATCAAGAAGAAAGGTAAGGCAGAAGCAGAACGTATTAAGAATGCTTCAGCAGTGCGAGGTACGTCAATGCATAAGTATCTTGAGAACTATGTATTGGGTAAGGGTTATGAAGATCTAACTGAACTTGGACAAGAGACGAAACGTATGGCTGAGAAGGTCATAGAGGTGGGTCTAGCGCCTGTCTCAGAGATTTTCGGCTCCGAGGTCACACTTTACTATCCAGGCCTATACGCAGGCTCTACAGACTTAGTTGGAATACACAACGGTAAAGAAACTGTAATAGATTTTAAACAAGCCAACAGACCAAAGAGAGAAGAATGGATTGGTGATTACAAACTACAAGCTGGTGCATACGCCATGGCACACGACTACGTTCATGGCTCTAACATTGAACAATGTGTAATTATGGTATGTACCCCTGACTTATATTATCAAGAATTCAAGATTGATGGGCCTAATCTACGTAAGGCAAAACACGACTTTCTACGTAGACTAGACCTGTATCATGAACAGTTAAGAGAACAGGAGGAGAAACCAACATATGGCACGTGATATATTATATAATGCTTTGATCAGAAAATACGAGGCAGAGATCGCTGACGCTAATGCAAAGGTGACAATCATGCTGACTGACCCAAGAATTATACCAGAGCACACTGATGTGACTGGTGAGATCGATAAGGAATTGGGCAGAATTGAGGCAGCAGAGTCAAAGATGTCAATATTGCAGCAGGTATATGGCAGAAATAAGGCAAACTAGGACATATAGTAGTGTAGGAAATAAAAAAATATTTTTTTTAAAAAAAAAATAATGCAAAATAATGTCCAAAATGTTCAATAAGCTAGCAATACCAACAAAATATTCGATTATTTTGGACACTTTTTTAAAATTTTGGACACTTTCTGTGGTATATATCTCTATATTGGACACTATTTTAAACTTTTGGACACTTTTATGAAACGTAAGAAGAGATACAAACACGCAAACATAGGAAAAAAGAAGTATTACTTCTATAAAATTGTTTGGCTCGATCCGTGCGGCGACAGCGGGCATGCCGATGCGGGTGAAATGAAAAGCCTTCTTCCTGCCACAATGATATCGCAAGCGTATGTCTTTGCTAAAGATAGAAAATATGTGTGGACGTTTGCTTCGTATGATTCAGAGTCTGCTGTATTTTCTGATCGTAATTGTTTTCCAAGAAGTATAATTAAAAAAATGGAGAGGATTACTTTGTGATCTTTTCAGGGGTAACGTCTATAATCTGTGAGTAGTCGTCTAAAATTTGTTTCATCTTTGATTCTAATTCTTGTTCTGATAGGTCCTCTATCTTACCTGTTTTTATTATTTTGCGGTCTATATATAATCCTGCTGCCTTACCTCTATTTGTCTCGGCGTTCACAGCAGCACTCCAAGCACCCTTCTTCAAAGCACGCTCCCTAATATTACCTAGCTCAGCAATGTGTCCGTCGTACGTAACTTCATACTTTTTTAATTTTTCTTCTTTTAAATTTCCTATGTATTGAACAACAAGGGGATATAGTTTTGGATTGGTTAGTGTCGAACCCTCTTGTCTAGCATGATCTTTACTGTACCCTGCCAGTACGGCTGCTTCTGTTTTTGTGACTGGTCCATCAGGCCCACCATATACTAGGTGTTCTGCGAACCGCATTTGCATTTCTGTCAATCTTTTTGGTAATCCCATATTGACTTTTTAAGCCAACAATCCTATAGTGTCAAGTATGATAACGAAAGAAGAAGCAATAGCTTTTGAGAAACAAATAGAAGATATGGATAAAAAAGAAGACAGAGGTCCTAACGACCTAGAGCTTAGGATAGAGGATTTAATGAGAGTAAATCTGTCCCATCAAAACTTAAATGCTGATCTTAGAAAAGAAATAACCTTCCTTAAAAAGAGAGGTGAACACTTTGAGTATATGTACAATCAACTTAAAAAAGAGAAAGAAGATTTACATAGTAAAGGTCAGAGTATGTTGAATGAGTTTAGAAACAAAGGCGATGTCTAGTGTTTGTTAGACACTTACAAGAGTATCTTGATAAGTTTACAACTGGTCCGAAAGGTCAGAAAGGTAATGCTGTCAGTAATGCTAGAATATATATCATGACAGAGAAAGGTTATCTTGAAGAGATAAAACGTATTGAAGTTCACGAGAGTAACAAGCCCGGCGACTCATCTGTTCGTGTAGTTTTGAAACCAAACAAAGAAGAATTACTTATAATGCCACCAGGATATATTAAGGATTATTAATGGAAATTATTTGTTATGTGCTTATAGTTTTGTGGGTTATGGGCATGTCTGAATAATGACAATGTTGTCTTAAAAAACCTATGGGTCCAGAGGCAAAACTTTACAAAAAAATTAAGAAAGCAACACCCACAATATCGTGGAATAGAATAGAAAATTTAAGCATTCCTGGCATGCCAGATGCACTCTGTTACAACAAATATAATACATTCTTCACAGTAGAATTTAAGACCACTAAAGCCAACAAATTAAAGCTGAGTCCACACCAAGTTGCGTGGCATATGAGGCATCCGTACAATAGTTTTATACTTGCCCAGAGCCTCGGTTCGGGGTGCTTGAAACTTTATGAAGGGGCCGTGGTCCGGGAGCTTGTTGCTTGTGGCTTGACGCTTGATGCTTGCGCCTCGGAGCTTGATGCTTGTTGCTTGTACCTCACGCAGCTTGGCGCTTGACGCTTTTTATAATGGTCCGGGGATCTGGGTACACGCTTAGTACCCATACATTTCTTCACAATACTCGTCTAGTCCTAAGTTGTCAGTGAATGGCTCTAGAACTTTATCTCCGCCCCAATAGCCCTCAACGTATCCCGTATACAAGTTCACCCAAACTGTAGGCCCGCCTCCAGCGACCATCAGCTCCGCGCCCAGGTAACGCTTCTCCCGGTCCACAATGTAACGTATGTCGTACGTACCTTCCATCCAGCTGCTGGCTGTAACTTCTTCTCTGTCTTCACCAGTGTGTATATCGACCTGTTCAGGGCCAGCTGAGATCTCTTCTGCAATGTTCTTGCACATCCTGCGAAGCTGCTCCTCACATGTTTCGCTTTTCTTTTTTACTGCACTCATTTTATACCTTTCTGTTTACTCCTATAATATCCTATCGCTTGATGCTTGTCAAGCTTGTTGCTTGCTGCTTGAAGCTTGGGCCCTTACCCTGGCCCTGAGGGTTACTTCAGTTCTTTAGCCAACGCCATAACGCGTTGTAACAGGATTACTGTATCGCCTTGGCCAAACACGCTGAGGCCCAGCGGCAATTGTTTACCGGTGCACCAGGGCCTATTGGTAATTAACCAAGTGCTTGACCCCAGATCCGTAGAGTCAACTTGCGCTTAATAGTTGGACGTCCATCTACGGATCAGGGCTCAAGGGCGTTGCGGAAAACTCCGAAGAGTGTACTTGGCCAACGCCATCCAACCGAACAGTTATTATCAAGGCTCATGTTCAGGAGCCCGAAAGGACTACAGGATTTCTATCCCTGTATTCCTAACTCAATATAATGATTGACAATCATATTGTCAAGGGATAATATAGGATAATTATTAATACTAACAGAAAGGACATAATGTCTAAAATAAGAATGAATACGGAATACAGAAACAAGCTGTATAATCGTATTAAAGATGTCTTTGAAAAAGAGGACACGCAAGAACGTCAAGGTTTTTTAGAGGCGAGAGAAAACTTTGAGAATAAACAAACAACTGCTTTTGAACTTGCAAGACAAGTAGTAGAGAGGTCATACCCTACGGAAGATGTAGCCACACTACGAAAGTTTAAAAAGAAGTATGGCGACCCTTGTGATGTAGTTGCAAAAGACAAGTGCTTTTACTTTGCACACTCCGAAGATGTTGATGAAGATGGCGAGAAAAAAGAAACGCAATCTCACTTTGACTTTGGTTTATTTGGAAATCTAAATGGTAGAGAAATGTATAGTAGTGGCGAGGATAGTATGCACTTTGCACACGCATATTATAGGGAAGAACTTAAAGATAAAGGTTTGAACCCTGATATAATCGCACAGCAAAATGGCAAAGACGATAATCCACATAAGACCAAGCACGTAGAGGCGAACAATAAGTTTTTGGGTAAAGGTCATAGTGGTTATTCTGGCGATAGTAGTATTGGTATGACCGACAAGTTTAATAAACAATTTGAACTTGATGTTATTGGAACTTCTCATTGTAGAAGTCGTGCCATAGCTTGTACCAAAGAAGAATATCAAAGGTTTGAACAATGGCGAATGGCAAAAGCCAATGTTGTTTCCAAACACCAAACTTGGATTGATAGTATCAGCAAACAAACTGACCAATTAAAAATCGGTTTGAAAGCATACAGATATTTAAGTGAGGGGATTGAGTTAGCAACGGAACTTGGAATAAAATTAGATGAGGCAGAATTAGTTAGAACTAACTCTACTGGTCTTACAATCTATAATCCTAGCAACCTTGCCAACTTGATTAAAGGTATGAAAAACCAAACGCAAACGCGAGAACAGAAAATCGCGTTGAGAAAACAATACGAACAATCTTTAAATTAAAGATTGACAACTATGGGATTATCTTATAGGATAATCCCATAACAACAGAAAGGACGAAATGTTTTACATAACTTACTACGCAAAGAAACACGAAAAGTTTATCACGAGAAAAGGTCAGTATGATAAACCAGACGGAACGAAAGGAAAATCTTTTGTATCTAAACAAGGCACACCTTGTCTAGTGTATTGGGATTTAGATAACAATGGTTGGCGTATGGCTACTGGCGAGGCGAGGGTCAGAACATGAGTTCGCACGTTTGGTGCCATGGTCCGAACTGCCATACTTACAAAACAACAGACCGAGTGCGAGGGTCTAAAGGTTCTAAAGTTTTAAGAACTAGAAAGGTAAAGCAACATACCGATAGGTCTTGGTACAGACCAGACAACTTCTATAATTATTTTTGTAGCAATAATTGTTACAATGACTTTGCAAATGTACATGCTCAACGTATCATTGCACTTGACCCAAGGACCGAGCCGCTCGAAACACGTATCGAGGACCCTACAAAAGAAAAACATACAACTAGTTGGGGTCATACTTACTACGATCACACAATAAAAAAGATTGACACGAGTAACAATGTAGGATAATCTAGGAACATGGAAACACAGAAAGATAATAACGACTATACAAGACGAAATAGATTCACAGGCGAATCTATTGAACTAACAAAAGAGGAGAGCGAGAAACATGATAAGATATTTTATCACGAGGCACTCGCCACTCTTGAAGACAAAGAACTCGGCACAGGCGAAAGCAAACACTGGCAAACAATGCGTGACCTATTGCATTGGTTTAGACAACACAATGCTAAAGCATACATGGTTTTACTAGACTAACAATCACAGGTTGAGGCGCCCCTGCGGGGCGCCTCGCCTCTCTTACCTCGGCGCTTCGCGCCTCGGGGTCCCAAACAGATCTCAATTATAGGTTGTATCGCACCCCCACCCCCTAAATTTGCAAAAAGGGGTCCCACTACTTTCGTATTTATGCTTTGATTTAGACAGACAACCCTGCTAAAAACATTTTGGTACCATGGACTTAAATAAGGTAAATATAGAAAAATTACCTGCAGATGTACGTAAGACCTTTAAAAGACTACGACTACTCCATGCTGAAAAAAAGATACAGAACAAAGCTAAAAGTGATTTTCTATCTTTTGTAAAATGCATGTGGCCAGATTTTGTAGAGGGGTCCCATCACAGGCACATCGCAGATAAATTTAATAAATTAGCTACGGGTGAAATAACTCGTTTGATTGTGAATATGCCACCAAGGCATACTAAATCTGAATTTGCATCTTTCTTACTACCTGCGTGGATGGTGGGCCGTGAACCGAAACTCAAGATCATTCAAGCAACGCACACAGGAGAACTAGCCGTGCGGTTTGGTAGAAAGGCAAAACATCTTATCGACTCAGAAGATTATAAAAAAATTTTTAAAACAACTTTACAAGAAGACTCGAAAGCTGCAGGTCGTTGGGAAACGGCACAAGGCGGAGAATACTTTGCTGCTGGTGTAGGTGGAGCTATTACAGGACGGGGCGCGGATCTATTAATCATTGACGATCCACACTCTGAACAAGATGCATTGTCCCCTACAGCATTAGAGTCAGCATACGAATGGTATACTTCAGGACCACGTCAACGTTTGCAACCAGGGGGTAAAATTATTTTAGTAATGACTCGATGGTCAACCAAAGATCTAACAGCTAAGTTAGTATCTAATCAAAAGGAACCAAAGTCTGATCAGTGGCACGTGGTCGAGTTTCCGGCAATCATGGACCACGGACCAGTGTGGCCAGAGTATTGGAAGTTAGACGAACTAGAAAAGGTCAAAGCTTCATTGCCCGTGGGCAAATGGAACGCGCAGTGGATGCAACAACCAACGTCCGAGGAAGGTGCGATCTTGAAACGTGAATGGTGGAACGTGTACGATAAAGAAGATATACCGCCTCTACATCACGTCATACAATCTTACGATACAGCGTTCTTAAAAAAAGAAACAGCCGACTATTCAGCGATTACGACCTGGGGTATTTTTTATCCAAACGAGGACAGCCCAGCTAATTTACTATTATTAGATGCTGTTAAGGGTAGATATGAGTTTCCAGAACTTAGACGATTAGCCTTACAGCAGTATGATTATTGGAAACCTGAGTCTGTTATTGTCGAGGCCAAAGCATCAGGACTACCTCTGACCTACGAGCTCCGGCAGATGAACATCCCAGTTATTAACTTTACACCCTCAAAAGGAAATGATAAACATGCAAGGGTAAACGCCGTTGCACCTCTTTTCGAGTCTGGAATGATATGGGCGCCAGATCAGAAAT
>VMHT01014803.1_pt1 | contig 11185 bp, 19 predicted proteins | sample 4693611 | NCBI WGS metagenome assembly VMHT01 (sample SAMN12280063, study PRJNA550983) | marine metagenome | isolation source: seawater sampled from same location over 5 years 0.02-0.2 micron viral filtrate | place: USA: collected off the coast of southern California halfway between the port... ... | reverse complement strand
GTCATCAGTGAACAAAGATGATTATGTCCGTGATGGTCTTGGTTGGATTGATGATCTTCGTGCACTCCCCGGAGAGTGTGGAACACCAATGTCAAGAAAGATTTATGCCCACTGTCTGATCAACCAAGGCACATCAATTAATAAACTTAAAAAAATGGGATTTTCCCGAGAAATAATTTCAGAGGTTACGGAGTCAATCGTGGATGAGACATATAAATTAAGTGTTGGAGATCTTGTTCAAGAATTCTTGACAGAAAAGATTGGTGTTGTGATTGAGGTTTCGGGAGACAGTAAATCTTATAAGTGCCAGTGGCAGACAACCGGCTTGTCTCTGGAATCTTGTGGAGCCGGAACATCCGAATGGGTCGGATGGCAATCGTTGGAGACGTTAAATGAAAATCGGTGATCTTGTAAGGTATATGAGCAGAATAGTGCTGGTCACCAATGTTAGCGACCCAGTGTGGATTGAGGGATATGAACTTGGCGAGACAGAGCTTGGTCGCTACAAACGTCGTGTAGTGAAAGAATTTATTAAAAGCTAAGTGGCGATTTTCGCCGATAATGACTACTTATGGTAAGAGTTATTTTTTTATGTGTCAAGAAGTTGGCACGCTTTTTGCACATGAGTAAGGTAAAAATAGGAGTATCTAGATGAGTGAAGAAAACAACAATGAGCAGAGCGCAGAAGAAATCGTGGCAGAGATGCAAGAATTGATGCAGCGACAAATGGAATTACAAGCCAAGCTTTTAAAATCAAATTGGTCAGGCTTTAACGATGCACTGGGTGCTGTCATGGAAATGTTCAGTGGTATCCAAAAACCTCAAACCGAAACAAACAACAAGGAAGAGGATGGATCCTAAAAAAAACAAAGAGGCGGAGAAGGATTTAAATATCTCTACTACCGGTTCCGAGAATGAGTGGAATTATGATTCCAAAGAGTGGGAGTATACGTACGACCCGCAGGATACGTACGACTACGACTATCCGAGAGGACCAGTCTGTAAGGTTGTGTGGGTCAAAAGCGGGAAAAAATACGAAAAAGAATACTCTCGCCGTGAGCACGCACTTGAGAAACAAAAATCTCTCCTACTAAAAGAAATACCTGCCATAATAAAAGGATGTTGACTATCTATTGATAAGTAAGGAAGGTGATGGCATCATCGGGAGAACTTGTTTTGAAGATTGGGATAATGGGTCATGGAGAAATTGGCGGTTCTGTGGAGACCGTGTACAAAAAACACAGTGAACACGAAATTTTTATTAAAGATCTTGACAGAGATGATGGGCTTGAAGATTTAGATGTCCTGAATATCTGTATTCCTTTTGTTTCTTCGGAGCAATTCACCGAAGCGGTTTGTGCACAAATATCCTTTTCTAGACCAAAAATAACGATAATCCATTCCACTGTGCTGCCCGGAACGACCAATATTATTTCAGATACCACCGAAGCATCGGTAGTCCACAGCCCAGTTAGAGGAGTTCATCCAAACTTGTATGAGGGGATTATGATTTTTACAAAATTTATTGGAGCAGATGATGAAGACAGTCGCTCGGCAGCAGAGGAACATCTAAACTCCCTTGGGGTGAAGACTGAAAGCGTCTCCTCATCACGGGCATCAGAACTTGGAAAACTTTTAAGCACAACATATTATGGAGTTATCATCGCTTGGCACGGTGAGATGAAAAAGATTTGTGATGAGCTGGGTGTTAAATTTGAAGAAGCTGTTAGCAGCTTTAACGAAACATATAACGAGGGATATGAAGCCCTTGGGATGAGCAATGTTGTCAGACCAACTCTGTTCCCACCTCCAAACAATAAGATCGGTGGACATTGTGTAATCCCAAATTCTAAACTTTTGGACGGTATTACAATCAGTGATGCGATTAAATTGGTTCTGAAGTATGCATGAGTACCCCATAGTGACAGTTATAATGACTGCCTTTAATAGTTCCCAAACAATCAGTGCTGCTGTAGATTCTGTCATGGCTCAAAATTATCCAAGAATAGAATTATTGATCATAGATGACCTGTCTTCAGATAACACAATTGCCGTCGTTGAGTCACTTATGGAAAAATATAAAAATCACCATCACAAGATTGTTCTCAAGAGGAACACTAAAAATGTTGGTACGTATGTTTCTAGAAACAAAGCTATAAGATCGTCCTCTGGTGATTTTATTACAGGTCATGACTCGGACGACAGTTGTTTGCCAAATTATGTAAGTGCTTTAATGGGTCCACATCTTTCAAAACAAGATGGTGTAAAAATTACTGCTGTAGAGTGTGCAGGTAGAAGCGGAAAAGCCAATACTGTATTTTGTTGCATTTCTCAATGTTTTTCTAAAAAATTAGTTGAAGAAATAGGTTACTTTGATTCTGTTAGGTTTGCAGCAGACAGTGAATTTTATAAAAGGTGTAAAAGTATATTTGGTCCTTGTTCGGTTGTCAGAATAAAGCAAGTTCTTTATCTTGTAAACAGAAGTGAAACAAGCCTCACTGGTAACTCCACCACTGGACTTCATTCAGAGCCACGAAAGTTTTATGTAAAGGCATACTCGCAGTGGCATCGGCACGGTGAAAAAAAACATTTGTCTGAAGCCTTCAGAGAGTTTCCGCTGAAGGTACGACCGTTTCCTGTACATCCATTGTCGGTTGAGACACAAACCTGTGCACCTGCTATAACTGGACGTAAACATATATCCCGAAGAGATCCAACAAGACTACTAAAAAAAATAAAAAATGATTAACAAGTGACTCATTAAGTGTTATTATTATTAAATAAGGAATTGCGATGAATAGCCAATATTTACAAAACTTTGATTTTACAAAAGCTGAAGATGTGCCATGCAAAAAATGTGGCGCAAATGTTTTTGAAACAGTCGTGACTCTCAAAAAAGTCCCGGCAAATGTGTCTCCAACCAAAAAACCAGCAGTTGTTCCCATTCCGATCTTCAAGTGCTGTGCGTGTGGGGAACTTAATCAAGACTATTATCAACAAAGTTGAGTCTTTTCTTTGGGTTAGGGCATAGTTATACTAGTAGCCTCTATTCCAAGGGTCAAGATAAGGAGATTAGATTGAGTTAGGTTGAAGGTGTGAAAAATAATAAACGAGGGTAATATACGTTATATTTATAGAGGTTGGGTTCCACGCCATAACGAACCCTTAACCCCACCCAAAAGGAGGGATTCTTTTGTGGGTGTAATTTGAAGAGTGGCTTTGAGCGGCATGATCAAGAGATTGCCTCCTCGTTTTTTCCCACAAGACCAACATAGGAGAGATGAATGTATTATGGACGAATTCCACCACACCTTGCTTTGGGTGATAGGGTTAGTATTTCCAAGGAAGCTCAACAGAAATATGAGGAATCACAGCAAAAAGCAAAAGAAGTAGAAATAACTGGTCGGGTTAATATAGAATACCCATTCATTCTGTTCCTATTTATGTCGGGATCATTTATGATCGGAGCAATCATTGGAACTCTTTGGTCATGGTACGGGTGACGCAGTGCGTCAAGCTTGCCACAACTACCTGTTTTTGTTGGTATATAGATGAAAAAAAAAGACGATTTAACTGTTGACAATGAGCTTATGCTATGTTATGTTTATAATATAGTTTCTGCTGCCCTTCTTGTATCGGGCGGTTTTGATGAAAGAGAGAATCGTTTGAAGAAGTATTCCGCACAGTTTGAAGATATTGTAGGATGGGCTACAAAATATAATGTAGATATAGAACTTGGACCCGGTTTTGAAGATCGGTATGAGCCCAGTGAAAAGACGATCTACATCAACTCCCGGCTCGGTCCAGAATCAAGGTATTATACGCTACTTCACGAATGTGGTCACTTGTTGATTGACAAGCATTGGCGTGCTTTTGATAAAGACAACCCCATGTATGCATCCTCTTGTGACAGGAGGGTTGCGAAGAGTAAGGCATATAGAGTGTCAATAGTGGCTGAAGAAATAGAAGCTTGGAAACGTGGTCGTAGGCTTGCTAATAAACTCGGTCACTTTATAGACAATCAAAAGTTTGATAAAGCAATTAGTGAGAACGTGATGACCTACATTGAGTGGGCAGCAATTGGTGGAGGTGAGGTTTGAGTCCAAAATTTAAAAAAGGTGATTTAGTAATGTTTAACATGTCAGAAGCTCTTGGAGGTTCTCACTTTAAAATGAGAAACAATCACTACATGAATGCTGGTGTGGTTATGTCAGCAGAGTATAAGTATAATACTAGCCTATCTGGAAATCAGCCTACCAACTTCATTTACAAAGTTTGGTGGGGTAAAGATAAGTATACAAACGAACACGAGTGCTATTTAAAACTTCCGAAATAGCTTGACAACAGCTTGTGAATATGTTATTATATTCAAGGCTTTATTTACTAGGAGAAAAAATGATCTTAACAGTTATTGACACAGAAACAACCGGTCTTTCAAAAGAGGTGCACGAAATTATTGATATTGCTCTGATTTCGTATGTTATCTCTGAAGATGGTCAGAGATTTGTGGTAAAAAAGTATAATTCAAAAATCAAACCAGCACACATTGAGACTGCAAGTCCTGTGGCACTAGAGATTAATCACTATTGTGAAGAGGACTACGTTGATGCACCTTCACATAGAGAAGTCCTGCCAGAAGTAAGGAAGATTATTGAGAACTCCAATTTACTCATCGGACAAAATTTAATTTTTGATCTAAACTTCATTAGCCGAGCTTGTGAGAAGTTGTATGGTGAAGAGGACACTGTTTCTTTTCCCCCGTATATTGACACAAAGGCTATGGCTGACGTATTACGGAAGAAGAAGATCATTGAAAAGAGTGGGATGGATTACCTTTGCGAGCACTATAATGTAACTTTTGCTGGCAAGGCTCATACTGCGCTGACTGATTGTGAGCGTACTATGTCCGTTTTTGATGAACTAACCAAAGAGTGTGGAGATTACGAAATTTATTCTTATGAAAGTCCGTACGATCCACGATTTGACTCCTAGTTACACCATGATGATATGGAAAAAGATTAATGTACATAAATATGATAATGTTGAACCTCTAGAACTTACAGATGTGGAGTTAAAGACTGCATCTACCGTAATCAAGGGAAGTAAATCTGTGTATTCCCAGCGAGAAATAGTTATAGAACTTATGCTCTCCTGTAGTGAACAAAGCTTTGCGGTCTTGTGCACGCTACTGGGTGAAGAATTATTAAATAAAATTATGCCAACCTGTTGACAAGAAGAATCTAACGTGTTATATTACATATATAAGGAGATAGGCTTATGACATTAGTTGATGAAATTATTCGCTACGAAAATGGAGACATGACCGAGGAGGAAGAAATCGTCTTCTTTCAAGGTCTCGTTAACACTGGTCTTGCTTGGTCGTTGCAGGGTCACTACGGAAGAACAGCGGAAGCCCTAATTGAAGAGGGACTTGTAACCGCAGGAGGTCTTACAGATGCAGACAGGTACACTTGTTAAACTAAAACTGTTTACGGTAAATACCGGAGTCACTGAGCCTAAAGACATTTACAGGTACGGAATAGTGATGCCCCAGCCAGACGAATTTGGCAAAGACTTTGCTAAGGTTATGTGGCAACCCTCAAACGAAATTTCTTTTGGGAAGGGGAGAAATCAATGTGAGATTGTTGTCTCAAGCAGACTTGAAATAGTCTGTGGCATAGGTGGCGAATGAATGTTGGTGATTTAGTTAGGATAAGGGACTTCAGGTTGGGATACAAACCCAACGGAGAATTGCACGACACATTTAACAAAGTGGGAATCCTTATTACGTTTGATTCCCTAATGGGTACCGCAGAGGTAGCCACGGATGGGTTCGTTCAGAAGCACCGTCTATCAGATTTACAGTTAGTTAAAAGATCCCCAGAGAACAAGGAGAGACTTATGTCGTTGGGTAAGTTAAAGTATTTTCCATATCAAATATTCTGTGATATGGATGGAGTGTTGGTTGATTTTGAAGGAGCAGCCACAAAATCTATCAATGAGGCACTGTCTAACCCACCTAAAGGTACAGAAGCTCTCTGTGAGGCTGTGAGAGCCTTCTATGGCGATTCTGTGGACCTTGTTGATATCAAGGTTGGCAAGCAGAAAAGACCACATGAGTTAAAAATTCTTATTGGAGAGTTGTTTGAGAACGATATGGATTGGTGGGCTAATCTCCCCTTCTTACCAGAAGGTAGAAAACTGTGGTCTGTAATATCAAAAATTGAACCTTCGCCGATGTTGCTCACATCCCCTATGGATCACAATGGAGGCACTGCATCTGCTAAAGGTAAGATTTTATGGGTGAAAAAGAACTTGAATCTACTAGATAATATTAGGTGGGAAGAAAGAATTAATTTCTCTCACAAGAAATACGAGTTCGCTAAGTTTAATGATGAACCGTCAGTACTGATTGACGACTACCCCAGAAAGGTAGACCCATTTAACGAACACGGTGGTTTCGGAATTTTGCACAAGGGAAATTGCACAGAGACTATTAAAAGTTTAGAGGAAATATTGGATGGGAATCATGGAACAAATTTGGGATAGAATACGAGATATGTTCACGGACGAAGAATTGAACAATTTTATTATCCACGAAGAGATGAAGGAACGGGAACGTCTAAGACAAGAGGACAACCGGCAGCAAATCCAAATCCCCTTGGAACCACCACCCAGTGTTTATGATGAACCAGAGCAAGAAGAGAGTGACGAGCAAAGAGGAGTTGTAATCTTCGATATCTAACAGGGTTGGAGAATGAAGGATAAAATAATAAAATGGGTTTTAGGATCCGTACTCTGTATGAATGCAGTTGATGCAATCTCGTCTCTTATCTTTATCAAACATCTTGCCGTCTTAGAAGAAGCCAACCCAATTGCCGATTTTTTAATGAATTTTGGAGACGTTCCCTTCGTCATACTCAAAACCCTCGTCGTAAGTACGGGGGTTTATATTTTGTGGGAAACACGACACCGACCGCTTGCACTATTAGGCACATACATAGCCTTCTTGACATATCTATCCTTGATGGTTGGATTTTATTTGTTTTTGTCTTAAAAAAAGTATTTTTACACTTCGTTATACTATTTATTTGTTGATAGGAGCAGTATTAGTACGTCATGAAGGTTACAATTAGAAAAATTAAAAAAGCAATTCGTGAATCTCTAAGAGAAGAAGGTGAAATTGATTATAGTTACATTTCATCTGACATTGTAAAAAGGTTAGAAGGTGACTCTGATTTGAGCCAAGCTGTGACATCTTTTTTAAATGATAACCCGAACGCCACAGAACACGACGTAGCAAAAGCTTTAAAAATTCACCCCATTTCTGGAGAGGTTAAATGAGTATTGTCAATCCATCAAGTCTAAGAATACTAGAAGATCTTTTAGACGATTTTTTACCCTATGCTAAAGAGCAGTATGGCTATGAACAAACGCCTACCATCAGGTTTGCCAAAGATCCAGATAACGCCAAGAACCCTCTGGGTAAAACTGGATATTATGAGCCGGACCACAGTCGTATTACAATTTATATTGATGGTCGTCACCCCAAGGATATTATGCGTTCTATCTCTCACGAACTTGTTCACCATGCGCAAAATGGCAGAGGGGATCTTGCAGGAACTCAAGGAGTTGGCGAGCAAGGTTATGCACAAAACAACGAGCACCTTCGTGAAATGGAAAGAGAAGCCTATGAACGAGGGAATCTTTGTTTTCGTGACTGGGAAGACGGAATCAAATCGGAGAATCCAAATATGTACGAGTCATTAAAAAGAAATTTAAAAGAGTCACGGTTCGCAGCAACAGCCAGCGAAGAGGCACAGAAAATCAATTCTCAAGCCGGTATTCATCTGAATACAGATCAGGCATATTGGGAGAAGGTCGGAGTTAGAACCGGCGAAGAGTTAGCGATTGAAATCCTAACTGGAACATATAGTGATATGTTCAAATCAATTCATAACGTAAGACCTCGCAGGTCTTTTGCTTCAGTTGAAGAAGTTGAGGCTGCAATTGATCGCCTTGATGGAGAAATGGAAGCCGCCGTTGAACAACAAAAGCTTGATGCGCAAGCCGAGGAAGAGTATAGAAAAAACCAAGAACTTATCGCCTCTCTTATGCCAAATGAATATGATGTTCAATATGATAAATTACCAAAACAGTCCGGTATGGGACGTGCTGCTATGCAGGAACACAAAGAGGAATTAAATATGTTCGATAGAAGAGATGTTAAACTAAACCAGAGGCTCATGGAGAGCTTTGGATATAAATTAAAAGAAGAAGCCTACGTGGGTGAAGGGGAAATCCCTGTAAGCAGCGGTCAGGTCGCATCCGTAGGTTTTAAAAGAGGCTATTACTTCTGGAGACACACCAACGGATTGATGAACTCGTATGACAATGAGGGTAAGTTTTTTATGTCCCTCCGAGATGCTGGGCTTGGTATGTCAGAAGCCAATGAATTACTGCTACAGATCAATGATCAACAAAGGCAGAAGGCTGGCGGTATTCAGTCCGGTCACGATATGAGTGACGAAGAAAGAAGGGCTATGTATGATGATGAAAGCCTGTCAGACTATAGTGGAGTGATGCAGGAAGGCTCAATGGTTGAATACGGCAAGATTGATGCTGAAGACGGCAACCCTCCTTCAAAGATTGGACAAGGTATTCCAGAATATATGGAAGCCTACAATGCAGTACTCGTAGCAAGAGGTGAAGAGCCACTACCCATCGTACAGCCCGATCAGGCTTATCTTGATGCACTACAGAGTGGCAACCTATCTAACGACTTTTCAAAAAGAAGCGTGAGTGAAGCTCGCCCTGACTTTATGGGCTCTGACGAGGAAGAACAAATGATGTCCAAGATGTCAGCCAGCGATCACTACAAATATGTAACACAAGATCGTGGCAAAAGGGAGATGTCTCCTGATGAGGTTAATGCGATTGAATCCTTTAACAACTGGCTGAATGACAAAGAAGCGGATGACTATCATATGCGTCAGATGACTTGGGAACCAGCACAGTCCTATAGGGGCGGTCGTGTGCTTGCGTATAACAAGAAAGAAGGAACTTGGCTAGACGTAATGAGCGACATGCCTGTTAGCGATGAGGAGATGAGTGATATCCTCCCAGAAGCTAAATTACAAGCTGCGCTCAAGGCGAAGCTGACAGAAGTGTTCGCAAAACATCCACAACTTGCCTCAAATAAAGATTTCATTAACACCATCAAGGAAGGTGTCAAAAATAAAATTATGGAGAACAAAGATATGAAAAAACTTAATAAAGATTTTGGCACCAAGCTCGCCGAAGGTGTTGTAAATAATTTGAAAGAGAGCGGGTTTGATAACCTGTTTGACGACCCGATGGACCCTACGCTAGACGACGATTATGAAGAAGAATACGGACTGGGTTCCAGTTCCGAAGATGAAGATATTGAAGCTCTCTTGAGACAATACGGTCTAGATAAGGGTGCTGCCTCAGACGAGGATGCCCCAGCAGACATCCAAAGACAAATGGATGATGAGTTCGGCGGCGTTGAAGACGAAGAAGAAGAAGAGATTCCAGCAAGACGACCGACCGTTATGAAAGAAGACGATGGCGAGTATGCACACATAGGGATTAAAACGACTCAAGACGAGTATGGTGCTCTACACATTTTACCCGGTGTTCAATTCACGGGCGATATCGCAGCAGACGTTAAACAGTGTCAACAGAACGATGAATTAGACAGTTGGTTATATGGCGAGCTTGGATCAGATGAAAATATTACTGATGTTGCTGGTAAAATTGTCTATGCCGGTGCGGATGTTCAAGACCACGTTGGTGCAGAAGAAGATTATGATGGTTCATACCAACCACGGATGGCAGAGAGCAACGACGAAGACGGTGACGGTGACGTAGACTCAGATGATTACATGGCTAAAAAAGATAAAGCCATCAAGAAAGCTTCGGGCGAAGAAGATGACGAGAAAAAAGAAGAGTCTTTTGATCGCTTCCACTCCAACAAGAGAAACACAAGATTAAATGAAACTCTAATGAACTGGGCTATTAAATAAAAAAAGAAAATAAAAAAACCAACCTCCATTGGATTTTTCTTAAAAGGCACCGTCAAGGTGCCTTTTTTCTTTTAAAAATGATAATTATATTATGAGTGGTATTGAAATAGTCGCCATCAGCGCAATAGTAATTGGTTTGTTTGGCTTTTTGAGTTTTTTAGGATTTCTTGCTCACACTAATAACAGCAAGAACCTAAAAAATGACTATTTAGTTATTGAAAGCCGTTGTTCCTGCTTAACACACAAGACCAGCGTAAGTTGTGAAGCAGCCAAAGTGGAAGAAGATAGTGAAAAAAAAGATAACACAAACATTAGCAAGGTTGTTAGGGTTAATGGCATCGGAAAGCAAATTTGCGATAAGAGGAAATAGCAATCGTGGCAAGTAACAAACACAAGTTTTATAATTTATTAGTTGTCGGTCCAGACATGTATTTTGGGCACGCTCCAACGCAGAGGTTAGACTATGCTTTGCCAGAGCCCGGACCTGATAACCAATATCATGTCAATGAATCAACAGCACCGGGATACAAGCTTGGTAGTTACCTCAACGTGTACAATTTTGATGCAGTCATAAACAAGACGCTCGGCTGTGAAGATTGGTCCACTCACTTGTGCCCCATCTATAGGTATATTTGGGATGGTTCTTGTCATGTTAAGAGACACCTCGGGGAAGAGCCGTTTTTGTTAATTGATAAACCAGAAGAAAACAATATTCCACGAAACGTATATGTCCTTGTTCAAGACAGGATGACTAAAGGACTGGAAGAGCCACAGGCACCAACAGGCGACAAACCTCACCACCACTACGCACCCACTTTAGATGAAGATGGCAAATTCCGTGGATGGTGGATCAGTGATGAACTAAGAAGCATTTTAGAGTCTGTCTATGGTTGGAAATTTTTTGAAAATGTCTTTTTGGAAGATAATTTTGTAAACATTCCAGAAGAACAGTATTCTGACGGACAATGGAACGGTGGGATTGAAAAGACTTTCCAAGACATCCAATATCACGATCTAAGGATTGCCATCAATGATGAATATAATTTATCTGATGAGGTAGACAATCGGGCGATGGGTGATAGAATTGATGTTCTCGCACTTTTTAGTTATGCAGTGGGGGAAGAATCGCTTTCTTC
>VMHT01097941.1_pt1 | contig 11188 bp, 13 predicted proteins | sample 4693611 | NCBI WGS metagenome assembly VMHT01 (sample SAMN12280063, study PRJNA550983) | marine metagenome | isolation source: seawater sampled from same location over 5 years 0.02-0.2 micron viral filtrate | place: USA: collected off the coast of southern California halfway between the port... ... | reverse complement strand
GTAAATGTACCTTTTTCTGGGTGTATACTTGTATACCAAGAATCACACCAACCGCCTTCCCCAAAATAACATCTATGGGTACAGCCAGTAGTCCTAACTGCAATAGTAGGTCTACCAAATCTACTACCTTCACTTTGAACACATCTATATAGTTCTAAGATAGGTAATACTTTATTGTAATCTTCTATTCTTTTCATTTATTTAATTTTAGTGGAGGATATCAGAGTCGAACTGATGACCTCCTGCGTGCAAGGCAGGCGCTCTAGCCAGCTGAGCTAATCCCCCAAAATTTAATTGTTGTCAGGGAAGGATTCGAACCTCCGTTCTCTGGACCAAAACCAGATGTCCTGCCTCTAGACGACCTGACAATAAAATCATTCACAGTAGTAAGCTGCGTTTTTACCATGTTCCATAAACTTAACTTTAGTAACTCTTACTCTACCTTCAGTTTCTTCATGTACAAAATCATTTACCTTATTGAATACATATTGAGCAAATTTCTCTGCTCCTGTAGCTTCAATTACTCGTAACTGAATTATTTCTTTTTTTGATAGATCTGAAAAATGTTCTAACATAGGATCATCTTGTGCAATAACAACTGTATGATCAAACATAAAATCCATCCATGCTTTAGGTGACATTCCTTCTATTGTAGTTTTAGCTCTTTTCATTCCTCCAAAATCCCAAACCCAATTTCTATGGTCTAATTCACCTTCGAAATATATTTTAAATGAAATTCCGTACCCATGTAAAAATCTACAGTGTGTATCTTTTGCTTTCCATTGACGAAACACTGTACTAAATCCGTCAAAAACTTTACTTGATTGAAATTTTCCCATTATACTAATTCTTCTATTATTCCTACTGCTTCACTTAATATAAGTAAAATTACTGCAATAGGCAAATTAATTAAAAGAAATCCATATCCTAAGATACGAATTCCTGATTTTATAAAACTTATTAATTGATGTAATTTTGCGTCTGGATATTTCATTGCATATTATTTACTATATCAATAGTGTCATTCATCATATTAGATTTAGCATTATGATCAGCTAGTAACTTTTCAACATGTGCTTTTGCTGTATCCCATCCATCAACATATATGACAGGATCTTTTCTACCTAATTTTAAGAATGCTTCTATTCTTTCTACTGATGATGCTGATTTATAATCTGATAATCCTTCAGCTGTTGGTTTGTATGATGTGTTTGTTCTTTTGTAAACTTCATCAAAGTCAATTCCTAAACATTCACAACATGATTCTCCATCTTGTAAAATATCATATTTGTCTCCTTCTAAATAAGGTGTGTAATATGATACTCTTGATGCTTCCCAATTACCTTCACAAAATGCTTTATAATCTGCATCTCTAAATTCTTGTCTACAATCAGGGTAAATTGCATGATCACCAGCGTGAATACCCATTGCTATTTTAACAGGTGATTCTGTTTTATTTGCTATTGATAATGCTACTGCTTGTGTAATAGAAGAAAATATTTTATTTCTGTTTGGTACTACTGTAGCTTTCATATTGTCTTCTTCATAGTGACCCTCTGGCACCTCATCTCCTCCTGATACTAAAGCTGAGTTTAGTAATGAGGTTAAACCATCTAATTTAATTACTTGATATGTAATAGGGTGGAAGATATGTTTATTACCTGTTTCTTCTCTTGTACAAGAATTAGCGTTTAAATAATCTACTAATTGTTGTGCTCTTTCTAATTCAACTCTATGTTTTTGTCCATAATCAAAACTAAGAGCTGTTACTTGATATTGATGTGCTAATAGGTGAAGTAATAGTGTACTACTATCCATTCCACCACTTAAACTTAATACTGCTTGTTTCATGTTTTTGGTATAAATGTTTTAAATGTTTGTATATTATGAACTGCGGTTTCCCAATGTTCAGCTTCTCCTTCAAATTTATCTACCTTAGTAGATAGTTTAGCATCTAATCCCCATGGTTCATATTTTATTCCTGCTAAACCATGTATAATTGGATTTGATGTATCTATTGTTTTTATAAAAGGCATATTTTTATACCAACTAAATTCTTGTGGTATATTACATCCTAATAAATGTATACTATCTGATTTTTTAATAGTGTCTTCTTCATATAACTCCTTAATAAAATTAAATCTACCATGAGCTTTATTTACTGTAATATTTTCAGGTGAAAAATGTCTATAATGAGATGTTTTTAATCCTTCTTCATTATACCAATCTGCACCATAACTAAATGCTATTTTTTCATAACCTTGATATTTTAATATTCTATAACATTCTCTAGCTTCGCTTTTATTTTTACCTTGTACTACAGCTACTGGTCTTGTATTTTTTGGGTATTTTTTATTAATCCATTCTTTAGCTGATACTAATGTTGCTGTTTTGTCTTGCCAATAATCAGGTACTATAAATTCATCTGGTTTAAAATGATGTAACCAGTGAGCTAAACGTTCTTTATCATATGGTTCCCCTAATTCATGTAAAGAGTTATCCATAATAATATAACGTCCCATTTCTTTAGACTCTTGAAAATATTGTTTATACTCTTCGCTTTCATCTAATAAATGTGGTAAACAATAATCATAATCAATTAATCCTCTAACTTGCTTCATATAGGGAATTGGTGCTTCATGTGATACTTTCATATAACTTTTCTTGGTCTTCCTCGTGTTTGTAATTTTTGTTGTCTTGTTCCAAATTCTTTATCGCAGTAATGATAAAAATTCTCTAGCGTACCTCCAAATTCTTCCATTTCTTTTTTTATTTGTTCACGAGACATTTTAAATTTATGATAAAAATCTCTTGTAAGATTAACCATACGTTCTTTTTCGTCTTTTTCAAAATCATCCCATAAACGTTTTCTTCTAGCACCGTTCATAGCATTTTTTTCGTTAAATAAAACAGCATCAGGATATGTTTCATGGTGTAAATGATTTATTTCCATTTCAGCATATCTAGCTTGCCAGTAATAATGAGAGAATTCATAATCACCATTCTGGATTTTTCTGAGTAAATCAGAATTTTTATGTAATGGTTTATTTGGAGCATCGAATCTTCTCCACCATCTAAATTGATTATAATTAAGAGGTTGTAGTTGTGATATTTTTTCTAAAACTGTATCTTCATCTACATCGTAAATATAATTTTTAGTCATACTTGAATATACGAACCTTTATTCAGAAAGCCAAATACTTTTAATAAGTAATTGTGTTATCTTCGTCTTTTAATTTTTTAATTTCTTGGTTTACTTTAGCTAAATCTTCTTCTGTCCTTTTAGCAGTACTATCATTTCTAATTATTCTTTCTTTTTGTTTTTCTAATTTTTTTATTTGTTCTTCTTTTTCATTTATAGTTTGAGAATCATCATCAAATTCAACTGGAGGTTCTTTTTCTATTATTTCAACTTCATTTTTTAAAACTTCACTAACTTCTTCTTTAGTATAAGGAGTATCAGGTATTAGATCATCTATATCATAAGGTGTATTAAATTCTCTACCTTCAGGAACAGAGCATTCTATAGTTTCACCATATAAATTTTCTCTAGTTTTAGGTCTTATTCTTTCAAATGCAAAATTAGCTGCTATTACTAATGCTATTGCTAAAGGATCAAATACAAATATTATTGTTAATAAAAGATAGTTTATTATCCTATCCATTGGTAAACCTGTTAAACCTGAAAGGTATTTAAGAGGGCCTAATTCACTTGTAGAACCATCTCCTATTCTAGTTTCTACTATTTCAGTTTCATATTCAAATATTTTTTCATTTAAAACATCTACCTTAGCATTTATTTCTGTTTGTCTAATTATAGCTTGATCTAATTGTTTTTCTAGTGCTTTTCTAGTTCTACTAGATGTAGATGTAATAATTTGGTTAGTTTCTTTATCTCTCCACTGTATTTTATTATTAGATAAACCTTTTCTAAGTTCAGCTACAGCTTCATTTATAGATGTTTTTTCTTCAGTATAAACTTCTAATTGTTCCTTAACGTTATCTCTTTTAGTTTCTATGAGCACTATTCGAGCTTCAGCATTACCTTCTTTATTTGCTGTGTCTTGGTAAGCAGCAGATAAAAATCCATATATGCCCATTGAAGTAATTAATATTAATACAACACAGGCAATGGATAAATAAGCTTTAAGTAAAAATGGTAATGTTTTTCTATACTGATAAAGTAAGGATGCTATTACTAATTTAGCTATCTCTAATGAAGCTGCCATTACTATAACTGCAAATGCTGCTCCTGCAAATAATTTACTTAATCCACTAATTGAATAGAATGCTGCCGAAGCAGATACGGATAATGCAGATAAAGCAATTAAAGCAGGGAATATCCTATCTGTTATTTTTTTAATCATAAGATTAATTTACAAATTTCTTAGCATGTTGACAAGTTCCTCTTGAGGAAAACAATCAAACTTGTCTTTTCTTACAGATGTATGTGACCATAACCCAAATTGTTTTGCATTATAAGCATCTTCATTAAATTCAAATGCTTCTTTTGGGTGTACTCCTTCTTTTAACATTTTAGGAATACCATTTTCTAGGTCCATTTTTGGGTAAATGTCTTTTAAATGTAGAATAAGTAATCTTAAACTTTCTATTTGCTTATCTGAGTAAGCATGCCAGTATTGGTGACCTCTAAATTTATATCCTAAATCACAAACATACTCTGGTTTAACTTCGGTGTTAACATAGGTATAATATTTGTCTCCTTTTTTAGTTAAATAACCAAAATTATTTAATTCTACACCTCCTGAAAATTTAGATATGGCAAATCCACCTACTTTACCTAAATGCCATCCTAAATAATTATTTGGAAAACATTCTACTACTACACCATCATGGGGTGCATCTTTGCCTTTTACATTAGTACCACCTATACAATACTGTGTAGCTACTCTACCTCTTGTATCTCGATTCCAGTTATTAATTGTATTATAAGGATTATCCCAACCAGCTGTATGATGAATAAAAAATCCTAATGGTTCTATTTTACCATAGTCTCTTACAAATTCATCTCCATCTAAATAAGCTTTATCTATTTCTAAACCACCTTTAGTTGTATATTTACCTAAACGTTCTAGTTTATCATCTTTATCAGTTGCTGCATCCCATCCTGATTCATCAGTATCTAAACCTAGCATTTCCCAAGTTCCTCTACCTACTAAACCATCAACGGCTAAATCATTTTCTTTTTGAAATTCTTTTACTGCTGCTTCTGTACCAGAGCCGAATATTCCATCAGCTGCTAGTCCTAAGGCTTCTTGCAAGTCTTTAACATCTGGTCCTCTAGATCCTTTTTTTAATAACATTATTCTTCTTTTTTACCACTAAATATTTTTCCTGCTTCAGCTATACCAAAGCTACCTAGTGCAATTATGACAAATGAATTGTAAATGTATTCTTGAATTTCTAAATGTTTACCTGAAATTCCTGTAACAATATCTACAGCAGCAAATACTACCATTACCATAAATGCTGCAAATCCAACTACATTTTTTTCATTGATGTCGTTTTCATCTTTAAAAATGTTTCTAAATGACATAAGTTTACGTTTTATATAATTTGTAATTCTACTCATAAAACTATTTTTTAAAACTTATTAATTTAGTTGATTATTTTTTCTTTGGTCTGCCTCTTCTTTTTTTACCTTTGGCAGCATCAACTACGTCTTTTGCTTGGCTAGCTACTTCTTTAGCTGCTGCTTTTACATCAGCAACTTCTTCTTTTATTCTATCAACTCGTTCTTTTACTTCTTCGACAACTTCGTCTACTTTAGCTTCAATCTTCTCGTCAATAGTAGTTTTTCCTAGTAACCAGTTCCAAAATCTTTTTAAATGTTTCATTTATTTTTATTTTTGGGTTTATTATAAATACTATCATCCATCACAAGATACACAATCTGCTATACGGGATCCTAAATCACCCTTAATAACTGAATCTGTTCTTAAATAATATAATGTTTTAACTCCTAATTTCCAAGCTTCTAGATGTACTTGATTTATCCAACGAGGTGAATCAGTAGGATCAAAACATAGATTTAATGATTGTGTTTGATCTATATATTTTTGTCTTATAGCTGCTTGTTGAACTAAACCTAATTGGTTTACTTCTGAAAATGTTAAAAATACTTCTTTATCTTCTTCAGGTAATACTTCTGCAGGTAAATTTTGTACTGAACCGTTATCTGCTAAAATTTGATCCCATATTTTATCTGTGTTATTTTTAGTAGTTTTTAATTTAGCTACTAATTCTGGATTTTTAACTATAAAAGTACCTTTAGCTCCATTAAATGTATAAACATTTGCTGGTTGGGGTTCTATTCCTGCTGAACATCCTGATATTCTTGAATTTGATACTGTTGGTGCTACTGCTAATAAATGAGTATTTCTCATACCCGTACCTTTACACCAAACAGGTTCCCCATATTCATCTGCTAATTGTCTAGATGCTGCTTCTGCTTTTAATTTTATTTGTGAAAAAATAGTGTGTGTCCAAGCTGTAGATGCTATTGAATTAAATGGTAAGTCTTTTTTCTGTAAAAATGTATGCCACCCCATTACACCTAATCCCAATGCTCTCCCCTTAACAGCATGCCTATGTGTTCGTTTCATAGATTCTTGGCCACTAGTTTTATCAATAAATTCTTGCATTACACCATCTAGAAAATATATAGCTGTTTCTACTACATCTGTATCTTTCCATTCATCATATTTAGCTAAATTTAAAGATGATAAACAGCATATAAAACTATGCTCTTCATCTGTGTGTAATGTAATTTCAGAACAAATATTAGTCATTGAAACATCTAAATTATTCATTAGATAAGCCATTGGGTTATCTTTATTAACATTATCCTTAAACATTATATAAGGTTCACCTGTTTCAACTCTAGCTTTTAAAATTTCTAACCAAAGCCCCATTGCTTCTTCATCTCTATCATTTAGCTTTCTCATAAAAGCATCGTCTACAACTACACATTGATGTAAATTTAAACATTGTCTATTTGGGTCACCTTTTGGTCGTCTTATTTGAAGATATTCCTTAATATCAGGGTGATTAATGTTTAAATTAACACTAGCTGCTCCTCTTCGTACACTGCCCTGGTTTGTAGCTATTATAGTTGAATCGTATATTTTAGCCCATGGAACTACCCCTTCTGATTGTCCATTTCCTTTTATAGGTGCACCTCTTTCTCTAATTCTAGATAAAGAAATACCTACCCCACCTCCTGCTGAGGTAAGTTTCATTAATTCTGCATTTGTTAAACCTATACCTCTAATAGAATCAGGTGTGTCAACTCCATAACATGAAATTGGTAAACCTCTATCTGTACCTGTGTTAGATAAAACAGGTGATGCTAAACCAATCCAACCATTCCAAATATATTTGAAAAATTTATTTTCTAAATCTGGTCTGTTTAATTTTGAAGCTATTGCTCCTGATACTCTTCTATATGCTTTTTTAGGTGTTTCTCCAGGTAACAAATATCCCTTAGAAATAGTAGATAGTGCTACTTCATTCATCCATTCAGGATAATCTTTACCTTTTTCCCAATTTGTTGTATCTGCTATTAAATTGTTATCCATAACTTAAAATAATGTTGCGGCATCCCACTCTAGATGTCCTTTTGAATAATTTGTTACTCTATTAGCAAAGAAATCTGTGTGTTGTTTTCCCCCACTTAGGGCATCAAACCATTTCATTTCATTTACTGCTGTCATATCTACGTCTCCTATTATAGGATTATATCCTAAATCTCCTAATTTTGTATTAACTCTATTTTTTATAAAATTAGTTAAATTATATTTAGAACAACCCTCTAGATCACCAAGTTCATAAACTTTATCTATAAAATCAAGTTCTAGTTGAAGAGAAAGTAAAGCTGCTTCATTTATTGCTGCTTCTAATTCAGGTGTTTTTAATTTTGGGTTTTCTTTTATTAATGTTCTAAATAACCAACACCCAGCTTCTGAATGTAATGATTCATCTCTAATTGACCATTCTACTATTTGGCCTACTCCTTTAAGTTTATTCTGCATTTTAAAAGATAATAAAACTGCAAATGAAGAAAATAAATTTACACCTTCTGTAAATGCAGAAAATATAGCTAATGATTTTGCTATCTCATGTATGTCCTTTTCACCATTAAAACTATCTCTTACTGCTGTTAAATTTTCTATTTTAGCCATTGTAGCTTCATCTTCCATAAATTCAGCAAAATTTTCTAAACCTAGTGTTTCATTTAGTAAAGAGTATGCCTCAGCATGTATTGTTTCAAAAGCTCCAAATGTTGTAGCCATCATTATAACTTCTGGTTTTCTAAACCATTTTGTTACTAATCCACTCCAATAATCATTCACAACTGTTTCTGTTTGTGCAAAACCTTTTAATATTGACCCTATTATATTTTTTTCTGTTTCTGTTAAGTTTTGTTTCCAATCATTAACATCTGACATCATAGGTACTTCTGTATGTAGCCAATGTGCTTGTTGTTGTTTTAACCAGTAATCAGCTGCTTCTTGGTATTCGAAAGGTTTATACACTATCCTCTCCTGGAGTAAATTTGTTTTTGCCATAATTTTTAATTTTTAAGAATTAAATTCTTGATTTAACTTTTTAAGATCAAAATGATCAAAATTAGAATGGGGGTTTACTGGTCTTGAAGGTGCCTCTAATTCACTTTCTTCATTATAATCATGAACATCAAAGTGTCCTGTTGAGGTATCTGCTTTTACTCCAAATGTTAAACCATCCATTCCATATCTATTTTTCATTACATGAAACCTTCCTGTACCTTCTATCTTATCCTTAGATTTTCTAGACAGGGAAAGACAAAAATCAGTTATCATTATTTTATCATAAGATCCTGCGGCTTTGTCTCCTTCTATAACGTCGTCTTTAGCACCTGCTCTGTTTACTTGTGAAACTGACCAAATAGGTAAATTTAACTCTCTAGCAAGTCCTTTAGTACTTGTATAAATATCATCTATTTCATACTTACGATCAACATTCTTTCTTTTTGATGAAAGAAGGTCAACGTAGTCAATTAGTACGAGATCTGGTTTAACATCTTGGTCTATACATTTTCTAATATGTGATTCTACTGTATGGATACTTGCTTTTCCAGTAGGAAATTCTTTAATTACTAACTTTCCAGGTAGTTGTGGTATTACCTCTTCTACTCTTTCTTTTTCTAACATTATTTTATTAACTGGTATTTTAGTAAAGAAAGAATCATACCTTCTACCAACATAATCTTCTCCAAGTTCTAAAGTATAGTGTAGAACATTGTAACCCATTCTAATAGCATGTCCACCTAATGCTACTAAACACCAACTTTTACCACCTCCTGGATTACCAAATACTAAACCAAAATCTCCTTGCCCTAATCCACCTTGTAGTAAATCATTTATTTTAGGCCAAGGTGTAGCTACTGGCATTCTATTGTCTTCTCTATATCTGGTTTCTATATCTAAGTTGTATTCGTGTCCTATATTCTTATCAGCACCTGCTTTCATAGCATTTTCTACTAATAATTTTATAGAATCATAATCACCTGCCTTTAATAAATCTACAGATGATAATAGTGCTTTTTTAAGTGCTTGATTTTTACAAAATGTAGAAAATTCTTCTTGTACATATTTTAAATCTTCATCTGAAGCTATATATGCTTCTCTTAGTTGTTCTTTAATTGATAATTGTAGTACTTCGTTTTCTACTTTTTTAACCTCAACTTTAAGTATGTCTAGTGAAGGTGTAGTATGGTACTTATCATAATATTTTATAATTTCTTTAACAATCCATCTATGTGCTTGATTATTAAAATCTTCTTCGTTTAAAATATCATATATGTTAGCTAAAAATTCTTTATGTGTTAATAAAGAAGATAAAACCTTTATTTGAAACCCCTTACCGTACTCTTGTATACTTTTTAATGTCATCTATATAACCTTTCAAAATTTTCTTTTAACCAATAATCTAAATTTCTAATCATTCCACCTAACTGATCCTCGTTGTATAATGAAATGAACTGCTCAGGAATGTAATTTAATTCTTTTGATTTAGCAACCTCATCTAAGTATTTTTTTTCATTTTCGTCCATCATTGGGTTTGATAAATCCATTACTTTATAGTTTTTTTCTAAATCATCTACACCTTGTATAATACGAGCATATACAACATGGTCTTTAAATTTTTTCTCACATATTTCAAATATATCATCAAATGTAAGATCACGTTCTGATAGTTCAGGAAACTTTTTAAGTAATCCTTTTTCACCTAGTCCTTTAACTCCTTTGATTTTATCTGAATTATCTCCTAAAAGTGTTTTATGTAAAATAAAGTTTTGAGGAGACATTTTATACTTAGCTCTAAATACTTCTTCAGTATAGTATTTCTTTTCCATTGGTCTATAAACAATAACATTTTTGTTTACTAACTGTAGAAAATCTTTATCACTAGATACTATAAATAATTTATCATCTGGGTGATTTGGTAATTTATTGCACAGATATGCTATGATATCATCCGCCTCTACTTTATCTAATATAACAGTTTTAACTGGTAATGTTTTTAAATAATGTATTACTCTAACTATTTGATCTACTTTAGAATCATGCTCATCATCTAATGAATCAAATACTTCCCAATTTGTAACTCGTTGATCCTCTCTACCTGATTTATATTCTGATATTATATTTTTTCTATTTGTGGTAGATCCTGCTCCATCAAATACAACATAAACTTGATCAGGTTGTGTTCTACGAATTTCAGCTCCTAATGAACGAAAAAACCCACCTAAACCTCCTATGTGAATACCACTTGGATTGACCATATTCATCATAGCGAAATTTCTAAAAAATAAATTTAAACCATCTATAAGTAGTGTTCTTGTACCCTCAGATGAGCCAGTATCATTCTCCTCAGTATCATTGAGAAGTTTAAGTAAGTTTTTCTTGTCCATAATTTTATTGTGGTTCTTCTGTGTAAGTAGTAATGTCGTTGTATGCTTGTTCTTCTTCTACAATTGTAAAATCTGCTCCACCTAATATATCTTTCCAAGCTTGTGCATTCTCGTTCTTATACTCTTTAAGTTCCTTATCATTGTCATTAATAAAACCATGTGGTGTCATTACAATTTTACCTCTTGTAGTAACTCCATTAATGTGGTTTT
>VMHT01056094.1_pt1 | contig 11188 bp, 5 predicted proteins | sample 4693611 | NCBI WGS metagenome assembly VMHT01 (sample SAMN12280063, study PRJNA550983) | marine metagenome | isolation source: seawater sampled from same location over 5 years 0.02-0.2 micron viral filtrate | place: USA: collected off the coast of southern California halfway between the port... ... | reverse complement strand
GTTAAGAAACGAGTAACCGCAGACCAATCAGATTGTCCAGATGGGAGGAAAGAAGCATACTTAGTACGAACAAAATACTCAGTACCACCTTGAATTGGAAAATCATCTGGACCCGCTTGTGTACCAGTCGCGGTTAATGGAACTGCCTTCTCATGAACAACACTAGAGAATTGTGCATCATGCGACAAATTCCATTCTGCATAATCCCATGCACTTACAGTACCAGAAGTAACGGCTGGTTGTGAAGATGCAAAAGTAACTGCAGATGCATCGATTGGATCTGGATAGTCCTTGGTGTCAGTAGTTACACCCTGAACCTTCATTCCAGTTGACCATGTACCAGAGGTGTCTGACAAAGTAATCATATTACCTGTAGATGCTGATACTGTTCCTGATGCATAAATGTCTGATGTAATATCAACTTCAGGATTTTCGGCGATTGCCAAGTAGATGTATTCATAACCAGAAGTATTCAATGCGAAATTGGCCCCATTTACTGTGAAACCATTATTTACATATCCAATAGGAACGTTCTGCTCCGAGACGGTACCGTTGGCATATAAGGCTTTACCCGAATCCTCAGAATCCATCAAATACCAATCAGAAGTATGACTATATGCTTTTGTGATTACAAATTCTGGTTTAAATCCTGTGTCAATAGTTTGGAATGAACCTGTACCAGTATAAGTTCCACACTTGATCACACCAGGTGTGTCTTCCGCAAAGACGTAAGCGACATAATTTCCACCAGAGTAGTTTAGATCTGAGTTGTTGTAACGAACGCCAAACGCAGTGCTATTCACATATGTGAAAAGTCCCCAAGCACTGTTAAACGCATTAGTTTTGTCCAACACCAAGGTACCTGTTGAGTTACCGCCATTAGTATCTCCTTCTGTTGTGCCGGCTGTCCAAGGTATGTTAGAACCATTATGATTTACGTACCATTCCCTTGTTCCCAACTCTTTGACAATAATCATTCCAGGAGTTGTTCCAAGAGAGTGCGGAATCGCCCTGTTTTGAACACCGTTACCACTCCATGTCACAACATCAAAGAACCCAGGTGCTTTGCGGAATGTCCATGCCTTATAATCTGACCCATTTCCATTTACATCGCTATCGTTACCAAGAGTAAATCCACTCGAAGTTGCACCTGTTACCCTAGTTGTAGAAGACGTGAATGCACTTGTATCATTAGATGGTGCAAAGTATTCTAGACCCTGTTCGGTGTCCTGAAGGCAGTGGTTTTGTGATCCTTTCTTTTTAATCCAGATCAGTCCACCCCCATCATCTAAATCAATACCGGTGGTAATCGGTTGACTGCTGCCATTACCTAGATAATTTATCGCATCAAACACCGGAGCACTAACTGTACCAGTAACAGCAGTATCAGCCTGAACTGTCTCACCAACAGTCAGAACCTGATCAATTGATTCTCCACCAATCAAACTTCCATCAGATATTTTTGATACTGTGGCGTCTGTAAGAGTGAGTTGAGTTGCGTCATCCACTCCCGTAGTTGACCACATCATTCGGGATCCATCGACAACGCCCGAAGCTACTGCAATAAATCTACCATTTACATAATCAACACCGTTCCATGTATTGGGTATTGCCTGACTAGATGGTGTCCATGTGTCTCCATCAGTAGAATGTCCTGCTGCATATGGATAGTTGCTGTCTTGATAATTAGATACGGCAACGAACCTACCATCACCAAAAGTAATATCTGTCCAATAACCAACTGTATTATTACCAGATGTCCAAGTAATTCCATCTGTGGAATACATTGTGCTAAGACCAGAAACAGCAACGAATTTACCGTTACCATAAGCAACTGAGGTCCACATTGCTGATTCTGTTGCTGATGTTGTTGACCAATTCATACCATCACTAGAATACATCACATCACCCATTTGAGAGACGGCTACAAACTTGCCACCACCATAAGTTACGGATTGCCACATACTACCATCAGTATCGGGTATACCAACCCAATTAACACCGTCAGAAGAAATTGCTACTCTATTATTAACTCCATCCTCTGAAACTGCTACAAATTTGCCACCACCATATACAACACCTTCATACGAATTTGATGTTACACTTGCACTTGACCAAGATTGGCCCTCATCTGTAGAATAACATATCTTATTTAGACCAACTGCCACAAATGTGCCATTACCATAGGCCAATTCATAATATGATGTATATGGAATTGTATTATATGATGTCCAATTAATTCCATCTGTGGAATTCGCAACTAGATATGCATTTCCAAGCTTGGCAAGTGCTACATATTTACCATTTCCATAAGCTGTTGCTGTCCACTGATTATTTCCAGACTCAGCATTTGAATCAAACGAAACTGATGACCATCCTCCTTGAATTTGATTAATATTTGTAATCGCACTTGACTCTGCAGTATAATCAAAATCAGTAAGTCCAGTACCAGTTACAGGAATTGTAATAGATGGAGTTTCGATTGTAAGTAACTCAATTGTTTTATTTAAACTTGGTGTCAGTATATTACCAGCATCATCAGCCCATCTTTCCTCGTATCTATAAACACCAGGTTCTGTTGCAACATATGTCGAACCTGTTGCACCAACAATCTCAACATTATCCTTATACCACTTAGTAATAAACAGTGTAGCATTTGAAACTTGTGCTGCAGATGCGGTAATCGTTGCAGGAGCATGTTCTAAGTTGGTTGCGGATAGAGATGGAAGTGAAACAACAACTCCAACAGCAGCTGCAGCAGTTCCAGCAAATTCTATCCAAGTAGTTCCATCCCAAGTTTTGAGCGCACTTGGGTTAACTGAGGTATCAGTCCAGAAAGATCCAATCGCAGGATTTGTTGGAGCAGTATTTGAAACTGCATTACCAAAACTGGCAGATAAAGCAGTATCAACATATAATTTAGTCGCTACCTGATTATCTGCGGTAGGCTCAATGGACGTAGCACCTCGCGGAAAACTGGGTGCTCCATCACCTTCCATATTTACGAGTTCATCAGATCTGAGTTTTGACATCTTTCTTTTCTGTAGTAGGTTAACTTTGTTTCCTTGTATTATTTAGAATATGAAAGGTCTGGAGACCCATTTTTTTCCGGAGAAATTTTTCCGACTTTTTTGAAATAAAAAGTCAAATTTGGTTGGCCATTTTAATTGGTACTCTTAATAGCCATCCAATTTGTACCAGTCCAAATTTTTAAAAATATTGGAGTTGAAGAAGTATCTGTCCAAAAATCTCCCGTTGAAGGATTGGAGGGACTATTATTTGAAATTGTATTCGTAACTGATGTAGGTGCTGTTGATGCAGACATATCAGCGTATAATTTATTCACAAAATGATTATCTGCAGTTGGTGTGGGCACCGTTGCACTAAGTGGAAAACTTGGGGCCCCACTGTCATCACTGTTTACAAATTCATCGACTCTAAGTTTTGACATGTCTTTTACAGTAAATTAGTGAATAACTTTTTCTTCTATTTAGAGAAAAGAACCCCTCACGATAAGAATGTGAGGGGTAACTGGTCATTCTAAGATGACTTATTAAATGCTCTTTATTGGAGCATATTTTCCATCAGGCATCAGTGCAAATGCAACTGGTGTAAAATTTGGTTGGGAAGTAAGTTCATAAGTCCCAAGTCCGGGTACGGGTGTTGGGGACCCGTACTTACGAACTAATTCTTCTGTTGTGATGATTCTATTTTCTGGTTGGTGATAATACTTCATCAGGCATCTCCGGTTTTAAAGGTGTGATATACAGATTCGACTGACTCTGCGTTGGTGGAATTGTACTGAACCTTAACACGATAGAATGTGTTGGGTGTCAAGTTGGGTTTGTTAGAAGTCCACGGAGTGGCACCCGTTTGACTATTCAGAACATCATAATCTACATAAGTATCAACCAATGTCCAAGGACCAGTTGCCGTTGTTCCAGATTCCAATGTCCAGGTACGGCTTGCAAGAGTTGCATCCACACCGCTGAATGCAGGAGTGCCCTGATTCTGAGATGTGAATGTGATCTCATCAGGACCAGGAGCATCAATGGTAGTTTCTGAACCTTTAGCATAGAGACCAGGTACCCACGTACCAGTGGAACTATCTACAAGGAGTTTATTTCCATCAGAACCAGCCACAGAGGTGATAGAAGCTTCAAGGGCAGGAGCCGATGCAGTAGCACCCACGTCAAATGACTCAGCATTCACCACCATCTGGGCAGTAGCAGGGTCAGGCGTTGCAGTTACAGTAGATGTGGATGGAGGAGCGGGGGGATGTCCCTCAGATTCGTCAGCGATGGCAACGTAAATATATTCCTGACCACTGTAGTTTAATTCCCAGTCAGTGCCACCAAACGAAAATCCATCGCTTGTGAATTGATAACCATTGTTGACAGCAACTGTTGTAGAACTTGTATTTGGGGACAAGGTATTATTAGATGGCAAATTCTTATCCAATATCATCCAGTCGAAACTTCCGGTAATATTTTTAATCATCACCCAACGCGGTTTGAATCCAACATTAACGGATGTACCATTTCCACTGCCATTGTACTTACCACACTTCACATAAGGGGTGTCCTTGGCGAAGATGTAAGCAATGAAATCTTTACCGACTGCATTAAGAGACGCCGCATCGCCTAGCGTATAATTATTTTCATTAGCATCTACATAGAAAGAACCTTGACTTACGATAGGAGTACCAGATTGGTTCATTTGTAAGGCCCCACCTTCTGTAAGTTCACTATGATAAACCATCCAGGAATAAGTATTGTTTAAACCTTTAGTGATAATGCAACCTGGCTCAACACCCAAATCATGTGAGATTGTTTTAGTAGTACCTGAACCAGTGCCAACATACTTCTGGACATCGAAGAACTGAGGTGCTGCAAGGAAGTTCCAATAGATATAATTATCACCACCGTTGTTCAGGTCATTATTATTGCCAACATAGTAACCAAAGTAGCTAGTATATTCGTCTAATATACCTTGATCGTCATAAAATTCTCCATTGCCCATATTAGTGTGCAAATGATTCTCTGTATTCCTTTCGCTGTCATACAATCTATGAGAATTATCGGCAGTAGTAGACTTCGCCCAGATCAACCATTTATTGCCAGTACTTGGTTGGGTGTCAAAGAAGTATTGACCACCAACAGTTGGATTAACAGCTTTGAAGGATTGGTCATCACCAGCCTGATACACGCTACCAAACGAGATGTTACTTCCTGAAGCTGCTGCATTACTCGTAATCTGAGTACCAGTAGTGAAGTACTCCAGGTCTTGACCACTCAGAAGGTTGAGTTGGGTTGAGTTAGGACCTGTGAGGTCTTTGGCGATTGCTAGGTAAACGTGCTTTTCATTGCCACCGTTGGCTATGTTTCTGACAATAAAAGCACCACCATCGTAGCTGCTGCATTCAATATAGTTAGCACTGTTACCAGAAAAACTGCTGGCTGAATTTGGGTACCAGTATTTATAGTTACTTTGCGAATCATAAGTTGTTGCAAACCAGTTATCAGTACCATCTACTCGCTTAATCAGAACAAAACCGGGTATAAAACCTACAGCTTCAGGATTAGATGCAGAACCATCACCCGTATATGTCCCACACTTAACCTTGCCAGCCGTATCAGCGGCAAAGACATAGGCTACATATGTTGTGCCAGTGCTGTTTAATGAACCTGAATTGCCGATGTAGATATTATCTGCTGTGGGTTCAGAAAAGAACCTATTGAAATTCCCAATCTCACTATCACTACTATCTAGCCTCAAAAATTTACTCGGCTGCATACCTGTATGCCAGACATGCCAATTAGAAGAAGCCGATATTGCTTTAACAATAATCATCCCAGGTTTAGTACCTAGGCTGTGCGGGATTTCTTGATTAACATCGGTGCCAACATATGTGACAATGTCCAGCACCTTAGGAGCCACACCGATTTCAGCGATGTAATTATTTACGCCCTGGGCGTTCCAATAATTACTCGAAACATAGCTGGACTCAGTATCGTTTAGTACAGGACCAGGCCCATAAGCCGGGGTGGTGTTTGCAGTTTGAAGAAACTGAGTACCTATATCATTACTTAGAACGACATTATCCGAAATAGCACCTGAATATCCTTTGTTTGCTTTGGTCCAGGTCATCCGAGGACCTTTAGGGGCATAACTGCCACCAGTGCCATCATTTGCTTGAATAGCAACCGTGTTAGTACCACCATTCCAATTGGTTACCAAACTCTTATTCACACCAGAAATAGTCGTCGTCGAATCAACTGTTGAGGTGGTAGGAACCTTAATGTTCCCATTTTCGTCGGTCTGGATGATGGGAGCGACCATCTTATCGAGGTCAGTATCATCGGTGAACTCGAAAGCTACACGGCCAGAGATGACGTAATCGACTGGAGAAACAACTGTTTCGCCTGCCCCAACACCCAAAGTAACCTTAGCTATGTAAAGGTTATCGTTTGTGTTTGTAGTCGTATACCGGATTTTATTATTAACCCGAACGATACCAATATCAGTTCTATCTGGATATTGAGGTGCTGTTGCCATCGAATAAGTACGAAGAACAACATCGTTCTCATCAATAACCTCGATCGTCCCACCACCAGATGCATACGCCCAAGTTTGAGTTTCACCAGTAGCTGAAAGACTGGGAATATTGGTGAAAACAGCCTGACTCACAACGCCAGTAGCTCCATTAAGGGTGGCATAGTGCTGATTATTGCCATCAAAGATTTCATTCTCATCTGTCCAAGTACCACCAGACACTGTTGTGATGAGTTCCTGGAAATATCTGTGGTAGATAGGCGTGCTGTCAGTAGACACATACGCTGAAGACATTGGGGTATATGATTGTCCGTCGTTCAAACCAGCACCATTCAAAGGGGTCAAAACAGCAACGGGCGGAGTAATCAATCCGTCAGGACCACCAAGATCCTCCTTTAGATCGGATCCACTGATACAATAATTTGTAGAAATACCTGCCGATGTTCTTTGCACCAGCAGCAAATCATCATCTGCTAAGTTTGCCATTAGATTCTCCTGTGATACTTGATAGTTTGTTGATATTCCTGATTGTGTGTCCGTTCTCTGAACAAGAAAACTGTCGCCGTTCTGAAGTGTTGTCATTAGATATTACTCTCCTGCTGAAGGAAGCGATGCTAATGTAGATAGATCCATTTCACTTCCTTCAACGGCAGGAGATGGACTTGCTTCGACCCAATATTTTGCATTGGTATTTGGATCAACATAGAGAACATATAGTGTTGCATCATCTGAAGAACTATTCCACCAAAGAGCACCTTCTTGTACTGTTGTTGGTACTGGTGGAGTTGTTCCTACAGTAATTGATGCATCACCACCACCAGTACCACCAGTTACTTTCCATGCACCATTGATGTATGAATATGTTACACCGGTTGTAGTATTAGTCCAAGGTGATTGACTTGGATCTGGGAAATTGATGACGGCCATTTTTTTGTATTGTGATTGTTGAACATTCTTTTAGTATTTAGAAAAAAGAACCCCACCCGCGTCATAAGATAGGATGGGATTTTTAGATGTTTAAATTAATTATATAAGTCACCAACTGTAGTTAATACCGAAGCATCTCCTGTGTTAGAAGCCCACCACACTTTTACAAGACCTGTAGCTCCCTCTCCCACATCATATATTTCTATTCCTGGAGCACCAAAGGCACCACCACCACCACCTTCTCTATACGGGTCCCCTTTGCAATTTATACTATTTCTACCATAACTAGTACCATAATTTGTTGGTGGTCCCCCTGCAGGAGTGCTGGCCACACTTTGATCCCAAGTAGCACTACCACCACTATATCCCAATGGTCCTCCGGACGTAGCATAACTACCAGTGGAGGAACCACCGCCACCACCATATCCAAGACCTGAATTGGTAGAAGTATATGAATTGTATGTACTACCAGCTGCTCCATGAGCCTGTGCGCCCGCCAATGTTGGAGCTAATTCAATTTCTGGCTGTAGTTCGACATCACTTCGTTGAGCACCGCCCAAACCACCTTTAGTTCTTGAAATAGCTGTAGCCAAATCGGTATTGCAAACCGTACCTCTTCTTGTAGTATCATAACCGCTGCCATTTACACCTCGACCACAATAAGAAAGTGCTGCCAGAATCCAGTTCCCAGGAGAATTAGGATTTGGTACCCAAATGCCAGAGTCACCGCCATCTCCACCAGTGGTGCCACAACTTGCAGCACCGCCAGGTCCAACTCCCAATCGCAATTGACTCATATTACTTGTATCAATCCAACCCTCAATACCACCTGAAGCACCTCCGGACGTAATATTTACATCTGCTGCTCCACCACCACCACCTATAAGTACAAAACGAACTTTAGGAATATTGGTCACATCCATGAAAGTATAATAAACTTCATCATCTCCCTTATATCCAGTATAAAGCATAAATCCATGTCCATTATGAGTTACTGAACCTTCGATTTTACTATCATGATTGCTAAACAAATCATCAAAATTTGTTATTGAAGATGCAACAAATGCTGTTGCAAACTGAATAACACTAGACCAATCACTGGGAGATCCGTCAGTATAGGAAGCAGATGGATTATATCTTGTGCGAGTATAATATGTCGTTTCTGATCCTAAAGTAAAATCAGTTGGACCACTCTGACTTCCTGAGCTAGTTAATGATGAGGTCGAACTTTGAAGATTTGTAGTAAATCCAGAGTCTTCTGCAATTTGCCAATCAGCATTTCCCCAACTAGTTACAGTTCCATTAGATGCTGTCGGTGCAGAAGAAGAAAATGTTACGTTATCAGGAATTAATAAATTTGAACTAGAAGGATCATTCGCAGGACTTGTAATTGAAGGAGTTGAGACTGCAATTATTTGTATGGTTGCACTATACTCTTCAATAACTAAAGCACCATCCTCGCCCAAATGCCTTTCTTCATACTTATAAACTCCAGCTTCTGTTGCTGTGTATGAAACTCCATTTTCACCCGGAATCAAAACACCATCCTTATACCAATTGGTAACTTGAATAGTAGCGTTACTTAATATTGCTGGTGTTGCAGTCAATACTGAAGGGGCTAAACCAGAATTACTTGCAACTACAATTGTATCCATAACGATTATTGCTGCTGATCCACCGCCACCGCCGCCAGATCCAACTGCAGTCCACTCAGTACCATTCCAAGTTTTTAAGACAGGAGGATCAGAAGAAGTATCAGTCCAGAAATCACATACTCCTGGATTTGCAGGAGCATTTTCTCCCATCACAGCAGTAGGGATTGTTTTACTATTACTCTTAACATCTCCAATAATATTTAATCCACCACCACCAGAGATGACTTGTTGCACTCCACCATCTTGTTTTTTAACAAACTGCTCTGCTGCAGAGTTTAATGCCTTCCAAACACCATTAGAGTAAGTATAAGTAATACCCGTTGAACTATTAGTCCATGGTGATTGACTAGGATCGGGAAAATTAATAGCGGACATTTTCAATTACCTCCTTTGTATTGTGACTGAGCATTATATGACCGATCATTGTGTGCGAAATTTTGTTTGAACATTTCTTTTAGTATTTAGAAATTGGATAAAGTTGGTAATTAATATATCAGATGCTCTTGATTGGAGCATATTTTCCATCAGGCATCAGTGCAAATGCAACTGGTGCGAAATCTGGTTGGGAAGTAAGTTCATAAGTCCCAAGTCCGGGTACGGGTGTTGGGGACCCGTACTTGCGAACTAATTCTTCTGTTGTGATGATTCTGTTTTCTGGTTGGTAGTAATACTTCATCATGCGTCTCCGGTTTTAAAGGTGTTATATACAGATTCGACAGACTCTGCATTGGTGGAATCATATTGAACTTTAATTCTGTAGAATGTGTTAGGTGACAAGTTAGGTTTGTTAGAAGTCCACGGAGTGGCACCCGTTTGACTATTCAGAACATCATAATCTTCATAAGTATCAACCACAGTCCAAGGACCAGTTGCAGTTGCTCCAGATTCTAATGTCCAGGTGCGACTTGTCAATGTAGCATCCACACCACTGAATGCAGGAGTGCCCTGATTCTGTGAAGTGAAAGTAATTTCACTTGGTCCCGGAGGTGCATCATTGATTTGTGAACCTTCTGCGTAATATCCCGACATCCAGGTACCAGTAGGACCGTTCCCGAAAATCGTATTGCCCGAAACTTCCAAGATAGATGTCAAAGAGGCACTAAGTGAAGTACCACTTACAGAATCGCCGATTGGCCATGAACTTGCTTCAACAATAGCTGTATTAGTCGAAGGATCAGCATCAGATGCCAATGTTCCAGTTGGGATGCTTGATAAAGCAGTTGGACTTCCGATTGCTATAAATACCCATGTTCCTGGTCTACTATATGTGACCTCAAAACCGGTAGATGTTGCATTGAAATTGAAGTTTCCTTCAGTAACTTCCGCATTATTTTCCTGTGCCTGCACACTAGCATTTCTATATGCAACTTGATGATCTCCAGATGTTGACCAACCTCTTTCAGAATCCATAATATACCAGCCCCCCTGCTCTATATTTTTTGCAATGATGAACTGTGGTGCAAATCCACAATCAACGACAGCATCAGCTGGTGCAGGAGGTCCCCAACTGCCTGTGTTATTGGAGAAGGTGCCACACTTAATGCCATTAGATGGATTGTCAGCAAAAAGATAAGCTACGTATGATCTATTGCCAAGACTAGAATTGACCCAGAGACCACTTCCTACTGTAAATACTTGATCAGTAGGAGTTGTATTATGAAAGTGGTTGGAATCAACAGAGCCATCTGAAGTGTTCAGTTTAAGGATTTGAGTATTAGGGAGAGATTTGTGATAAACGGCCCAGCTAGTATCGAAATAACTATCAGAAGATATACATTTAACAATCATCATTCCTGGTGTTGTACCAAGATTATGAGGAATCTGTCTTCCTGTATTACTATCGCCGTCATAAGTTACAACATCAAAGAATCCGGGGTTCTTAGCAAAAGACCATCCAATATATGTGCTTCCACTATAGTTTATAGACCCGTTACTTCCGATCTGAACACCATCATTTCTAAAGTCAACATTATAAGTTACTCCATGGTTTGAGGCTTCATATTGACCAATTCTTAAATGACTGCCAGAACCTCTCTCACTATCATACAACC
>VMHT01200311.1_pt1 | contig 11189 bp, 13 predicted proteins | sample 4693611 | NCBI WGS metagenome assembly VMHT01 (sample SAMN12280063, study PRJNA550983) | marine metagenome | isolation source: seawater sampled from same location over 5 years 0.02-0.2 micron viral filtrate | place: USA: collected off the coast of southern California halfway between the port... ... | reverse complement strand
CTCCTCGACGGTGACTTCAGGATCTTTATATTCGACATATGTATAGTCCATATCTGTTAAGTTAGGCATATTTTTGACGGCATCTACTATCGCATCTTTTGAATTATTTATAGCACTTTGCACATTAGCGACTTTATTACTCAGGTATAACTTTTTATTTACTTTATCCGTATTAGAATCTCCTATACCACATGGCTGCCGCGTAGACTCACGACATATGGATATTGCCGCGACTGGTACCGAATATTTCATATTACATTTTCCTGACCAATAATACTTCCACATAGATAATAACTCATCTTTTGTGTGTAAAAATTTAGGGTCTGCATTAATTGTAGCAGTGTATAAAGGTTGACCCATTTTTAATAATGTGGGACCTTTACCACTTGCTGCTTGTCGTGCTATCACATCTGATGAACATAAAGAAACTGTTGATTGCATCACACAGATTATATTCGGAAATTTATCTTTTGTTAATCCTAAATCACGTTCTTCTATAAAATACACATCCAATCCTTTCACCTTTTCATTTTGTGATACATCTGCTCCTTCTCTAATCGCATTTACTAGTTTTTGGCGATTTTCAAATACTTCTCTGTTCCACTGATTTAACCATCCTCGACCATACTTACATTTTCCTTCCTTAGTATTAATTGTAGTAAATGTCTGCGCTCTACTGAAAGTAATCATATTCTGCGAATAGTTTGTTACTACACTACTGCCATAAAAATATGGTGCTAATTGAATAAAACTACTCGGTGTTCCATATTTCCAATCTTGCACCTCTATCTCAGGTATATTAAATAATTTTAAGCAAAATTTTAATCGTTTTTCTCCATTATTGACTGCATTTGCTTGCAGTCCAGATTTTTTATATTCATTTTGTATGGCATGATTTCGTATTTGCTTTTTATTTTCTAAATTCATTGCCTGATAACGCAATTTTAATTTTATCATAAAACTTGTTATTATCGCAACCATATTATCTTCCATGTTCAATTCATAATTATCTGGTATGGTACTAATGTCATATTGAGCGTCTCCAATAAATATGTCATATGCGAAATCTAATAGATATTGTGTTAGCGCAATCTTATCTGCCCCGTAGTCTAACTTTCCTTGGATATAATTCATAGAATATTCTATAAATGATTGATATAATTTTACTAATTTTTTATCACTCTCTTCAAAATTTGGTTTACTTATTAACGGATTACCAGCAGATTTTGTAACCTCAATCATACCATCGGGTTTGACTTTTAAATTAAACAATACTTCGTATTTTTTACAAATTCTATCCCATTCAGGTTTGTCAGAATCCAATATCGGTAATTTATTTAAAACGACATTATATACATTATTAATTAAAACAACGTCCCTCTCTGATAATGCTTTACCGCCGCCGTCATCCATTTGAAAACCTGCGAGGTTCTCTCCTAGGTATTGATACGTATTATTCTCAAACGTTCTTAACTGGTTTGTAGTTCTTATTATGCCATTATAAAACCTTTCCGCATTAGCGGCATTATCTTCCTCACATGGGTTATTAATATTTAATTTTTTCAGAAAATCAGTTATTATATTATTTGCAGTATTTGTAGTATTTGTATCATACGACCTGTCTTTTAAAGTTTCTTTTACCGATGCACGTAATGATTTTATCGCACGATCCTTTATATTTGTATTAGGTTTTTCTACAAAGGGATTCGTCTTAGGTGGATGTGCTTGGTAGGCAAGATCTAACGCTTTGTTTATATTAGGTGCCTTCACTTCTTGGATTTTAACTTCACAAAAATTGTTAAGTTTTCGATACGTTTCAAAATCATATTCTGCTATATCAGGTATTAATAAATCATTTGTTCGTACCGGTTCTAGATATGTTATATAAAAGTAACTCATTTTATACTATGTATATATAAGTTTACTATAAATTTACTTTAAAGAATTGCTTAATATATATATATATATATATATGACATTCAAGAAACCGATACTATATAAAATTGTTTTTATGGGAGATTCTGGTGTTGGAAAATCGTCTATTGCCGAGAGAATTGTACATGATACCTTTAATATAGAAACAGAGGCAACAATAGGCGCTAGTTATTTTTCAAAAACTATTCATAAAGGCGAACAATCTTATAATTTTAATATATGGGATACTGCAGGTCAAGAAAAATATAACTGTTTAGTACCCTTATATTATCGAAATTGCGATGCTGCTATAATTGTTTATGATATTACTAACAGGACATCTTATAAGAATGCTCTTAATCGTATTCCGGAACTAAGAAAAAACTCTACAGTTGAAACTATTATGTTGATAGGAAATAAAACTGATTTGGCATATGACCGAGTCATAACGTTAGAAGAGGCTACTTCTGATGCTGAGAAAAATAATGTTTTATTTATGGAAACATCTGCTAAAATATCTTTTAAAACTAGAGAGATTTTAGAAAATATGCTAGAACATTTACCTGTTTCTGAAATTTTGCCAGAAGAAAATAAATATATTTCTATTGAATCTACGATAGAGAACCCTACATATTCATGTTGTTATTATTAATTTGCATAATTTCTTCAATATTTGTATTATTTAATGCACATTCTGATTTAATTTTTTTTAATGCGCGTTCTATATCTTCTTCACTAGGGTGTTCATTGGTACTTTTGATGAGTTCTAGCCATTTTGATTGCATCTCGTCGCTTTTCTGCCAATCAGGAAATTGTTTATTCCATAAATCTTGAAATCGTTTTGTTATTTCCGATCCGGTTATTTTAATAACCTTTTTTCCATTATCTTTCATCCACCCATCATTTTCATCATTTACCATCCATGTATGATTTTTTTCATCTGTGCAATGTATTGGACGTTCAATCAAGGGTATTGGTTGTAAATTTTTTATAACTATATTCGGAACGCCTATATGCATGCCTTCCTTATTTTGAATAATGTCTTCTAGTGTCATCGTTAATTTTTCTGCAAAATTCTGTATGGTCATAGCATCCTTGCATTTATCATCTAAAAACACTTGGATATTGATATTATTATTTATCGTATTAGTTGTATTACTACCTATCATAGGTAACATCGTCTGTATCATATTTAATAGTTCTTTTTTTGAAATATGTTCATTTTTTTTTTCATTTATTTCATTTATTTCATTTATTTCATTATTTAAATACTTACATTTCTTTTTATGAACATATAAACTTTGTCGATGTCTATATTCCATCCCACATTCACATATATAATTGCTATTTATTGTAGCATCTTTGTCAACATTTGTCAACTTTAAATGCTTGCGAGTAGTTTGGTGTTTGATAAAATTAAATTTTCGTGACGTATAATAGTCACATAATTTACAATTGTATTTTTCTGCTACTTTTTGCTTCTTTTTTGCATCCATATGTAAGTATCTCTTAAATTCTCTAAATTTTTTATTTTTATGTTTTTTCCGATTTTTTATTAAATATATTTGCATTTAATAAACACCATTTAGCATGCTGCTACTTTTTGCTACTTTTTGTCAGTAATATGTAAACATTTTTGTTTATCGTAACAAAAATGTTTATATAATTAAATATTGGACCACATATTTAATAACAAATAATTTACAGAAGAAAAGTGCTACTTTTTGCTACAAAAATGTAAACATTTGTAAGCATGGCAAAATCAAAAAAAATACACGAAATTTTTATTTTTTTTGACAAAAAACCCCCCTCCATAAGAACACTACATGCTTTTTTTACTACCTTTAAAATTTTCCCATACTGTGTAGTAAAAAATATTTTTTTTTCGTGTTTTCAAACCCTAAATTATTATCAAGATTTTAAAGGTATTTTTCCAAATTTTTGGATTTGACTTTTAAAATAATAAAAAAATAAATTTTTTTATAATATAGAAAAATAATATATATAGTTATATATAGTTATATATAGTTATATATGGTAAATGATAACTGGTCCTTTTATTTGATAAATAAAGAAAATGCTACGTATGCTGGTGTATCTCCCGACCCGGTGAGAAGGCTACGCCAACATAATGGAGAGATAAAAGGCGGGGCCAAATATACAACATCCAAAGGACCGGGATGGGAACATCTTTGTTTAGTTTCAGGGTTTCAAGATAAGATTCAAGCAATGCAATTTGAATGGGCAGTGAAACACGTTGCGCCGCGAAATGCCGGAGGAATCACAAATCGTATTAGAAAGATGTATACAGTCTTAAACAAGGATAAATGGACTTCCAAATCCCCTGTATCCTCTACAGTACCACTGACTGTACACTTTCTTAAAGAAAACCCTTGTAGAGAGATAAAAGTAAAAAATTTTATTAGTATCACTTATCTATATGAATAATAACCAATTGTAAGTATATTAAATAGATCATTATACTAGTATATAATGGATACATGTCCTGTATGTAAAGTTACTTATCCTCAGCATACTGCCAGATATTGCAATGTTGTTTGTGATGACTGTTTGATGCGCTACCCTTGTATGACAGATAATAATAAAGAAATTATGTTTGGTAACATTGACCACACCGGTGGATTTTTAAGTGTTATTGATGGCAAACAAACAACAACCCCTATACATTATTGCTACATAAATGTTGTAAAAATATATGCAAATGAAGCAAGATTTGGAGGTATTGTTTATAGTGGATGTGAATAATAAAAATTAATTACAATAATGATAACTATTTTTTATTATTTTTATTATTTTTATTATTCTCTCTAGGTGATATCATTGGTTTGTAAGTGATGTCTACTTTGGATAAATTTGTCTCGTGTAATAAGACGGGATGCTTCCGCGTTGACCTGCGATTATTGGGGGGCATTACATTACGATTTCCAAATATCTTTGGGGAGGTAAACATATGAGTAAATATATCCATTTTATCTATATAATAATATTTCATTTTATATTAATATTGATATAATTGCTCTATTATCATAGTAAATGACCAATCACTACCATGAAGATTCACTAAATTACCTTTATCATCAAGTAATTTGACACGTAAACGATCAATATCAACTGGTCCAAAATAAATTCGTTTGTTTGTTTGTAGAGAACCGCCGAATTCTACATAGGGTTCTCCTCGCTCTCGTAATCTTTGAATATTCTTTAAAGGTATAATTGCTAAAACGTCACTTGTTGTAGGACCTGGTGCTCGTGTGCGTCGCGTAATACGATTTGCCATAATCTGATTTATCGAATACAGTTGTGCTTGGGTCAGTTTTCTAGGTGCCTTTTTCACCGCAACACATTTTGGTACATTTGGAAGATTGGCGGGATTTTCTTGAGGTCGTAATTCATCCGGATGATAATATGTTGGTAAATCTAATTTATTTTGACGCTGAATGATGTTAACCAAACCTTTATTCAAATGATTTTGATTATAATCATCTACGGATAATATAAAATACCTTGAACCCGCTATATTTACCGGTGCCTCACCACAAACATTCTCTCCATTTTTTATAGTAATTGAAACGACTCCATCTTCATCTGGTTCTATTCTAAATCCTAAATACCACCCTAAACTACTATTTACATATGTGTGCGCCCCACATTCTTTGTTGCATGTGAAACCTTGTGGTGTATAAAATGTTAGGGTTATATCCGAACCGAAGTTATTCTTAATACATAAAATATGTGTGTTAGGATTTATACTAACATCAATACATTCGCCGGATGGTCCCGTACAAAATGTATAATGACCATCGGGCAGAAGTTTTGATAATATGATATTTTTTAGTTCTTCTTCTAACTGTGAATAGGTATAATTTCCATCATCTATGCAGACACAACATTCATTCTCACTACAATCTAAGACGGAACTTGTTGTAGATATATTAAAACAGGTATTGCCTAATGCCTTAGAAAAAGTGTACCATGTTGTTGGAATCTCAATTGAGGTCAATGTGATAGACAATACGTTTTTGAGGGGGTCGGATAAATCTAAAGTATAATCAGTATTAAATGAGGGTAAGGATATATTATCCGCGGGATAAGGAAAAATATTTTGCCGATATTGACTGTCAATACATACCAGTAATGTATTTACATTTTTTAAATTAGGATTCAATGTACCTTGCACCACTTCATTTACCTTGACGTTCTGCTGAGAAAGATTGTCTTTATTCATGACAAAATGAGTGTCTTGTTCCATAACTTTCATTGCATTTCCTGAACGTAAAGGTTCATTTCTTTTTGTAGGCGGATATTGTTTATATCTCCATTCATCTTGTACATCTATATTTATATTTTTTATTTCATTACCTTTCATGTCATCCTTTAGTTTTTTCAGTAATTTTTCCCGTGCTTTTTTAAAAAAAATAACTAAATCAGTGTTTGATTTTAGTTTTTCAATTAAATATTTTGTAGTATCTATAATTCCAGAATATGATAGATTTTCTAATGATAATAGTTCTTTAAGATCGTCAATACTATAATTATTAATATCGGCATGATTATCATCCATTGTACTAGTAAGTGATATATTATTCATATATTTATTAAAGTATTTTATTTAAGTATTTGAATGCTTTCGAAATAAATTTCCAAAGAACTTGATAAAATCAACAGTTCTATTAGTTGTAATCCATGATGGTACAACCTTAATACCCTGTCCTCGTTTAAGATGTTTATATCCTTTAAATACGAGAATATCTAAAACACGTAATATTGCCTTTTCCTCAGGATTCAATTGTTTTCTGTCTATACGATATCTACTTTTATATGTGTATCTATTGTAATTACCATCATTATAAATATTATAATACTTTCCTATAACTATGGCATTTTTTATAAGACCAATTCCTTGAATCTTGTTTTTATCATTATTCATTTCTAGTACAAACATCTGGGTTTGTGGTATATACTGATCTGCAATTTGCACAGGACTACCATAAATACATCCCGTCCATTCATTTTTTTTACGCCATTTTTTATTTTCCTCCCATGTTTTTGCATTAAACCTTGTTGTTGCTAGATACCTCATTATGAAAAAAATAATTTTTTTTATAAAAAGTTCAATTTTTTATTTTATTAACTATTTCTCTCTATATTTCTTACTTAATTTGTTGTATTTTAACTCTTCTTTTTACTCATATTGTCTTTAATACGCTGAGGTGTTCCACAAATAATATCCCCACAATGATCAGCATTCGCCCAAATTTGCTTATACTCAATTTGTTTTTCAGTCAACCTATGTTCCCAACGACCGAGATGTGTTGGTTGGCGAAATCCAAGAATACGTTTAATCATGATACGTGTCGTAAACAATGGCATTTATGTTATTTAGTATATACTATATTTATTTAAATATCAATCAATTTTTATATTTTATAAATATTATATGATATCGAATTATATAGTATTTGATTTAATTTTATTTTTCCTTATCTTATTTCATACAAAAATAAATATTTTATATATAATCTTACTCTTATAAGTATTATAAGTTGCCATTTGGTTATATTATATGAAAGGTATCATTTACATAAAGAAGTACAATGGACATGGTGGTGTGAATGTATCTCAATATTTTTTTGTGCAGTTATTTTAATAGAGGGAAATAATAATAAAAATATGATTATTTGCAGTGCTGGTATACTTATTATTTATGCACATTTTAAAAAACTTATTGAACCATCATTATCTTATTACTATTAATCATTTATAAAAAGGTATTTCACTCATATTTATTATTATATACAATATTTTTAAAAAAATTGATTTGCATATATCAAATAAAATAATATTATCCTTACTCATGCATTCCTCTCTAAATATCAAATCATTTATTATTGCTAGTGCGTTTATCGCAACTATCGTACAGTCTTCTCCTGGCATTCCAAATAAGATTGATATTACAGTTCCGTGCATAAATGCTACAAGTTATTGTGGATTTAATGGCGTATGTAAGAAAAATGGTCCTGTTCATATTTGTAAGTGTGAGTCCGGATATTCTACACTTGATATCAAATTTCCCTGTGCTGCAAAAGGTCAGTCACAGGCAAAGTTGTCTGTATTGACATACTTCTTTGGTTGGTCAGGTGCAACATGTTTTATGCTTGGTTGGACCGCGTGGGGTATTGTGACTCTTGTTCTATGTCTTAATGGTGTATGTTGTACATCATATGGTAAAGAAAAAGAAAATTCTCTAACACTATGTTGGGGTATTATGTGTACAATTGCATACATTGTTATTTGGATTTATATTGCAATTACGATTTCTGTAAATCATTGTGTCGACGATAAGGGTGTTGCTTGTAAGGGTTGGTAAATATATAGAATTCTTATATAAATAAACTCTATTCTTTTTTTTAGAATATTTATTACTTATATTATAATATAAAATTGAATAAAATAATATAATACAAATAATATTACAAATGTTATTTACTTGCCAAGAATGTAATCTAGGACATTCCTCATTAGATGTTGAGGGTTTTATTTATTATACTCCTAGTGGGAGGAGGAATGTATATCTTTGTAAAGAGCATATTGATCAACGCAAGGATTTCTGGAGACATACCCCTTGGTTGTCAGATTCGAGTGATTATTGCAGTGTGTGCGATACAGTCGGACCTTCTGCTCGTTGTTATGGGAAAAAAGACCAACCGGGTCTTATTATTCGCGGTACAGGAAAGAACTTTTGCATTTCGAGGGATTAATTTAAATTATGGTAGTTAAAAAGAAAAAATATATGATTTCTTATGATAATTTTGGATGTTTTTTTTATCAATTTCATCTAATTTAAAATATTTGGCAATTGTATCATCATTTATTATGATAGGAAAATCCGGTAAATTTGTAATATCGGGGATGAATTCAAAAGCATACTTTTCTAGATACTTCATTCTATATCTTGTGGATTCATAAAGATATAGTATAGTTTTGGTAGAGAGAAAATCTCTTAATTTACATAAATCATTATTATTTCTCTCTATAATAACATAATTATCTCTATTTGATATGCCATATCCACCATCCCGATCTAAATATGGAAACCCATACATCTTATGCGCTAAAACTAGTTTTGGATTATTATAATATGATTGTGGTTTATTACTATAATTTATATCTAGTGTAGGTTGTAAACCATCTAATCGAGATGTTTTAATATTTTTGTATGGATGCTTTGAATCTTTTTTATTAGAAAATTGAGACCCCTTTCTAGGCATATTTGTTTTAATTACTTTTATACATCCCGCCTGTTCTATGAATGGTGTAAGTTTTTGAATAATTGCGCTAGCAAAAAGGGGTATGGGATATTCTGGTTTTAAATGATAATAAATAAATGAATTTCTCTCTTTATCTAATAAAAAAATCTTGTTATCGCTAGGAGTTTTCTCTAATGTAAAATAACAAGTAGGGGTTTGTGCTTCCTTATTAAAATATTTATTTGTTTCTGTGTTTGTTAAACATACAAGTTTATGTATTTTGTACTGTGTTAGGTAGTGATACATTCTTGCTTTATCAGGTTTCATCCAAATAGAAGGAATTATAAAAGAGAGAAAACCATTATTATTCAATAATGACATGGCTTTTTTAACAAAAGATATCCATATCGTTTCACCGTCTTGAGTTTTTTTTCTCATATTATTTGTAGGTACCTTTTTCAGACCATTCGCATTATAAGGAGGGTTACCTATGATATAATCGAATGTTGGAAGGTTACATGTAGAGAGAAAATCTTGATGAAAAATATTTGCACCATTTCCAAAGACTACCTCAATTTTATTTACATTATCTTCTCGTATTTCTATCATATAAATCATATTTTTTATAATATGATTATGTCTTTGTTTTTTTTTTCTCATAACCTTTTGCAGTCCAATATTTAATTTATGATACAAAAACATACTAAAAAACCCCGTACCGGCACCGGCATCTAACCATTTTTTAGTAGGGTCTTCAAAAACCGAATCATCAAAAAGATTAAATATTTTTTCTATTAAAGGAAGAGGTGTAAAAATCTCTCCATAAATAAGTTTCGTTTCTGGATTTGTTTTTAAATCTTGTGAAAAGTTTTGTATATCTATATCTTCAATCTTCATATATATTCATAAAAAGGTAATTAAATACAATATAAAATGTATTTAATTACCTTTTTAATTCATACATTATATTAGAAATATTTTTCAAAATATTATCTACAACCTTTTTATAAAATGATCTAAACTGATATTTATTATTTTTTAAATCAGCAATAGTAAACCATTTTATTTGTGACTTCTCAAATAAACCCTTTTTGTTTACTAAACTTGACAATTTCTTCTTAATAAATTGATGGTGATTATTAAAATATTCCGGTAATCTATCATCATAGTCTATCTCAAATATAAAAGTTTTTAAACCTTCAGTTGTTACATTAGCAACTAAATTTTCAGTAACTCGTTTTTTTAACGCATTTTGACAACCCAAAAATCCATCTAATTCTTCACATCCTTCACGAATTGCAGTCTGATACTGTGTTTCTTTTCCTTCGCGACCTCCCCCAAAATCGCCCCATTGACCATTGGACACTTCTTTGCCAAATAGAAAATATATTTTTCCTTTATGTAATGCCACAGGAAGTATTCCACCACCCATTATTATATGTATTAATAATATAAATATTATATTTAATTATATTATATTATTAATGAGTACATCCTTAAAAATAATAAAAAATCCTTTGCAAATCCATAAAAAGGTTTCATATTTATTTAATAAATATAAACCAAGACGTTCAAATAGATCTTTAGCAACACGCATTGAAATGATAAAAAAAAGGAAACTAGTTAGACAAGCGAGACAACTTATCAAAATATCAATAACAACACCATCACCAAATACTTATGAAGAAGAGAGTGCTGGTGCTATATCTTTACACGATTTAACTTATATGCTTGAAGATGATAATGTCTTGGAAAAAGATACTTATGACGACAGCGACGACTTCGATGATTTAACCAGTACTGAAAGTGATGATGAAAATCATATTCCAGCATCTACAAATCTGCTTTCTTCTTCGCGCGAAGACCGCGCCCAATCAATAGATAGTTTAGTGAGCGAGGAACCCGAGATAGTAGATATTTAATGCATTAGTGCTTTATCTCATGGTGCTTATTTATCGGTGCTTTATTTTTAGTAAATCTCTGTCCAGTAAATTGTCTGATAACAGG
>VMHT01021800.1_pt1 | contig 11190 bp, 8 predicted proteins | sample 4693611 | NCBI WGS metagenome assembly VMHT01 (sample SAMN12280063, study PRJNA550983) | marine metagenome | isolation source: seawater sampled from same location over 5 years 0.02-0.2 micron viral filtrate | place: USA: collected off the coast of southern California halfway between the port... ... | reverse complement strand
GTAAAAATCTAGATAGAGGTTTTAGGGATTTATCAATATTTGAGATAGGTCCTGTTTTTACAGGTCCTAACCCAGGCGAACAAACCACAGTCGTTGGTGGTTTATCAGTAGGTAAAAAATCTAGACTTTCTTGGATTGATAAAGAGAGAAACATAGATGTATATGATGTAAAAAGAGATGTTATACGAACCTTAATTGAAGCAGGCTACAATTCAGACAAATTTTTTATAGACGATATAACGCCAAATTATTATCATCCAGGTAAATCTGGTAGAATTTTCCTAAATAAAGATAAAGATCAAATTGCGGCATACTTTGGTGAAATTCACCCTAATATTTTAAAGAAGATAGATATAAAAACGGACACTTTATTGGGTTTCGAAATTTTTCTAGACAATTTAAAACTTCCTAAAAAAACTTTGAAGGATCGAAAGACAACTTTTATTACCTCGGATTTTCAAAAGTCGGGGAGAGATTTTGCATTTGTAGTAAATAAAGATACAAAGGCACAAGATTTGATTAATGCTATCTCTAGTATAGATCAAAAATTAATCAGCAACATTAAAGTCTTTGATGTTTATGAAGGAGATAATATTCCTAATAATCAAAAGTCAATAGCGATTAATGTAACTATTCAATCAAATGAAAAAACTTTGAATGATAATGATTTAGAAAAAATTAATAAATTAATAATTAAGACGGTTGAAGAGAAAACCGGAGCTAAAATTAGATCCTAACATATTAATGACTACAATTGATAATATAAGAAATTTTTCAATTATTGCGCATATTGATCATGGTAAATCAACAATTGCAGATAGAATAATTCACAGATGTGGAGGCTTAACGGAAAGAGAAATGAAAGCGCAAGTTTTAGATTCAATGGATATTGAAAGAGAAAGAGGCATAACCATTAAAGCTCAAACTGTAAAATTAAACTATAAAGCAAGAAATGGAAAAGAATATATCCTCAATATAATAGATACTCCTGGGCATGTTGATTTTAGTTATGAAGTTAGTAGATCATTGTATGCCTGTGAAGGTTCTATTCTTATTGTTGATAGTACCCAAGGTGTTGAAGCACAAACATTAGCTAATGTTTATCAGGCTCTTGATATTAACCATGAAATTATCCCAGTTCTAAATAAAATTGATTTACCAGCATCGGACTTGGAAAAAACTAGTAAACAAATTGAGGATGTAATAGGCATTGATACTGAAAATGCTGTTCCATGCTCAGGCAAAACCGGAGAAGGTATAGATGATATACTTGAACTTATTGTAAACCAATTGCCTGGGCCCAAAGGTAATTTAAATCAAGATTTAAAATGTTTATTAGTAGATAGTTGGTACGACACATATCTTGGTGTTGTAATATTGGTCAGAGTTATTAATGGAAAGATTTCTAAAAATATGAAAATCAAAATGATTTCAACTGATCAAGATTATGTTGTAGAAAAAGTTGGGGTATTTACACCCAAACCAAAGGATATTAATGAATTAAATGCAGGCGAAATTGGTTTTATAACTACTGGAATAAAAGTTTTATCAGAAACAAAAGTAGGAGATACTATTTGTGATGCATCAAAACCAATTATTCAAGCCTTACCCGGTTTTAAACCAAGTAAACCAGTGGTTTTTTGTGGTTTATTTCCAGTAGACAGTTCTGAATATCAAAAACTTAAAGATGGTTTGGCTAAATTACAATTAAATGACTCTAGCTTTTCATTTGAACCTGAGGCATCGTCAGCTTTAGGTCTAGGGTTTAGATGTGGATTTTTAGGTTTATTACATCTTGAAATAATTACGGAAAGACTTGAGAGAGAATTTGACGTAAATTTACTTACAACAACCCCTGGTGTCGTTTACAAAGTAAACTTAAACAATGGTGATATTATTGATTTACATAATCCCTCAAGTTTACCTGAGCCAACTTTAATTAAATTTATTGAGGAGCCATGGATCAAAGCAACTGTAATTACTCCTGATGAGTATTTAGGATCAATTATTAAACTATGTCAGGACAAAAGAGGTATACAGACTAATCTAAGTTATTCTGGTAATAGGGCTGTTTTAAACTACGAATTACCTTTGAACGAAGTAGTTTTTGATTTTAATGATCGAATTAAGTCAATGACAAGTGGATATGCAAGTTTTGATTATGAAATTATTGGTCATAGAGAGGGAGATTTGGTAAAACTTGGAATTTTAGTAAATAGTGAACCTGTCGATGCACTTGCTATGATGATTCATAAAGATTTTGCTCAACGCACTGGTAGAGAAGTTTGTGAAAAGTTGAAAGATTTAATACCAAGACATAATTTTATGATACCAGTACAGGCTGCCATAGGTGGAAAAATTATAGCTCGTGAAACAATAAAAGGTTTTAAAAAAGATGTTTTGACAAAAATTCATGGTGGAGGAGCGACTGATAGAAAAAGAAAATTATTAGAAAAACAAAAAAAAGGAAAAGCAAGGTCAAAACAATTTGGTAGAGTGGAGATTCCTCAAGAGGCATTTATTGGTGTACTTAAAATTTCAAAAGAAAAATAATTGGAGAGGTGGCCGAGTGGTTGAAGGCGCACGCTTGGAAAGCGTGTATAGGGGAAACTCTATCATGGGTTCGAATCCCATTCTCTCCGCCATAAAAAAAGCCTAAATTTAAAGGTAAAATTCGAGCTTCTGAGACCTTTTTTGAGAAGATAAATCAACAATTTTTATAAAAAATGTTATAATTTTCTTTTTCCAAAATTATAAAAAATGACAAATAAAAACACATACCAAGCAGACTCCATCAAAGTATTGAAGGGACTAGAAGCTGTAAGAAAAAGGCCCGGGATGTATATTGGTGATACGGATGATGGAACAGGTCTACATCACATGGTTTATGAGGTTGTAGATAATTCTATTGATGAAGCTTTAGCTGGTTATTGCAAAAATATTATAGTCAAAATAAATCCTGATGGCACAGTTACAGTAAGTGATGACGGTAGAGGTATCCCTGTTGATATTCATAAAGGAGAAAAAAAATCTGCAGCTGAAGTAATTATGACTCAGTTACATGCTGGTGGAAAATTTGACCATGATTCGTATAAAGTATCAGGTGGTTTACATGGTGTTGGGGTTTCAGTTGTTAACGCTTTATCTGAAAATTTGAAATTAGAAATTAATAGAGATGGAAAAAGATATTTTATTGAGTTTAAAAATGGTGAACCAAAAAATTCTTTGAAGGTAATAGGAAAATCAAAAAATAATGGGACTCAAATAACTTTTTTACCCTCAAAAGATGTTTTTTCATCTATTAAATTTAGTGGAAGTATTTTGATCAAAAGAATGCGAGAATTAGCCTTCCTTAATAAAGGGATTAAAATTACATTCATTGATGGATCTCAAAAAAAAGAAAAGATTAGCGAATTTAAATTTGATGGTGGGGTTCTTGAATTTGTGGAATATTTAGACCAAAAAAGAGAAAAACTTCAAAATAAAAATGGAAATGATTTATTTAAAAAACCTGTTTACATAGAAGGAAAAAAAGAAAATATCGAAATTGAATGTGCATTAAAATGGAACGCTTCCTATACTGAAGATATTTATCCTTACACAAATAATATCTATCAAAAAGATGGTGGAACACATCTTTTAGGCTTTAGAAGTGCTTTAACTAGAGTAATAAATAAATATGCTAATGAAAATAATTTACTAAAAAAGAATAAATTAACAATATCAGGTGATGATATTAAAGAAGGCCTTACTTGTGTGTTATCTACTAAAATACCTGATCCTAAGTTTTCATCACAGACTAAAGACAAATTAGTATCATCTGAGGTTAGAATAATTGTTGAAACTTTATTGAATGAAAAACTCTCAATTTGGTTTGACCAAAATCCTACAATTGCAAAAATTGTTCTTTCAAAAATTATACAAGCAGCGTTGGCGAGAGATGTGGCAAGAAAAGCCAGAGAAAATGTTAGAAGAAAAGGTGCGCTAGAATTAAGCGGACTCCCAGGTAAATTAGCAGATTGCCAAATTGGAAAACAAGATGGCACTGAATTATTTATAGTCGAGGGAGACTCAGCTGGAGGTTCTGCAAAACAAGGCAGAAATAGATCAAACCAAGCTGTTTTACCTCTTAGAGGAAAAATCCTAAATACTTATGTAGAAGATTTTGAAATAAAAAAAAATTCAAACGGAAACAAAAATGGATCCGATCAAAGAACAAAAGCACTGGCAAAAATGATTTCATCAAATGAAATTTTGACATTAATTAATGCACTTGGATTAGATCCAAAAGCACATGAAATAGATTTAAAAGATTTAAGATATGGAAAGATTATAATAATGACTGACGCTGATGTAGATGGATCACACATACGAGCTCTTTTGTTAACTTTTTTCAATAATAAACCGTTTAATAAATTAATTGAGAATGGCCATGTTTATTTAGCCCAGCCACCACTATTTAAGATTAATAAAGGATCAAAAGGCATTTATATTAAAGATGAAAAAGAACTTGAAAATTATATAATAAATAACAACTCTGATTTAAAAAAAATAAAAAAAAATTCAAAAGAATTTTTTTCAAGAATTGAGTTAGAAAAATCAAAAATGAATATTCAAAGATTCAAAGGTTTAGGAGAGATGAATCCTGAGGAACTTTGGAGCACAACACTAAATCCAGATACAAGAAACTTATTAAGAGTTCAATACTCAAAAGATACAAATAAAGATCAAAATTTGATACACACACTTATGGGAAATGATGTTTCCCTAAGAAAAGATTTTATTATTTCAAATGCTATTAATGTTCAAAATCTTGACATATAAATATGAAGTTCTTTGAAACTTCAAAATATTATACTTTAAAAAAATCAACTTACATTACGCTCAGATGGATTGGAATTATAGGCCAGTTAATCTCAATCAATTTAGTTTATTTTTATTTCAATTTTGAGTTTGATTATGTCTATTCTATTTTTATTGTTTTAATTGGTATATTAAGTAATTTTTATTTGATCTTTGTTTATAAAAAAACACAGTTATCAGACAGATCTGCATTAATTTTTTTATTAATTGATATCTTTCAATTAGGATCATTGATTTATTTAACAGGCGGAATTGTAAATCCATTTGTTATATTTTTGATAATTCCTAGTGTTTTTGCATCATCAAATTTAGGATTAAGAACAAATTTGTTACTAGTTTTGACTACTACAGTCATGATTTTATTTCTTACATTTTTTTCCAAAGATTTACCAAAACCACTAAGCAATCATTTTCACGTTGATATATATTATTATTATTCAATACCAGTTGCTTTAATAATTGCTTTAATATTTTTAAATTATTTTGCTATTATTTTTGGATCAGAATCTCGACTTAGAAAAGAGGCATTAAATAAAATGGAAGAGGTTATGGCCAAAGAGCATGAAATGCTATCTTTAGGAGGCCAGGCTGCTGCTGCAGCACATTCATTAGGAACCCCATTATCAACTATAAAAATTATATCACAAGAACTTAAAGATCAACTCAAAGATCAAAAAGAAGTAGCACAAGATATTGAATTATTATCAAGTCAGGTAGAGAGATGTAATCAGATTTTAAAAAGATTATCACTAAATCCAAATGAAGAAGATGATTTTATAGATGAAGATTTAACGATGAAAGATTATTTAAAAGAGATTGTTTCTAATTTCAAAGAAACAAGTAATAAGAAATTTATTTTAAATTTTGATCAAGATTCAAATTCAAAAAAAATAACGAAATCGATTGAAATTGTTTATGGTTTAAGAAATTTTATTGGTAATGCGAATAAATACTGCTTGAAAAAAATATTTATTACTTTGAAAAGTGATAATGAATTCACGGAAATTACGATAGAAGACGATGGCAAAGGATATCCTAGTGATATATTGTCTAAAATAGGTGAACCATATTTAAAAACAATTGAACGGAATGATAAATCAAAAAGTGGTCTAGGATTAGGAATATTTATCGGAAAAACGTTGTTAGAAAAAAATTTTGCGTCACTAAATTGTAGAAATTCTAAGACTAGAAAAGGGGCAGAAGTAATAATTAAATGGAAAAATAGAGATTTGTTTAAAATCTAGTGAAGTTTGCTTTTTTTTTCAAATAGTTCACTTAATTGAGAAATCATCACATCACCTAACTCATTTACATCTGTAATCTTTATTGCTCTATTATAATATCTTGAAACATCATGACCAATTCCTATAGCTAATATTTCAGTTTCAGTTTTATCCTCAATAAATTTTACTATTTTCTTGAGATGTTTTTCTAAAAAATCTCCTGAGTTTACAGATAAAGTTGAATCATCAACAGGAGCACCATCAGAGATAACCATTAGAATTTTTCTTTCTTCTTTTCTTCTTTTTAATCTATTAAATGCCCATGAAATAGCTTCTCCATCAATATTTTCTTTCAGCAAGCCTTCTTTTAACATTAAACCCAAATTGTTTTTTGCTTGTCTCCACTGTGTATCTGCACTTTTATAAATTATATGTCTTAAATCATTTAGACGTCCTGGAACTTTTGGTTTGTTATTTTTATTCCAAAGTTCTCTACTCTGTCCACCTTTCCAGTTTTTTGTTGTAAAACCTAAGATTTCAACTTTAACAGAACATCTTTCAAGAGTTCTAGAGAGAATATCCGCACAAATTGCTGCAATTGTTATTGGTCTTCCTCTCATGGAGCCCGAATTATCAATTAATAAAGTAACTATTGTATCCTTGAATTCTAGATCCTTTTCTTTTTTAAAAGACAAGGAATTATAGGGATCCATAATTATTCTCGGTAACTTTGAACTGTCTAATAATCCCTCCTCCAAATCAAAATCCCATGCTCTATTTTGTTTTGCTAATAATTGTCTTTGAAGTTTATTTGCAAGTTTAGTAATTACATCTTGGAAACCAACCAGTTGTTGATCTAGTGTTTTTCTTAGTTTTGAGGCCTCATCTGAATTCTCTAAATTTTCAGCTTTAGTAATTTCATCATATTCACTTGTAAATATTTTGTATTCTAAATCTAGATTATTCAATTTATTTTTTTGGATCACTTGTTCATTACTTTGTTTCTCTGATTCAGAGTCAACCACTTGTTCATCTAACTTATATTCATCTATATCATAATCAGAGTCTATACTTGCTTCAGTATCCTCCTCTAGACTTTCATCTTTTTGGTCGTCATTTGAACTTTCATGATCATCATTTGATGGATTATTTTGACCTTGATCACTATTTTCTTCCTTACTTTCCTCTGAATCATCAGTTTGAAAAATTTCCATTTCTTGGAGTATCTCAGAAAATTTTGATGAATATTTCTGTTGGTATTCCAGATTTTCTTTTAAAAATTCAATATGTTTATCTATTGCAAGGTCAAAATCTTTTTCCCAAAAATTAAGCATATCAGCTGTTAAAGAATTTAATCTCATATTATGAAATTTTTTAAGCATATAAAGTTCAAATGCTTCAGCTATTGGAACATCTTCTTTACTTTTTATTTGATCTTTTCTTTTCGAATTAATAATTTGATGGTAGTTTTCATCCATATTTTTTTCAATACCCTTCATCATTTTTCTGCCTAAGGACTCGTATCTTATTTTTTCAGCAATTGTATACAGTGATCTACAAGATATTTTTGATGGAAGATTTTGTTTGAAAATTTTTTCATTAGAAAACTTTTTCTTTAATGCAGAAGAGTCAGACTCTGCTCTAGCTTGAATAAAATCATTTTTAGACCTTAAGTTATCTAATTGAAAATTATCCGATTCTTGTGAATTTTTATTATTTTTATTTTGATTTAAATATTTAAAATCATCAGAAATTACTTTAACCGTAGAGTTTAATGCTTGTTTGAGTTTTTCTTTAAGATCTGATTCTTTATTATTCATCTAAATTTGAATATTCACAAGTGATTCTGGTAAATCCTCACCAAAACATCTTTGATAATATTCAGCAATAATACTTTTTTCAATCTCATCACACTTATTTAAGAATGTAACTCTAAATGCATAACCTGTATCTTTAAATATTTCGGTATTTTCTGCCCAATGTAAAACAGTTCTTGGACTCATTACAGTGGATATATCTCCGGCAATAAATCCTTTTCTTGTTAATGATGCAACTTTAATCATATTTGAAATTTTCTCTTTACCTTTTTGATTATTTAAACTTTTATTTTTTGCGAGAATAATATCCATTTCTTTCTCAAGACTTAGATAATTTAAAGTTGTAACAATATTCCACCTGTCCATTTGACCTTGATTAATTTGTTGAGTTCCATGATATAAACCTGATGTATCCCCTAGTCCTACTGTATTTGAAGTGGCAAATAATCTGAAAAATTTATTTTGTTTAATAACTTTATTTTTATCTAACAAAGTGAAGCTTCCCTCCGCTTCAAGCACTCTTTGTATTACAAACATCACATCGGGTCTACCCGCATCGTACTCATCAAAAACTAGTGCCACGGGATTTTGAATTGACCAAGGTAAAATACCTTCATTGAATTGAGTAATTTGTTTTCCATCTTTTAATACAATTGCATCTTTCCCAATTAAATCGATACGACTAACGTGACTATCTAAATTTACTCTAATACAAGGCCAATTTAATCTTGCCGCTATTTGCTCAATGTGAGTTGATTTACCTGTGCCATGATAACCTTGCACTAACACTCTTTTGTTAAAAGCGAATCCTGAGATTATTGCAAGTGTAGTATCTCTATCAAATTTATAATTCTTATCAATTTCAGGGACATGTTCGCTTTTTTTTGAGAAAGCATCAACCTCCATCTCAGAGTCAATTCCAAAAGTATTTTTTAGTGAAACTTTTATATCAGGTTGAATGTTTAGATTGGGTGTCAATTTTTTTCCTATATGTATTTTTTAGCTGTGTATAAGCTAACGTAATTAATTTTAGTTTTTCCTCATGTTTTTTGTTTCCAGAATTCATATCAGGGTGAAATTTTTTGACAAGTATTTTGAATTTAGATTGAATTCTTTGCCAATTTAACCCTACTGAAATGCCTAAAATACTAAATGCTTTAATGTCTTTGTTATCAAATTTAAATTGACGCATGTGATTGTAATCACTTTTAAATTTATCATTATCGAGTTCATCTCGTAAAGTATTGTTCCATAAAACTTTGAAAAAATTGTCTGATGAGCTAAAACTTTGAGTAGGTTTATGCCAAATCATATCTGATTTTAAAAAATTCAATACTTGTTCATCATTCATTCCTGAAAAATAATTCCAATTTTTATTAAATTCTTTTACATGCTCCAAGCATAGCATTCTATATTTTTTACTATTATCCTTTTCAATTGGTGCCTTATACTCACCAATTTCTTTACAATTATTCCAGTCACAAATATTTTTCATGTTATAATATTATATATGAATATTAATGAATTAATTGCAATTGTAAAAAAAAAACTTTGTGATCAAATTATTATTGAAAAAATAAATATTGAGGACAAATCATTTTTACATAAAAATCACCCTGGAAACCAAATGGGCAGATTTCATTTAAAAATCTTTATTCAATCAAAGGAGTTAAAAAAGATGAATAAAATTGAGAGCAATAAAAAAATTTATAAAATTTTAGATCATGAAATGAAAAAACAAATTCATTCAATACAAATATTAATTGACTAGCTCCTTTTGGAGAAAAATTTTTAGTTTATTTTTTTTAAATTTTTTATTAATTATTGGATAACCAATTTTTTTTAATAATATTAAATTAATATCATCAGAATTATTTTTTTTATCTTTTAACATAAATGATATTATTTGATTTAAGTTCTTTGATGAAAAGTATTTTTTTATATCACATGGCAGACTGGAGACTTTCATGTGAGCTAAAATATCTTTGTAATCATTTTGACTAAATATATTATTTTTTTGGCTAAATTTCAAAGCTGTACTAATTCCTAATAAAACTGCCTCTCCATGATTAAGTTTTTTTGAATAGCCCAGTGTTGCTTCATAAGCATGAGCAAATGTATGTCCAAAATTTAATACCTTTCTAAGACTCTTTTCTTTTTCGTCTTTTTCAATGACTAATTTTTTTATTTTACAACTTTCAAATATTGCTTTTTCTATAAAAGGAGTCTCAAGATTTAAGATTTTAAAAATGTTTTTTGACAAAAATTTATAGAACTTTTTATTTGATATAAGTGAATGTTTTAAAATTTCAGCATAGCCACATATAATTTCTCTACGAGGTAAAGATTTTAAAAAATTTTTGTCACTTATGACTAATTCTGGTTGATAAAAACTTCCAATTAGATTTTTGCCATGCACGGTATTGATACCAGTCTTCCCACCTATCGATGAGTCTACTTGAGATAATAAAGTGGTGGGAATGTTAATAAACTTCATGCCTCGTTTAAAAACACTTGCTGCAAAGCCTGTGATATCACCTGTTATCCCTCCTCCCATCGCAATCAAGCAATCTTGTCTTGAGAAATTTTTTTTTAATAAAATATTTAAAATAGTATTGATAGTGTTTTGGTTTTTATTTTTTTCATTAGCATTAATGGTTACAAAAAATATTTTTTTTTTATTTAATACCTTTTTTAAAATTAAAATTTGTTTTTGAGGAATATTTTTATCAATTATAAGAAGACATTTATTAAATTTAATTGAATTTTCTTGAAGGATCCTATCAAATTTTTGAATTAAGTTTGTTCCAATTAAAATTGAATATCTATTTCCACCTGTATTAACTTTAAGATTTATTGTTTTCATAAATTTTTACAATTTTTTTTACAATCTCAATTTTAGTCAAATTATTACAGTTTACTTTATATAATGCCTTTGAATAGAAATTAGATCGTTTTTTTAGCATGTCTAATAATTCCGTTCTAGTTGAATTAAGAGCGAGAGGCCTTTTTGTACTTTTATTAATTCTATTTATTATAGTTTCATCATCTAAATCTAACCAAAAGGATGTATGGTTATTTAAGACCTCTTTTCTAATATTTTTATTCATAAAAGTTCCACCCCCTAAAGCTATAATTATTTTTTTTTTTTTTAATAAATTTAAGGTTATCATTTCTTCAATTTCTCTAAAATATTTTTCTCCTTTAAAATTAAAAACTTTCGAAACCGTCATATTTAGTTTTTTCTCAATTTGGTCATCAGTATCAAAAAATTCTAGGTTTAATTT
>VMHT01156550.1_pt1 | contig 11191 bp, 7 predicted proteins | sample 4693611 | NCBI WGS metagenome assembly VMHT01 (sample SAMN12280063, study PRJNA550983) | marine metagenome | isolation source: seawater sampled from same location over 5 years 0.02-0.2 micron viral filtrate | place: USA: collected off the coast of southern California halfway between the port... ... | reverse complement strand
TTTGATCGACCGGCCGAGTTGTTTGTGGTGGATGCGATGGTCAACGTTTCTGCTACCATCACCATCGGTGTCGAAAACGTTGGAAGCAATCCGTCGGGGACCATTGATGTCAACGTCCGACTGCTCCACGACGATTACGCTTACTTTGAATTCTCCAACAGCACCGTGCAGATGAGTGCACTCAACGGTGGCGGAAGCAACACCATTACCGTCGCAGTCGTCCCCAGCTATGCTGGAAACCACACGCTCGCCATATCAGCCACCCCCACAGTCTCGGACGATAACCCCTCCAACAACGACCGCGATCAACCCTTCACGGTTGGCCACATGTACTTCAACTGCGATTCCTCCACAGCATGGACGTTCGGATCCGGATGGACCATGTCCATGGACACAGCCCTTTCACAGGGGTTAAGTTGTCACGCTGGAAACGGCCAGACTTCCTCGTACAACAACAACGTGGTTGCTGCGCTCACCACGCCCGTGATGGACCTTTCCGATGCCCTTCGAGGCTCATCTCGGACCAACGGGATTTCATTCTACTACACGGGGAGTACGGCTGCCAACGACGAGTTGACCATCTATGGAATGAACAGTTTTGGTGCATGGTCTGAAATCGGTTCAATCAGTGGGACGATCGACAACGATTTCACCGATTCTGCAAACTGGCAGACCTTCAGCGTCAACAGCAAAGGTCACGTTTCTCCTTTGATACCCATCGCTGACGATCTGTTCCACAGCGCCTCACAGTTCAAGTTGGAATTCACCTCCGATGCAACGGGCACCGACATTGGATTCTACCTCGATGACATCGTCATCGTTTACGAGCAAAAAGTACGCCCGAACGAATTCAACGTATCAGCCCAAGGCATCTCAACATCCGGTTCGACGCCGGGTGAATGGGGTTCAATTTCCATGCGTATCATCAACACGGGCAACATTTCAGAGACGTTCATCCCATCCCTCGAAGGCTTGCCGCCAGAGTGGGACGCCTACTATGTTCGCCCCTCAGGAACGAGTTTCAATCCGCTTGGTGGCCTAACGGTCGTTCCAGGTTCGCCGACCGAGTTTTCCATCAAACTGCAACCCCATTCGAACGCATCCATCGGCTTTCAACAAATGGCCGTCAACATCTCGTCCCAACAATACGCCGATGTGTTCACCGTGCTCCCCGTGCAGTTCTTGGTAAAAGCCGACCGCATACCCGTCATTCAGGCACCCCTCGTTCGACCGAGTTGTCCACCTTCTCTCACCTGCACCTTCGAGGTGGGGTTGACCAACGAAGGGGAAGCAACGGACGTGTTTGACCTGATGACGGACATGTCCAGAGTTCCCAGCGACTGGAGCATCAACCTCGCATGGACGCAATCATCATCGGTGCTCATCCGACCGGGTGAAGTTGTCCAAGCCATGTTCACAATGTCCGTACCTGCCGATGCAGCACCGGACACCGTCGTGGAATTTGACCTCTCCTTGCAAGCCCAAAACGACTCGTCCCGAGTTGCTGTGGAAACAGTGGGCGTCTCAGCCTCCATGCTCAGCGTGGCCTCCGTTGCTCTCAGCGAATTCGAGACCGGCCAACGGATCCTCGTCGAGGCGGGAACGCGAGTCAGTCTGAAGTACACCATCTGGAACAACGCAAGCCGCCAAGACATATTCTCAATGCGTGTTAATGTTGAGAACCCCGGGATGTGGACGGTGCACCAACCCACCCGTCCAGACGCCGTTCTCAACGCCGGTACTTCAACCACATTTGTTGTTCACGTTGATGTCCCAGCCAATGCACAGGCCGACGACCGCGGTCCAACAATCACACCCGTCATCGAATCCAAACGCAGCCTCATGCAAATACAAGGGGATTCATTCGACGGTCTGAGGGTGGAAACGACCCATGATGTCCAACTTGAATTGGTGGACGCACCCACGCAACTGACGCCGGGTGTCGCTAACGAACTCCGTGTTGTGCTGGTCAACAACGGGAACGGCGACACCGAGGCCAACGTTGCGGTCGTGAATGCACCAAGCAGTTGGTCGTGGTGGATCGCCGTCGATGGTCAAAACACCTCCGAGCCAATCCCACTCAGTGTCTCCTACGACTTAGCACACCGGGCCAACGTCAGCGTTTGGATTCTCTTACCGATGTCCGAAGCTGCTGGAGAACTGCACACGCTCACGGTTACAACTGCGCACGTAGGCGAAGGCCTGGACCTGGATTCAACCGACAATGAGCTCGAAGTGATCGTATCCACCGCCGCCATTCGTGTGCCCAATCTTGAGCTCATCGCTCAGTCCCAAGGGACCATCGCAGGAGGGACGATCTTCGCAGAAGCTGTCCTCAGCAACCTTGGAAACGCCGTAGAAGACCGATTAAGCGTTGTCGCCACGGTCTCATCAACGCCGGCCATCGCCGACTCAATCGCCTTCCTTTCGGTTGGAGGTGGCGACCAACCGTTGGAAACAGGGGTGCCACTCACCGTTCTCGCTGGAGGAAACGTGTCACTCATGTTGGAACTCCTCGTTCCAGAAGACACGCCGCTCAACACACGCTTTGTGCTGGAATTTGAGATTCTTGGGGCTGTTGACGACGACGGATTTCCCAGAGAGATGAAGGTTCAAGCGCTCGTCATACTCAACCAACAGCGCATCGTTGAATCGAGCGCTGAGCGGATGGATGCAAACCCAGCACCGCACGGCACCGCTGCTCCGGTCCAACTGAACCTTTCATCAACGTCCTCTGTTAATGAACGGATTACGGCTCTTGTAGCCGGCGAGCAAGGCTGGCAACTCACCTGCAACAAAATGTTGGTCAACCAGAGTGGGTTGACGGTCGAGTTTGCACCCGGTCACACCACGCCGCAAACAGATGACCAACGGTGCGAAATTCTCAGAATGAACGGACCGATGACCGGTGTCGTGACGTTCAGTGTATCGACCGATGACGGTCATTACACCGCAACGCACGTCGTGAACGTCGAGTTCGGGGAAGAACCAGAATCGGATTCCCTTGGAGCCGTGGTCGTTGTCGGTGGCGGTTTGAGTGGCCTTGTTCTGCTTGGATTGGTGTTGGTTTTGCTTCGAGGAAGAAGGGATGATCTGTTCGATACTGAGGTTGAGGTTGAAGACTCCACTGCAGGACCACCCGTATCCGTTCAAACGAGCAGCGATGCACAACCACCTGCCCTCAATGGCCCACCCGTGAGCACGCAGGGAGCCCCTGAAGCAACGGTTCCTGTCCAGCACACCGGGCCGCCCTTGCCAGCGAGCGGCCTGCCACCGGGTTGGACTGAAGAGCAATGGGCCTATTACGGTCAGCAATACCTTGATGGGGCACTGTGAGGGCGTTTCATCGTGGCCACCTATCCGCCAGCGTGGTACGCACTGTGGGTTGCTGTGGCTGCGTTTGGGGTGGCGACATGGTACCTTCGCAACTTCACTCAACGGGTCCAAACCACCCGCACGTTGGCGCTTCTCGGCACCTCGTCAATGTTGACGCTGCTGGTGTGGACATGGACTCAATTTTGAGGTGAAGGACTTGGAAGAAATCGCTGGAGCCGATACGCACGCATTTGCAGCGCAGTACCCGTGCAGGATACCCGTCTGGTGGGCTCGCATCGGACCCGTTCAAAAGGACCCAGGCTTGCGGGGTGTCAGTGGACGACGTGTGGTTGTTCGCATCCCCAAACAATTCGGGAGAATAGAAGGTTGGGTTGCTGCACTTGTCCGCGCTCCAAAAGAAATCCGTCGGCCGTTGGACACAATGAACAGCATGCTCTGGGAACTCTGCGATGGTAGTCGGACCTTCAGAGAGGTCAGCCAGGTCATGAACGACGTGTTTCAAGAAGAGATCGCCCCTGTCCTCCAGCGAACAACAGCCGCCATTGGTTTACTTCAAAGCAAGAATCTGATGCTCATGTTGGACGAGCCGCTGAACAGGCGGTGGACGGTCGGACCGGGAAAAACACCCGAACACCAAGGCCTAGAGGACCCTTCTTCGGAGTTTGATTACGACTGGTCGATGCTCGAAGGTGAAGCGCCTTGAGCGACGGGTTCTGGCTGCTCGTCTTCGGGAGACCAAACCAATCGGACGCCCAAGCCGTCGCTCCGTTTGTCGCGATCTGCAAACGATCGCGAACCACTGCGGGTTGAGTCGCTTTCGGTGAACCACGAACCACCACGAACAACAAATTGGTTTGATGCTTCAATCCGGTAGGCAGCCTGGTTGCGCCCGCCTGCGTAGGTTCGTTGCCATGCATCCGCACACCATTCGTTGACCAAGCCGTTCATGTCGTGAAAACCCCAAGGGTTGGCTTTTTTCAGACCGACCTCCCGTGTGCTTCCGCCGGAATTTCCCGCATGCCAACCGTGTTCATCCAACTCCACGTCTTTATCACCAAACCACCACCTTCCGGTGGTTTCAGCCCGGCAGGCGTATTCCCATTCTGTTTCGGAGGGGATGCGCCACCTACCGACGAGTCCGAGCTGCACGTTGCTGTCCTTTCGTTCGTTCAACGCATCGAGGAAGTCTTCCACATCGTTCATGTTGACGTTTTCAACAGGTCGAAGACCGGCGCTCCATCCCTCCTGAAATTTTGAAGGGTTGGTGCCCATGACGTCGGCCCATTGAGCTTGTGTCACGGGGCGTTCCGCCAAAAAAAACGGTTCTGTTATGTTCACCGTGCATGCGGGTTGTTCGTTCGGGTGCCCTGTTTGCTGCGAATCGCCCAAGGTAAACGTTCCAGGTTCAACCAAACGGTACGTGGAGCCGTACTGATCGGTGAAAAACGGTGTAGTCGACGTGTTCGTCATGATCATGCACGCAACTTTTCAGCAGCGGTTAACACCGAAGAGACAACCGATTGAAGGCGCTCTTGGAGCGATTCGTCAAGAAGTTGGCCGTCGTCGCCAAACGCGTCTTTGACGTGTCCAACTGCAAGTTGTTCTGGAACCGGCCAGCCGTGGAGCCACCGGAGCGCAATGCGCATGTGATTCAACGTGTTTGAGTTCGTGACGCCTCCAAGCGTTGACATCAAACCAAAGGCCTTGCCGCCGACGTGCTTGTCGTACATCCAATCCATCGTGTTTTTCATGACACCCGACATCGTTCCGTGGTATTCGGGAGAAGACAAAAAGAACGCATCGCATTCAAGCAACAGTGCCTGAAATGCTTGGACGTTCGGGTGAGTCCAGCACCCCTCCTCGCCAACCAAAGGAAGAGGTTGTTGCGAGAGGTCCCAAAACACAACCTCTGCACCGTGCTTCCTCGCCATGTCCAACGCTGCGTTGACCAGCAGGCCAGATTTGGACGATGCGCGGTATTCACCAGCAAGCCCGAGCACTTTGAGCGATTCCGTTCCCATGGCGCTGGGACCATGCCGCAGCCCTTCAATGTAGGGTCGAATTGGAAGGACAACAAGAAGCAAGGCTTATTCGTGGCTCGTCATTGGTTTTTGATGCGGTGATGTGCTGTGAGCGGAGACGATGACAACAACGCCGAACATGCGGACAACGGCGATGGGCTTGATGAAGTGGCATTGGCTTCGGTCAACCAAGCGATTGAGGCCGTTGAAAACGAGGTTGTTGAAACGAATTCAGAACCCGAATCCGAGACCGTTGAACCCCCAAGGGACGTCATCCCAGAACTCGAGGACGTTGAAGATCCCCAACAAATGGTCGACGTGCTGTTGACCGTAGGCGAAGAACGCAGCCGCCGAGACGACGTCAAAGGCGCTCTGGCAGCCTTCAACAAAGCCATTGCGCTTGACCCTGCTTGTGACATGGCGTGGTTCAACCGAGGTGTGCTTCTCGAGGCCCAACAGGATGCTCGCGGTGCTCGCCAATCCTTCCAGATTTGCTTGGATTTAAACGACCAACACGCTCCCGCAACTGCGAACCTCTCCATATTGCTCGAACGAATCGGCGACCTGGAGGGTGCCTTTGTCATGGCAGAAAAAGCGCTCGGATTCTTCCCCGGCCACCCTGCCCTCGTCCAACTCAAAGAACGCTGCAGAGACAGCGGCATATCCGTTTCCATGGAAGCCATGCAACCGTCGGTTGAGGTCACGCAAAGCGTGGACATGAAGGTGGTCGAAGAGATCGCCGAGGAAGCAGGCATCGAAGACCCAGAGGACCTCCTCCAAGAGGCGGTTCACCACGACCACGACGAGGATGCTTCACTGAGTGTTCAAGAACTCAAAAGTGCGGCTGATGTGGTGGTCGCCCAACAAGAAATCATTCGAGAGACCGCCCCGGAACTTTCCGACGTTCCAGAACCCGAACCTGAGCAACCCGTCGTGGAGATGGATGCGCTGGTCGAACAGGCCACAGCGAACCTCAAAGACGGCGATGCAAAAGGCGCCTTGGCTCTCCTAAAACCTCACTTGAAAACGGTTGGGGCACAACATGCCGGGGCTTGGAGAATTGCGGGCGGTGCAATGGCCCGACTCGACCTTGACAATCATGCCATGGCGGCGATGACCCATGCACAGAACCTCGAACCCGGCCATGCGCCTGGGTGGTTCAATTTGGGTTCAGTGCAACAGCGTTCCGACATGGCGCAGGAAGCCATCACCAGCTACAAACGTGCCATAGAAGCCGATTCCACGTACGCCAAATCGGCTGAAAAGTGGGCCGAGTTGTCAAAGGAAAAAGGCATGATTGAGTCGTATCTTGAGGCATGTCGAGCCTTGCTCGGTATGGACTCATCTCACGATGTGCGAACTGAATTTACAGACCTATTGCTCCAACTCGCACAGGGTGAAAGCGACGTCATGGACCACGTCTCTGGACTGCCCCCTACCTTGCCAGCAGGTCCTGACATGGCCATGGAAGCACTGAGTTTTATGGACGAGACGCCCCATCCTGACCGTGCAAAAGCCCTGTCGTTGAGCCTACAGCACAGCGATGCGGTGTTGATGTGGAAGGAGTTGATCCAGCGGGAATCTGAGTCGCCCGAGCACTGGACGGGCTTGGCTCGCTCCCTCGAACAAGCCGGCGACCTTGAAACAGCTCAGAAGTGTCACGCCAAAGCTGCCGCCATGACGGGTCAACCGTCGGCACCAACCCCTGCTGCATCGACGTTCGAATCGGCCCCGGTCGCCCACCCAACCACGATGGAAGAAATCGCCGCCTCACCCCCTCCAACCAACCCTGCTCCACCGCCACCCGACTATGTTCTCGAGGCTCAACAGATTCAACCACAGGCGGCGGCGCTTTCTGCGGCCACCATCGTTGGCGAAACAGACAGCTACGCACAGGATGAACCATCGCTTGCCTTGACGGAGAATGAACCTGCTGCCCATTCCCAGGCCGCAGCGTTGCTTTTGACGCCGATGGAACCGCTACCGTCGGTATCGGAAGAGCCGGTTGCTAAGCCAGAGGTGGACTTAGCAAAGGCTGCTCTCGACGCAGCCCAGGCGGTTGCCGCAACCACACCGCAATCGATCATGTCGAACGCCATATCCAATCAGGACGTTGCGTGGTTCAACCAAGGTGTCCAACTCATTGATGACAAAAAATACAAGGAGGCTTTGTCGTGTTTTGACCGGGCACTTCCGGCGTTTGCCGGCGACGATGCCATGATCATACGGATTCTCAACAATCGCGGCAACGCATACTACTTCCTTGAGGAGTACCCCAAGTGCGTGGAATCCTATCACCAAGCCATGTTGATACGTCCGACCGAAGTTCGTGGGGAAACGCTGTACAACATGGGCACAGCCTACGCCGAAATGGAGCGTTACAAAGACGCCATCAAGTGCTTTGAACAAGCGATTCCGAGGGGTCTGAGCGATGAAGCAAAACGACGGGCCAAAGACCAGATTCGACGGTGCAATATTCTCCAAAAGGCCGTCGACAAAAAGCGCAAGAAGCGATGAAGGCTCGGGCACGGGTCGGTCAACTTCAAGAACGGTGGCGGGTTGGGATGTCCATGGACTGCGGAACTTGTGACTCAGCACCAACCGTTCAACTCCACGCGCCAGAGGTGGTCGACGTTGACCTTACGTTGACCGAGAAAGCGGTGGCCATGCTCGGAGACGCCTTCGGCGACGACCGCAGCCACGCTCTGCTCGTCGGCGTCTTGAGTGGAGGCTGCTCTGGCTACATGTACGACCTGCAAATCGTCGAATCCACAGAAACGCCCTGCCAGGAACTCATCATTGACGGCTTCAGAGTCCTCGTCCCCACAGCATCAAGCCACCTGCTCGACGGCATCGAGATTGACTACGTCGACCGATTGATGGGTGGCGGTTTCAAAATCAACAACCCCAACGCCAGTTCCTCCTGCGGTTGCGGTGAATCCTTCGCTTGAGGCCCACACATGGGAATGGCAAGGCACGACGCCTACACCCTCCTCGTCCAAGGCAGCGCCGTCCTGGAATTTATCAACGGGCTGTCAACCAATTTGGTGACCGGACCGTGCACCACCGCATTCACCAATCGAGCGGCACAAATCATCGATGTGTGCGAAGTCGTCCCCGTGGGCGAGAACGTGGCGCTGGTTGGATACCGACCGCACAAACAAGCGCTCGTTGAACATCTCAGCGAGCGAATTCTGGGTCAACCCGTCTCCATCAACGACATCAGCGCTCTTAACGACGTCTTCATTGGAACCGGTGAGCCAGAATCGCCTGCCGGGGCAACGGTGCACACGAGCTATTTTGGGACGATGTACATCGTGCCTGCACGTCTTGAGTGGAACGAGACCTGGTCCCAAGAACAGTGGAATGAACATCGAATTGCGAAGGAGATACCGTTTTACGGGCACGAGATCAGAACAACCGTCCATCCGTTGGGATGTGCCCTGGGCGATCTCGTCCACCCCCAGAAAGGATGCTATGTTGGGCAAGAGGTACTGGTTCGCATGCGGAGCCGTGGGAAATTGGGGCACCGATTGATTCGCCGTTCAAACCCCGTTGAGAAGGCGACCACGGTCGGTGCGGAAGAAAGCCTGCTGCTGGAGCGAATTCAATAGCCAAGCACGTCGCGAAGCTGGCCTTTGTAGAATTCACCTGAGCCTTGCAGAGAAGCGAGCTCTTCATCGGACAGGTCCAATTCAAACACCCGCTCCACACCTGCTGCCCCAACAATGCACGGTACGCCGATGTAAACATCGGACAGACCGTACTGCCCCGTGAGCAAGCACGAGGCTGGAATCAACCTCCGTCGATCGTTAAGGACGGATTCAGCCATAACGGCTGCTGCTGAACCTGGAGCGTAAAACGCCGACCCTCGCTCGAGAAGTTTGACAATTTCGCCCCCACCACCAGCAGTCCGGGCACTGATGGCTTCAATGCGCTCGTCCGACATCAATTGAGTGATGGGGATGCCACCTACGGTCGTGTAGCGTGGCAACGGCACCATCGTGTCGCCGTGTCCGCCCAGAACCATCGGGGAAACGTCTTCCTCAGCACAATTCAGTTCAAGGGCGATAAAATGGGCCATTCGTGCGCTGTCGAGCACACCAGCCTGTCCAATGACGCGCTCGGGCGGAAAGCCAGTGACTTTTTGCATGTGGTACGTCATCAGATCAAGTGGGTTTGTGACCACAATAACCACGGCGTCTGGAGCGTGTTCTTTGATGCCTGCACCCACTTGCGAAACGATGTCGGCGTTTTTGCCAATGAGATCCTCCCGGGTCATTCCTGGTTGGCGAGGGAACCCAGAGGTTACGACCACCACCTCAGAACCGGCGATGTCGTTGTAGTCTGCGGTACCCGTTATGCCGCCGTCGTAGTTCAGAACGTTTGCGTTCTGAGACATGTCGAGGGCCTTGCCTTTGGCGAAGCCTTCGTAGATGTCCAACAGGACGATGTCTGCCACCTTCATTTGGGCGAGAACAAAGGCACACGTTGCCCCTACATTTCCTGCTCCAATTACCGCAATTTTTCGTCGACCGCTCGCCATGATGTTCACGCCTTGATTTCACCTAATGCGTCCAGTCCATAAGTCAAATGGTGGGACAAGTTGGCTGGTTTCTTTAGCAGCCCTGAAGAAGGTACGCATTCCCACTGAGCGTGGCATCTAAAAGCCTCCTTCAAGTGGCGAATTATGTACCTGCCCAACGGTGGGTCAACTCAGCAGGTGAAAGCATGAAACTCGGTGTTCCAAAAGAGCCAGAAGGCGAAACTCGCGTCGGCATTGTCCCATCGAGCATGAAGAAACTCACCCGAGCTGGTTTTGAAGTCTACATCGAATCAGGAGCTGGCCTAGCAGCAAATTACCACGATCAGGATTACACTGACGCTGGCGCCCATGTTGTTGAACGACAGGAAGCATTGGGTTGCGAGAACATCGTCTGCATACGGTTCCCCGGTGTCGACGGCATCGCTGCGGGCACCAACCTCGCCTGCGTCTCCGATCCCTTCCGCCATCCTGAATTCGTCAAAGCCTGCATGGACGCAAACATCACCTTGCTGTCGATGGACATGATCCCTCGTCGTCTTTCAAGAGCACAGTCGATGGACGTTAATTCAAGTCAGGACAACCTTTCAGGATACAAGGCAGTCCTGTTGGGTGCCGCTCACGTCCCCAAGGGCATCCCAATGATGACCACATCAGCCGGAACCATTCGCCCTGCCAAGGTTGTCATCATGGGCAGCGGTGTTGCTGGCCTGCAAGCCATCGCAACCGCAAAGCGACTTGGTGCCATCGTGTTTGCCTCCGACGTTCGAAAGTCTGCTGCGGAACAAATTGAGTCCGTGGGTGGTCGGTTCATTGAAGTCGACGGCATGGACGATTTCGAAGACGAATCAGGCTATGCAAAACCGCTGACACCCGAATTTATTCAGAAAGTGAACGACACGGTTTGCGGCGTCGCCTCCGACGCAGACATCATCGTCACAACGGCTCGAATCTTTGGACGGCCAGCCCCGATCACCGTCCCGTCCAGTGCCGTCGAGAAGTTCAAATCAGGCGCAGTCGTTGTTGACATGAACGCGGATGTCGGTGGCAACTGCGAAGACACCGTTCAGGGTGAAATCATCACCACGAGCAACGGCGTCATCGTGGTTGGCACGTCCAATCTCCCCGGAACACTGGCGAACACTGCCTCGATGCTGTACTCCAACAATCTGACGACCTTCTTTACCTCCCTCGTCAACAGCGAGGAAGGAAGCGTGGAGATCTCAGAAGACGACGACATCTTGGTAGGTGCACCGGAAGGATCGGACTTCTACGTCAGCGGTATGGGGGG
>VMHT01134248.1_pt1 | contig 11191 bp, 7 predicted proteins | sample 4693611 | NCBI WGS metagenome assembly VMHT01 (sample SAMN12280063, study PRJNA550983) | marine metagenome | isolation source: seawater sampled from same location over 5 years 0.02-0.2 micron viral filtrate | place: USA: collected off the coast of southern California halfway between the port... ... | reverse complement strand
CTGGATGGTGTCGGTCAGTGCCGGGACATCAACCGGCAGTTGCTCCAGTTGGTGCAGTGCCTGGCGCACCAGGTCTGCGGCCGAAACCTCATCTTCAGTGCATAGCAGGGCGGCCTGGTGGCTGCTGTGAAGTACGGCGTCCGCCTGGCTGAGCTGTGCCTGTTCGGCTTCCAGAGTTGTCTGTTCGTCCTCGCCGAGGGCTAGCCTGTCCAGCTCTTCTACCTGATAGCGAAGCAGTTGTAAGCGGGCTTCGGTTTCGTCCGCATTCTGCTGGCGTTGCTGCAGTTTCTGGCGCGTCTGGTGCCAGGCCTTCCACGCCGCCCGGGTTTCATCGGCCAGGGTTTCGGCACCGGCGAACTCGTCCAGCAGCTTTCGGTGGGTTTCCTTGTGCAACAGGGATTGATGCTGGTGCTGGCTGTGGATGTCCATCAACAGGCCGCCCAGCTCTTTCAGTTGTGACAGCGGGCAGGGCTGGCCATTGATGAACGCTTTGGAGCGGCCATCCTTGCTGATGGTCCGGCGCAGAATGCAATCGTCCTTGTCGTCCAGCTCATGATGCTCCAGCCAGGAGCGGGCTTCCGGGATACGGGAAATGTCGAAGCTGGCGGTAATGTCGGCGCGCTTGGCGCCATGGCGTACGGCACCGGCATCGGCCCGGCCACCCATGGCCAGCCCCAGGGCATCGAGCACAATCGACTTGCCGGCGCCGGTTTCACCGGTCAGGGCTGTCATACCGCGGTTGAACTGGAGTTCAACCCTTTCTGCAATGGCGTAGTTCGATACCGTGAGTTGTGTGAGCATGCCGCAACCTCCGCTCGTTCTTGAGCAAGTGATAACTCTGACTACTGTTTGTTCATACAGTTGCTGTGAATATATACAGGGTTTTTCCGGTTTGCAAACAGGAAATGATGAAAACATCAAAGAATGAGTGAGTGACGGTTGAAACCCGGGAAGCGGGCCCCATATCGGTTCGCAAAGCGATTCTTTCCTGCTTTCTGCACAAGCGGGAGTGGTTATTTCTGCAGGCCTCCGTGGCCGTGAAAACGTTATCAGGAGTTGTCATGAGTGCTGACGATAAGCGCAACGAACAGGTAGAGGAACGCAACGAGGCCGCAGAGGCTGCGGCGGAGCAGCAGGCTTCGGGTGGTCAGGATGCTGAACAGTCTCCGGAACAGGGCTCCGAACTGGACGCGCTGCAGCAGAAACTGCAGGAGTACCAGGAGCAGGCCTTGCGGGCACAGGCGGAGATGCAGAATGTTCGCCGCCGGGCCGAGATTGATGTCGAGAAAGCTCACAAGTTTGCGCTCGAGAAGTTTGTGAAAGAGCTGTTGCCTGTGGCCGACAGTCTGGAGAAGGCGGTCGAAAGCACCGAGGGTCACGAAAACGCAGGCGAGCTGGTTGCGTCCATTCGCGAAGGTGTGGAAATGACCCTGACGCTGTTCATGAACAGCCTGAAGAAATTCAACGTTGAACAGCTTAACCCGGTGGGTGAGCCGTTCGATCCGCAGCAGCACGAAGCCATGTCCATGGTGCCGGCGCCGGATGCCGAGCCTAACAGCGTGGTTGCGGTTGTGCAGAAAGGTTATCTGCTTAATGGCCGGGTAGTTCGTCCGGCGATGGTCGTAGTGGCCAAGGCAGAAGATGCGCCAAAAATCGACGAGCAGGCTTGAAAAGTCGAGCGGAGCGCCAATATAGCGATTAAACAGCAAAGGCCGGGGTAGGCATTCTCCGGAACAGCATTCAGAAAGATTTGGAGTGATTCGATGAGCAAGATTATTGGTATCGACCTGGGAACCACAAACTCCTGTGTGGCCATCATGGATGGCGACAAGGTAAAGGTAATTGAAAACGCAGAGGGTGATCGCACCACCCCGTCCATCATCGCCTACACCGATGACAACGAGACTCTGGTTGGCCAGTCAGCCAAGCGTCAGGCGGTGACCAACCCGCACAACACTCTTTACGCCATCAAGCGTCTGATTGGTCGTCGTTTTGAAGATGACGTGGTTCAGAAAGACATCAAGATGGTGCCCTACAAAATCGCCAAGGCAGACAACGGTGACGCCTGGGTTGAGGTAAAGGGTCAGAAAATGGCGCCGCCGCAGGTGTCTGCAGAAGTTCTGAAGAAAATGAAGAAGACTGCAGAAGACTACCTGGGTGAAAAGGTAACCGAAGCGGTGATCACCGTGCCTGCGTACTTCAATGACAGCCAGCGCCAGGCGACCAAAGATGCTGGCAAGATTGCTGGTCTGGAAGTGAAGCGGATCATCAACGAGCCAACTGCTGCGGCCCTGGCTTATGGCCTGGACAAGAAGAGCGGTGATCGTACTGTTGCTGTGTACGACCTGGGTGGTGGTACTTTCGATCTGTCCATCATCGAAATTGCGGACGTAGACGGCGAGCACCAGTTCGAAGTACTGGCCACCAACGGTGACACCTTTCTGGGCGGTGAAGATTTCGACCTGAAAGTGATTGAATACCTGGCCGACCAGTTCAAGAAAGACAGCGGCATCGATCTTCGCGGCGACTCTCTGGCCATGCAGCGTCTGAAAGAAGCGGCGGAGAAGGCCAAGATCGAGCTGTCCAGCAGCCAGCAGACCGACGTAAACCTGCCGTACATCACTGCAGATGCGTCTGGTCCCAAGCACATGAACGTGAAGCTGACCCGTGCCAAGCTGGAATCGCTGGTGGAAGACCTGGTTCAGCGCAGTCTGGAGCCCTGTAAGGTGGCTCTTCAGGATGCGGGCATGAAGGCTGGTGAAATCGACGAGGTTATTCTGGTCGGTGGTCAGACCCGTATGCCGCTGGTGCAGGAGAAAGTAAAAGAGTTCTTCGGCAAAGAGCCGCGTAAAGACGTGAACCCGGACGAGGCCGTCGCCATGGGTGCAGCGATTCAGGGCGCGGTACTGTCTGGCGACGTGAAAGACGTACTGCTGCTGGACGTAACCCCGCTGACCCTGGGTATCGAAACCATGGGTGGCGTGGCCACTCCGCTGATCGAGAAGAACACCACGATTCCGACCAAGAAATCGCAGACCTTCTCTACGGCGGATGACAACCAGACTGCAGTGACCATTCACGTGGTTCAGGGTGAGCGTAAGCAGGCGGCACAGAACAAGTCTCTGGGTCGTTTCGATCTGGCCGACATTCCGCCGGCACCGCGCGGTGTGCCGCAGATCGAAGTAACCTTCGATATTGATGCCAACGGTATCCTGAACGTGTCTGCCAAAGACAAGGCGACCGGCAAGGAACAGTCCATCGTGATCAAGGCCTCTTCTGGTCTGAACGATGACGAGATCGAGAAGATGGTTCGCGATGCCGAGGCCAATGCCGAGGAAGATCGCAAGTTCGAGGAGCTTGTCCAGGCCCGTAACCAGGGTGATGCCATGGTACACGCCGTGCGCAAGACCTTGAGTGAAGCCGGTGACAAGGTCTCCGACAGCGAGAAGGAGTCCATCGAGGCCGCCATTAAGGATCTGGAAGAGGCCCTCGAGGGTTCTGACAAGGAAGCGATCGAAGCCAAGACTCAGAAGCTGACCGAAGTGTCCTCTGAGCTGGCTCAGAAGATGTACGCGGATCAGGCCGACCAGGCTCAGCAGGCCGGTGGCCAGGAAGAAGGTCAGGCCAAGAGTGCTGACGACGCCGTCGATGCCGAGTTCGAGGAAGTCAAAGACGACGACAAGAAGTAATTCCGAAGTACATCAAGTAGTTGGGGAAACGCGGGCCGGGCTCGCGTTTTCCTCGTTATAAAAACAGGGTTTTGAAGCATGGCCAAGCGCGATTATTACGAAGTACTCGGGATCTCCCGGGATGCGGACGAAAAGGAAATTAAGCGGGCGTATCGAAAGCTCGCGATGAAGTACCACCCGGACCGTAACCCGGATGACAAAGATGCCGAGAACAAATTCAAAGAGGCCAGCGAAGCCTACGAAATCCTGGCGGACTCCAGTAAGCGCGCCGCCTACGACCAGTTTGGTCATGCCGGCGTAGACGGTCAGGCTGGCGGCGGCTTTGGTGGCGGTGGCGCCAGCTTCTCCGACATCTTTGGTGATGTGTTCGGTGACATCTTCGGTGGTGGTGGCCGTGGCCGAACCACCCGCGGTGCAGATCTTCGCTACACCCTGGAGCTGGATCTGGAAGAGGCCGTTAAGGGCAAAACCGTCAAGATCAACATCCCTGGCCATAAAGAATGTGAAGCCTGTGACGGCAGTGGCGCTGAAAAAGGCTCTCGCCCGGAAAGCTGTGGCACCTGCCAGGGCATGGGCCAGGTCCGGATGCAGCAAGGCTTCTTCACCGTACAGCAAGCCTGTCCTACCTGTCGTGGCTCCGGCCAGATCATCAAGAACCCGTGTAAGAGCTGCCATGGCCAGGGTCGGGTGCGCCAGGAGAAAACCCTCTCGGTCAAGGTGCCGCCAGGTGTTGATACTGGCGACCGTATTCGCCTGTCCGGCGAAGGTGAGATGGGTGTAGACGGAGGGCCTCCTGGAGACCTTTATGTACAGGTCGCCGTTCGTGAGCATTCCATTTTCACCCGTGACGGTCGCAATCTTTACTGCGAAGTGCCCATCAGCATCGTCGACGCCACCCTCGGTGGCGAGCTGGAAGTACCAACGCTGGATGGTCGGGTAAAGCTCAAGATTCCGCCTGAGACCCAGACCGGCAAACTGTTCCGTCTGCGCAACAAAGGCGTCAGCCCGGTCCGCGGTGGCCCGGCCGGTGATTTGTTGTGCCGGGTGATTGTGGAAACGCCGGTGAACCTCACCAAACGCCAGAAAGAACTGCTGGAAGAATTCCAGCAAACCCTGGATGGTAACAACGGAACTCATCATGCCCCCAAGAAAACCTCATGGTTTGAGGGTGTGAAAAACTTCTTCGACGAAATGAAATTCTGAGGGTAGAGCAGATGAGGGTAGCAATCATCGGCGCCGCCGGGCGCATGGGTAAAGTGCTGATCGAAGCGGTCGACGGTACCGAAGGCCTGGAGCTCGGCGCTGCCATCGTCGAGCCAGGCAGTAGCCTGATTGGCGCCGACGCCGGCGAAATGACCGGCATCGGCAAAACCGGCGTAAAAATGGCCGCCAGCCTGGGCGACGTCAAAGACGACTTCGACGTACTGGTGGACTTCACCTTCCCGGATTTGACCCTGGAAAACGCGAAGTTTTGCAGCGCCAACGGCAAAATGCTCGTGATCGGCACCACCGGCATGACCGACGCCGAAAAAGAACAGCTGGCCCTGGCCGCCGAAAACACTCCGGTCGTTTTTGCGCCGAACATGAGCGTGGGCGTCAACGTCGTCCTCAACCTGCTGCGCACCGCCGCTGCAACGTTGGGTGATGACTACGACGTGGAAATCATCGAAGCCCACCACCGCCACAAAAAAGACGCTCCCTCAGGTACTGCCCTGCGCATGGGCGAAGTGGTGGCTGATGCCCTCGGCCGCGACCTCAAGGAGTGTGCCGTCTATGGCCGCGAAGGCTTCACCGGCGAACGCACCCGCAAGGAAATCGGCTTCGAAACCATCCGCGCCGGTGATGTGGTGGGTGACCACACCGTTCTGTTCGCCACCGAGGGCGAGCGCATTGAGATTACCCACAAGGCGAGCAGCCGGATGACGTTTGCTAAAGGCGCCATGCGTGCGGCGTTGTGGCTGAAGGGTAAGGCGGCAGGTCTTTACGACATGCAGGATGTTCTGAACCTGAAAAGTTGAGGTTGAGCTACATACTCAGAGGCTGCGGGAGCAGGGCACCTTCCCGAAAATTTCGAAGGCCATGGATGGCCGGAGAGAAGCGCACAGGGGTGAGGCAAGTGTTTATGAAGCGAAGCTTCGTGCGACGCCGAACGACAGCAATCTATGATTGCTGGCCGGACCCGCTTGCGGGTGCTTGTAGCGGTTTTCGGGAAGGTGCCCTGCTTCCGTGGCCGGAGTTTGCGTCAGGCCGAGAGCAATTCGGCGTGGACAAAAAACGCCAAAATCGCTTACAATAAGGCGATTTGACTGCACCAAGCGTACCTTTGAAAAGTTTATAAAAGCGGGACCGGGTTTTTACCTTGTCTCGCTTTTTTGCAACCTGAGATTATGCGCTTGCGTTCCTGTTCGTGACGAACTTACGCCACTCGATGAGGATACAAGCCTTGAGCACACCAGCAATCCTTGCACTCGCAGACGGAAGCCTCTTCTACGGCACCGCCATCGGCGCAGACGGAGAAACCAGCGGCGAGGTAGTTTTCAACACTGCCATGACCGGCTACCAGGAAATCCTGACCGATCCGTCCTACTCCCGCCAGATCGTTACCCTGACGTATCCGCACATTGGCAACACCGGTGTTAACGAAGAAGACGTAGAATCCGACCGCATCCAGGCCGCTGGCCTGATCATCCGGGATCTGCCCCTGCTCGCCAGCAGCTGGCGAAACAAGGGTAGCCTTGATGACTACCTGCGAAGCAACAACATTGTTGGCATTGCGGACATCGACACCCGCCGACTGACCCGCATCCTCCGGGACAAGGGCTCCCAGCATGGGGCCATCGTCGCTGGTGAAAACGCCACTGCCGAACGCGCACTGGAACTGGCTAACGCCTTTCCCGGCCTCAAAGGCATGGACCTGGCCAAAGAAGTCACCTGCAGCGAAGCCTACCAGTGGAACCAGGCCGAGTGGGATCTGGTAAACGGCTACAGTGACCGCTCCGAAGACAGGTTCAAGGTGGTGGCCTGGGATTACGGCGTAAAATACAACATTCTGCGGATGCTCGCGGCCCGCGGTTGCGAGATCACCGTCGTGCCTGCGCAAACCCCGGCCTCTGATGTACTGGCGATGAACCCCGATGGCATCTTCCTGTCCAACGGCCCGGGCGACCCCGAGCCCTGCGACTATGCTATCAAGGCCATTCAGGAAGTGCTGGAAACCGAGATTCCGGTATTCGGCATCTGCCTGGGCCACCAGCTACTGGCCCTGGCCAGTGGTGCAAAAACCATGAAAATGGGCCACGGCCACCACGGTGCCAACCATCCGGTGCAGGACATTGCCAAAGGCACTGTGATGATTACCAGTCAGAACCACGGCTTTGCTGTGGATGAAACAACCCTGCCCGCCAACGTGGAAGCGACTCACAAATCGCTGTTTGACGGCACTCTGCAGGGCATTCGCCGCACCGATAAGCCGGCCTACAGCTTCCAGGGTCACCCGGAAGCCAGCCCGGGGCCCCATGATGTGGCTCCGCTGTTTGACGAGTTTATCCAGCTGATGGAAGCGCGATCTGCCTGAGGGCAAGGCCATCAACGATAGCTCACCGGCGCTGAATACCGCGCTGCAAGAATTCAAAAGTTGCTGACAGGTTTACCAAGACATGCCAAAACGTACCGACATTAAAAGCATCCTGATCCTGGGCGCCGGCCCCATCGTGATCGGGCAGGCGTGCGAATTCGACTACTCCGGAGCCCAGGCCTGTAAGGCGCTGCGCGAAGAGGGCTACCGGGTGATCCTGGTGAACTCCAACCCGGCCACCATCATGACCGACCCGGCCATGGCCGATGCCACCTACATCGAACCGATCACCTGGAAGACGGTCGAAAAGATCATCGAAAAGGAAAAGCCGGACGCCCTGCTGCCCACCATGGGTGGTCAGACTGCACTGAACTGTGCGCTGGACCTGGAAAAGCACGGCGTGTTGGAGAAGCATAGCGTTGAAATGATCGGCGCTAACGCTGACACCATCGACAAGGCCGAAGACCGCGACCGCTTCGACAAGGCCATGAAGAAAATCGGTCTGGAGTGCCCGCGCGCGGCCATCGCCCATTCCATGGACGAAGCCTGGAAGATCTCCGAAGACATCGGTTTCCCGTGCATCATCCGTCCATCGTTCACCATGGGTGGTTCCGGCGGTGGTATCGCCTACAACAAGGACGAGTTCGAGGAAATCTGTACTCGTGGCCTGGACCTGTCGCCGACCAACGAACTGCTGATCGACGAATCCCTGATCGGCTGGAAAGAGTACGAGATGGAAGTTGTTCGCGACAAGAACGACAACTGCATCATCGTCTGTGCCATCGAGAACTTCGACGCCATGGGCGTGCACACCGGTGATTCCATTACGGTGGCCCCGGCCCAGACCCTCACCGACAAGGAATACCAGATCATGCGGAACGCCTCCCTGGCGGTCCTGCGGGAAATCGGTGTGGAAACCGGCGGCTCCAACGTCCAGTTCGGCATCAATCCGGACACCGGCCGCATGGTCGTTATCGAGATGAACCCCCGGGTGTCCCGTTCCTCAGCGCTGGCGTCCAAGGCCACTGGCTTCCCGATCGCCAAGGTGGCGGCCAAGCTGGCCGTGGGTTACACCCTTGATGAACTGCAGAACGAAATCACCGGCGGCGTCACCCCGGCCTCGTTCGAGCCGTCCATTGATTACGTGGTTACCAAGATTCCCCGGTTTACCTTCGAAAAATTCCCCCAGGCCGACGCCCGCCTGACCACCCAGATGAAGTCTGTGGGTGAGGTTATGGCCATTGGTCGGACCTTCCAGGAGTCGGTGCAAAAGGCATTGCGTGGCCTGGAAGTGGGTTCCGAAGGCTTCGATGAAAAGCTGGAAGATCTGGACTCCGAAAACAGCCGCGAAACCCTGACCCGGGAGTTGAACGTGCCTGGTGCCGAGCGAATCTGGTACATTGGCGATGCCTTCCGCGCCGGCATGACCGTGGACGAAGTGTTCCGCCACACCAAGGTAGACCCCTGGTACCTGGTGCAGATCGAGGACATCGTGCGCGAAGAGCAGGCTCTCAAGTCGGCCGGTAAGGCCGATATCGACAAGGCTACCCTGTTCCGACTCAAGCGCAAGGGCTTTTCCGACGCCCGCCTGGCCAAGCTGCTGGGCATTTCCGAAGTCAGCCTGCGCAAGCTGCGCCACGACCTGGGCATCCGCCCGGTGTACAAGCGCGTGGATACCTGTGCGGCGGAATTTGCCTCCGATACCGCCTACATGTACTCCACCTATGAGGAAGAGTGCGAGGCAGAGCCGAGCGATCGCGAGAAGATTGTGGTCATCGGCGGTGGCCCCAACCGCATTGGTCAGGGCATCGAATTCGACTACTGCTGTGTGCACGCGGCCCTGGCCATGCGCGAGGATGGCTACGAGACCATCATGATCAACTGCAACCCGGAGACCGTGTCGACCGATTACGACACCTCCGACCGGTTGTATTTTGAGCCGATCACCCTGGAAGACGTTCTGGAAATCATCAACGTCGAGAAACCCAAGGGTGTGATTGTCCAGTACGGCGGTCAGACTCCGCTGAAACTGGCCCGTGGTCTGGAAGCCGCCGGTGTGCCCATCATCGGCACCAGCCCGGACGCCATCGACCGCGCCGAAGACCGCGAGCGCTTCCAGCAGATGATCCAGCGCCTGGGTCTGAAGCAGCCGGAGAACGCCACCGTGCGCAGCCACGAGGAAGGCATCGTGGCGGCCCGCGAGATTGGCTACCCGCTGGTGGTGCGCCCGTCGTACGTACTGGGTGGCCGGGCCATGGAGATCGTCTATGACGAAACCGAACTGGTGCGCTACATGCGTAACGCGGTGCTGGTCTCCAATGACAGCCCGGTTCTGCTTGATCACTTCCTGAATGCTGCCATCGAGGTCGATATTGATGCGATCAGTGACGGCACTGATGTTGTGATCGGCGGTATCATGCAGCACATTGAGCAGGCCGGTGTTCACTCCGGTGATTCCGCCTGCTCCCTGCCGCCCTACAGCCTGAGCAAGCAGGTGCAGGACGACATGCGCGAGGCCGTGAAGAAAATGGCCATCGAGCTGGATGTTATCGGCCTGATGAACGTGCAGCTGGCCTATCAGGATGGTGAGATCTACGTGATCGAAGTGAACCCCCGGGCTTCGCGTACCGTGCCGTTCGTGTCCAAGGCCATTGGGGTGTCGCTGGCGGCGGTCGCGGCCCGGGTTATGTCCGGCAAGAGCCTGAAAGAACTGAACTTCACTCAGGAAATCGTGCCGACCTACTACGCGGTGAAAGAGTCGGTGTTCCCGTTCAACAAGTTCCCGGCCGTGGACCCGATCCTCGGGCCGGAAATGAAATCCACCGGTGAGGTGATGGGGCTGGGCGACAGCTTTGATGAAGCCTTTGCCAAGGCCGCTCTGGCCGTGGGTGAGCGCTTGCCGGCCCAGGGTGTGGCCTTCATGTCCGTGCGCGATGTCGACAAGCCGGGTGCGGCCAGTGTTGCCCGCGACCTGGTGGATGCTGGCTTCAGGATTATTGCCACCACTGGCACCGCCAAGGCGCTGGAAGCCGAAGGTATCGCCGTTGAGCGGGTGAACAAGGTTCGCGAGGGGCGTCCGCACATTGTCGATGCCATCAAGAATGGTCAGGTTCAGCTGATTATCAATACTACGGAAGGTCGCAAGGCGATTTCTGACTCGGCGCAGATTCGCCAGTCTGCCTTGCAGACCAAAGTAACCTACACAACCACACTGGCAGGTGGCGAAGCTTTCTGTCGGGCCATCAAATTTGGCCCGGAACGCACCGTTCGTCGCCTCCAGGAACTACACGCAGGAAAGTAAGGCTATGGCTGACAGAGTACCGATGACCAAGACGGGCGAAGCCCGTCTGCGTGAGGAGCTGAAAAAGCTGAAGTCCGAGGATCGGCCGCGGGTGATTGCGGCCATTGCCGATGCCCGTGAGCACGGCGATCTGAAGGAAAATGCTGAGTACCATGCGGCCCGGGAGCAGCAGAGCTTTATCGAAGGTCGCATCCAGGAAATCGAAGGCAAGCTGTCCGTGGCCCAGGTGATTGATGTGACCACCATGGAGAACACCGGCAAGGTGATCTTTGGTACCACCGTGCATCTGGTTAACATGGAAACCGACGAAGAGGTTACCTACCAGATCGTGGGTGAAGATGAGGCGGACATCAAGGCGGGCAAGCTGTCGGTGTCCTCGCCGATCGCCCGCGCACTGATTGGTAAGAACGAAGGGGATGTGGTGGCGATCCGCATCCCCTCAGGTACCGTGGAGTACGAGATTTCCGAAGTGGAATATATCTGACTCGGTTGTGCTGATCGGGCGTAAAGAAAAAGCCGGCTCTGGGGAACCAGGCCGGCTTTTTCGCGTCTCAGCTTACGCTTATTTGTTGCGCAGCAGATTCGACAGCTTGGGGTTCGGTTTCTTCGCACGACGCAGAATGACGG
>VMHT01095062.1_pt1 | contig 11193 bp, 12 predicted proteins | sample 4693611 | NCBI WGS metagenome assembly VMHT01 (sample SAMN12280063, study PRJNA550983) | marine metagenome | isolation source: seawater sampled from same location over 5 years 0.02-0.2 micron viral filtrate | place: USA: collected off the coast of southern California halfway between the port... ... | reverse complement strand
AGTTGAGATTAACCGCGCAGGATCTGCGTGAAATGAATATCCTTAAGTACTACAGGCTCACACGAAAGTGGGCCTGTAAGACTTACGGGTTAACAGATGCAGATTTAGAATTATTAATTTATTTAGATTGCAAAGGTAGGTTCACTAGACAAGGTTTTAAAGATGGTACCTACACAATGAGTTGGGATAACAACCGTTGGGTAAAACTTAAAAAAGCAGGTTGGATAGAAACCTGGAGACACAGAAACAGAACAACAATAAAGTACTCAATATTTAAAACATCGTTTAAATGTTCTCAGTTGATTAGTAGAATATATAGAGTATTGTTAGGTGAAGAAGATTTACCAGTATCAGAAAGAAGTACTTTTTATAATAATAAAACATATACTGACAAGGTTTTTAATAAATCTATAGATGATATGATAAAAGATAAAGACAGATGAGCATACCGTTTAAAATGAAAGGTTTTAGTGGGTTTAAAGATGATAGTCAAGTTAATGACTCTTCGCCTGCTAAATTACAATTTGCTAAAGGCGACGGTGTACATCCTGGTACTCGTGGTTTAAAACTTTTTAATATAAGCAGAAAGCGTAGAACTAAAACTAGAAAAAATATAGTTCAAAAAATTACAGATAGTGACTGGAATCAAAGACGTATAAAAAAGAAAAAAACAAGACAAAAGATAAGACAAAAGATAAAGGAAGAAAGAAGAAGAGTCAAAGCTAGTAAAGATGGCGGTAGCAACACTAGAACAATTGCAAATCCAAACGCTAGTTCTTACGAGCATAAATACTTTAGAAATTAAAATAAATAATATGGGTTTTAAACTAGGCAAAGGTAAACGTCCAACCATGTACGGTGGAACTATAAGATCAAAAATGAGATTTGGTCAAGAAGCAGGTGGCGATGCGTCTGTGCCTGGTACGCCTGTTATTAGAAAACCTTTAGAAGAAGGTGTGTTAGGTGAGGCTAACATGGATGGAACTATATATATAAGCGACAAAATAGTCCCTAGCAGTTACGAAGAAAGACAAGTAATAAATCACGAAATGCGACATGCTACTGATATGAAGGTTGGTAAATTAGAGTATGGAGATGATTATGTAAAATATAATGGTGACACGTTTGTGAGAGAAACTATAAATGGTAAAGATATGATTAATATCTACGGAGAATGGAAGGAAGCTGGTGACACCGGTTTTCCTTGGGAAGATGACGCTAACAACGGAACACAACAAAACGTATGAATATATTAGGAAAAATATTTTCAGGAGGAGCTACTGAATTAGTAAAGGGCGTAGGTGGAGTTATAGATAACTTACATACTTCTAAAGAAGAAAAGCTTGAAGCTGAAAAGAAAATAAAAGACATGATAATGGGTTACGAAGCTGAGATGCAAAAGCAAGTAACTGAAAGATGGTCGATGGATATGAAGTCGGACTCTTGGTTGTCAAAAAACATAAGACCACTAGTTTTAATATTTCTAGTAGTATCAACAGTATTGTTAGTTTTTATCGATGCTGGTGTTATTGCTTTTGAGGTTAAAGCTTCATGGGTAGACTTATTACAATTAGTATTAATAACCGTGATCGGCGCCTACTTTGGTGGTAGATCACTAGAAAAAGTAAAAAAATAATGAGTAAAATATACAAAAAAGTAAGCCCGGTTATGCCGGCTAGTATACAAGCGGCTGCTTATGCAGACACAGAAATACTTTTTGATTGGCACAAAGTAGATATTAAAAGAGCTTCATCAATTAGTGGTCTTCAATGTATAGTTAGAGGTACTAATGGTGCTGACCAAACAATGGTAGGTATCGATCTGTTGTTTGCGACAAGTCATATACCAACGCCGAACGATAGCGCGAACGTAAGTGTTGATGTGGCTCCTACAACTTTAGGAACAACAGGCGCAGCTGTAGATACTCCGGGTTGGTTTAATAATCTTTGTGGTATTGTAGAAATTGCAGCTGGAGACTTTAATGACGGTGATTTAATATATTTAAATATAGCTACAAAATCAGGTTTAGATATACCAGTAAATGGAGATTTATATGTAGCCGCTATAGCTAAAGGTGCTTTAGATTTTAGAACTACTGTTCAAGTAAACGAATCTAACTTTGCAGCTGGAACACAAACAGTAATAACATTAGACACTAAAGATGCTACATTATGTTTTGCACCAGGCGATGTTATACACGCTGTAGATGATGCTGTGCTTGGTACTATTAAAACTGTTGATTCTGCAACACAGATAACTTTAACAAAAGCAAATCAGGACGCAATAGCTAACAATGATGTTTTATACAACGTTAGTCCTATACAGTTAGTATTAACTTGCGAGACACACTCGTAAACAACAAACAATTAAATTAAATAAAATGGCAAAAAACACAAGTAAAAAAATCAAGGAGTTGAAGGCTAAAAAACCTTCCAAGATTACAAACGAAGAATTAAATCAAGTACAATCAGTAATTAACGATATTAATAGAGCGCAGCTAGAAGTTGGGTCTATAGAAAGTAAAAAACACAATATTTTACACCATGTATCTATGTTACAAGAACAGTTAAATAAAATGCAAGTCGACTTTGAAAAGACTTATGGTACAGCTGATATTAACATTCAAGATGGTACTATAAATCATAAAGAAAATGTCAAAACTGATTAGAAAAATTACTGTAGGTAAAGATTACAAAAATGACGCTATGCATTACGCTGTTGGTCAAGAGGTTTATGGTGGACATACAATATCTGATATTATAGAAGAGAAAGATAAATATTCTATTTATATAAAGAAAAACAAAGATGTGTTACCGTGGAAAGACTTCAATAAAAATATGGCTGTATCTGTAGAGTATAACTTAGAGTACTAATGAAGGCGCCTTTTGACTTTGTTATAGAGCCAAAAGGAAATAGATATAACAACACTACAAAAGTTGGTGATAAAGATCTTATATTAAATACAGAAGTTTATAACCATCAGTTTGTAAATAGAGAAGCTATTGTTAAGTCTGTTCCTACGGCTTTTAAAACAGAAATAAAACCTGGAGATACTATTATAACACATCATAATATATTTAGAAGATGGCATAATCAATATGGTGTAGAAAAAAATAGTAGAAGTTATTTTGACGAAAACACTTATCTTGTAAAACAAGATCAAGTTTTTTTGTACAAAAGAAACGGCAAGTGGAAAGCCCCTAAAGGATATTGCTTTGTACAACCTATTAAAGATAGAACTCGGTTCGGTGTTGATGAAGAAGAGTCTTGTATAGGTATTGTTAAGCATACTGACGGTTCTTACAAAAAAGGAGATTTAGTAGGATTCACTCCTTTTTCAACGTACGAGTTTGTAGTTGATGGAAAAAGACTATATAGAGTTATGACACAATTTATTACAATTAAATATGAATACGAAGGAAACGAAGAAGAGTATAATCCAAGCTGGGCAGAAAGCAGTGGAGGAGCTGATTAAAGTCGCAAAAGAACCTATTGTAGATTCAGACGACGATATATCAGCTGATAGATTAAAAAATGCCGCAGCTACTAAAAAACTAGCTATATTTGACGCATTCGAAATACTTAACAGAATCCAAGAAGAAGAAAACTTGCTTGAGGGCAAAACACCTAAAGAGGCAGAGAAAAAAGTCTTTAAAGGATTCGCAGAAGGTAGATCTAGGTAATGTACAAGCAAAGTTTAGTTAATACAGTTGAGCCAATAAAAAGAACCACTATTACCAGGATGAACAGAGGTAAGAAGTGGAAGTATGGTTACAACAAAGAACACGATTTAATAGTATTATCTCACAATGGAGTTATAGGTGAGATTATAGAAATACAAAATTTAATTATAGCGCTACCTAAGCCACCTAAAGAAGTATATAAGCACGAGAAAAACAAGTGGGTGAAACAAGAGTATCCCAAAGAGTTAGAACGTATTAAAAACATATTCGATTGGAGGAGTTATCCGGAAAATAACAAAGAAAAATGGTACGATTACATAGACGAGGAATTTAAACGTCGAGAAGAAGGTTTCTGGTTTGTGAATAATGGTAAACCAACCTGGATAACTGGTACGCACTATATGTATTTACAATGGAGCAAAATTGATGTTGGTGCTCCAGACTTTAGAGAAGCAAATAGATTATTCTATATATTCTGGGAAGCTTGTAAAGCGGACAAAAGATGTTACGGTATGTGTTACCTTAAAAACCGTAGGTCAGGGTTTTCTTTTATGTCAAGTGCAGAAACAGTTAATTTAGCCACTATATCGAGTGATAGTAGATACGGTATATTATCTAAGTCAGGTGCAGATGCAAAGAAAATGTTTACAGATAAAGTAGTACCTATATCGATTAACTATCCTTTCTTTTTTAAACCTATACAAGATGGTATGGATAGACCTAAGTCTGAATTAGCGTATAGAGTACCAGCTAGTAAGTTTACAAGAAAGAAGATCACAGCAAACGAACAGCTTGAAGATATTAAAGGATTAGATACAACTATTGACTGGAAGAACACAGGAGACAATAGTTATGATGGGGAGAAATTAAATTTATTGGTTCACGACGAAAGTGGGAAGTGGGAAAGACCTGATAACATATTAAATAACTGGAGAGTTACGAAAACATGTTTACGACTAGGTAGTAGAATTGTTGGTAAATGTATGATGGGCTCAACTTCAAACGCATTAGACAAAGGTGGAGATAACTTTAAAAAATTATACAACGCGTCAGATGTCACCGCAAGAAATAGAAATGGCCAGACAAAGTCTGGTTTATACTCTTTGTTTATCCCAATGGAATGGAACTACGAAGGATTTATTGATGAATACGGACATCCAGTATTCGATAATCCAGATAATGATGTCCTTGGACCAGATGGCGAACTAATTGACATAGGTATAATAGAACATTGGAACAACGAGGCAGAAGGACTAAAGTCTGATCAAGATAGTTTAAATGAGTTTTACCGCCAATTTCCTAGAACAGAGGAGCATGCTTTTAGAGATGAAACAAAAAACAGTATATTTAATTTAGTAAAAATATACGAACAAATAGATTACAACGAAGGAATAGGAAATTCAGCAGTACTGTCAGTTGGAAACTTTCAATGGGTCAACGGGATAAAAGACACGCAAGTTATATTTTACCCAGATCCAAAGGGTAGATTTAAAGTAAGTTGGTTTCCTCCTATCCACATGCAAAACAAGATCATTATAAAAAATGGTATTAAGTATCCTGCAAACGAACACATGGGGGCTTTTGGTTGTGACAGTTATGATATATCAGGAACAGTAGATGGTAAGGGGTCAAATGGAGCCTTACATGGATTAACTAAGTTTTCAATGGAAGATTGCCCACCTAATCATATGTTTTTAGAATATGTAGCTAGACCACAAACAGCTGAAATATTTTTCGAAGACGTGTTGATGGCCTTAGTGTTTTACGGTATGCCATTACTTTGTGAGAATAATAAACCAAGATTGTTGTATTATTTAAGAAGAAGAGGTTACAGAGGATATAGTATGAATAGACCAGATAAAACTTGGAATAAATTATCTGCAACAGAGAAAGAAATAGGTGGTATACCTAACTCAAGTGAAGATATAAAGCAAGCTCACGCGGCCGCTATTGAGATGTACATACAGAATCATGTTGGTCATTTAAAAGATGGTGTTTATGGAAACATATATTTTAACGAAACGTTAAACGATTGGGCTAGATTTGATATAAATAAAAGAACAAAGTTTGACGCGTCTATAAGTTCTGGATTAGCCATTATGGCTTGTAATAGACATTTATATGCTCCAAACGCTAAAATAGAGAAACAAAAGTTAAATATAAATATTGCGAAGTATACTAATACTGGAAACGCATCAAAAATAATAAAGTAAAATATGGCAGAGTCTGTTATAAATAATTATTTTCCTAGTCAAGTCGTAAGCGATGCTGAAAAGCTAAGTTATGACTACGGGTTAAAGGTAGCCAAAGCTATTGAATCTGAGTGGTTTCACAAAGACCGCGGTTACAATAGATATTCTACTAATCAAAATGATTTTCACAAACTAAGATTATACGCTAGTGGAAATCAATCAATTCAAAAATATAAAGATGAGTTATCTATAAACGGTGACTTAAGCTACTTAAACTTAGACTGGACACCAGTTCCAATTATACCTAAGTTTGTCGATATTGTCGTAAACGGTATTGCTGAAAGGATGTATGATATAAAAGCTTATTCACAAGATCCTTATGGAGTAGCTAAAAGAACTGAGTATATGGAATCTATACTTGGAGATATGCAGACTCAAGATATGAATGACTTTGCACAACAAGCTTTTGGCGTTAACTTATATGAGAACGATCCAGAAACGTTACCAGAATCACAAGAAGAATTAGACCTTCACATGCAGTTGACTTATAAGCAGTCTGTAGAGATAGCGGAAGAACAAGCTATAAATGTTTTAATGGATGGAAACAATTACGAGCTAATTAAAAAAAGATTTTATAGAGACTTAACCGTATTAGGTATTGGCGCTGTGAAAACTGGGTTTAATACTTCAGAAGGAGTTGTTATAGATTATGTTGATCCAGCAGACTTAGTTTACTCGTATACTGAATCACCATATTTTGATGACGTGTATTACGTTGGTGAGGTTAAGACTATACCTATAAACGAGCTAGCTAAAGAATTCCCACACTTAACACAAGGTGATTTAGAAGAAATAATACAAACAAGATCTATATATACTAACGATTACCAACACGGTGGCGGAAAGTACAGAGATATAGATAATAACCAAGTTCAAATATTATATTTCAACTTCAAGAGCTATATGAACGAGGTTTATAAAATGAAAGAAACTGGAACTGGAGCTTTAAAAGCTATTGAAAAAGAAGACACGTTTAATCCACCAGCAGATAAAGAAGGTGGATACGAAAGATTACACAGGGCTATAGAGTGTTTATATGAAGGAGCTATGGTTCTTGGTACTAGTAAATTACTTAAATGGGAAATGGCTAAAAACATGATGCGTCCTAAAAGTGATTTTACAAAGGTTAAAATGAATTACTCTATAGTCGCACCTCGGATGTATAAAGGTAAGATAGATTCGTTAGTAAAACGTATTACAGGTTTTGCTGATATGATACAACTTACTCATTTAAAGTTACAACAAGTAATGTCACGTATGGTTCCAGATGGAGTTTACTTAGACGCTGATGGCTTAGCTGAGGTTGATTTAGGTAACGGAACTAATTATAATCCGCAAGAAGCCCTAAACATGTTCTTCCAAACTGGTAGTGTTATAGGTAGGTCTTTTACTTCAGATGGCGATATGAATCCAGGTAAAGTACCTATTCAAGAAATTACATCTGGTAGTGGAGGTAATAAAATGCAAGCGCTTATAGGTAATTATAATTATTACTTACAGATGATTAGAGATGTAACTGGATTAAACGAAGCTAGAGATGGTTCTACTCCAGACGCTAAGGCTTTAGTTGGTGTACAAAAATTAGCAGCAGCAAACTCTAACACGGCAACTAGACATATATTAAATGCTGGTTTATTTTTAACAGCAGAAACAGCAGAGTGTTTATCACTTAGAATATCTGATATTATAGAATATTCTCCAACAAAAGACGCTTTTATACAAGCTATAGGCGTTCACAATGTAGCAACTCTAGAAGAGATGTCTGAACTACATTTATATGATTTTGGTATATTTTTAGAGCTAGCTCCAGACGAAGAAGAAAAAGCCATGCTTGAAAACAATATACAGATGTCTCTGCAACAACAAAGTATTAATCTTGAAGATGCTATAGACGTTAGACAAATAAACAATGTTAAATTAGCTAATCAAGTTTTAAAAATACGTAGAAAGAAAAAAGCAGAACAAGACCAAATAGCTGCTCAACAAAACATGCAGATGCAAGCGCAGACTAATATGCAGACGCAGCAAGCAGCGGCACAGTTAGAAGTTCAAAAACAACAAGCTTTATCTCAATCAGACGCTCAACTAGAACAATTAAAAGCGCAGCTTGAATTACAGAAAATGCAACAAGAAGTACAAGCTAAACAACAGTTAATGGCTTTAGAGTTTGAGTACAATATTATGTTAAAAAACATGGAGGTGCAAAGCACTAAAGGAAAAGAAAAAGAAAAAGAAGATCGTAAAGATGAAAGAACTAGAATACAAGCTAGTCAGCAGTCCGAATTAATAGAACAAAGAAAAGGTAACCAACCGGCTAAAAAGTTTGAATCATCAGGTAATGATATACTAGGTGGTAGAGATGTTACTGATATGTCTATGTTCGGACCACAGTAGAAATTATTAATTATTATTATATTATATTATGGCAAAAAAGAAAAAAGAAGAAGTAACTGAAGAAGTTACTCAAGAAAAAGTAGACAATGTTATTAAAGTAAACTTAAATAAAGTTGAAGATAACAATATTACTAAAGTAGATTTAAGTAAAAAACCAGAAAATGAAACCAAAGAAGAAGTTGTTGAAAACAACGTTGACGACGGAGGAGTGGTTGAACTCGTTGAAGATGCCAACGCCTCAGAAAAACAAGAAGAAATACAACCGGAAACAGAAGCACAAGAAGCTCCAACTTTAGAAGAGGTTACAGAAGAAGAAGTTGAAGAATTAACTGAGCAAGTTGAAGAGGCGGTAGCAGAAGCAGAAGCAACTGGAAAAGAACTTCCTGAAAACATTCAAAAACTAATGCAGTTTATGGAAGAAACAGGAGGTGATTTACAAGATTACGTTAGGCTAAATCAAGATTATTCTGAATTAGATAATCATACTTTACTTAAAGAATATTACAAACAAACAAAGCCTCATCTAAATAATGAAGAAATAGACTTTATGATGGAAGACTATTTTTCTTACGATGAAGATATAGACGAGGATAGAGATATTAAAAGAAAAAAACTAGCCATGAAGGAGCAAGTTGCTCAGGCAAGGCAACACCTGGACGGTGCGAAGTCCAAATATTATGAAGATATCAAATATGGTTCTAAGCTCACAAGTGAGCAACAGAAAGCAGTTGATTTTTTCAACAGATACAACAAGGAATCAAAAGAGCAGCAAGAAGTAGCAGAAAAACAACACCGTACGTTTTTAAATAAAACTAACCAAGTATTCAATAAAAATTTCAAAGGTTTTGAATATAATGTTGGGGACAAAAAGTTTAGATTTAACGTTAAAGACTCAGACACGGTTAAAGGTAGCCAAAGTGACATTAATAATTTTGTCAAGAAGTTCTTGAATAAAAACAACGAAATGGAAGACGCTAAGGGTTATCACAAATCAATGTTTACCGCTATGAACGCTGATAAAATTGCTAGTCACTTTTACGAACAAGGTAAAGCTGATGCTTTAAAAAATAGCGTAGCTAAAGCTAAAAATATTAGTATGGACCCTCGCCAACAATATGGTAATGAGGTTAACACTAGTGGTGTTAAAGTAAGAGTGCTTGGCGATAATTCTAATGATTTCAAATTTAAAATTAACAAAAAATAACAATTTAAAAATTAAAAATTATGGCAATTACTGCAGGAACTAATTTGAATAGCGTTCCTTCTTCACAGAAGCAAACGTTATCTACAAATTATTTAGACCTTTCATCAGCTGACAATGCTGGTTGGGGTCAACAATATGTGCCTGACTTGATGGAAAGAGAAGCTGAGGTTTTTGGACCTCGTACAATTTCTGGTTTCCTTGCTCAAGTTAGTGCAGAAGAGGCTATGACCGCTGATCAAGTGGTTTGGTCTGAACAATCAAGATTACACATTTCAGTGAAAGGTACGGTTATCGTATCTGGTTCTACAAATGGTACGTTTACAGTAACATCTGATATTGACGGAAACGTTGGTACAGGTTCTGGAGACTTTATCGTTGCAAGTCACGGTGTTAGAACTAATGATATTGTACTTATTGCAAGTGCTGGTATCGTTACTCAATGTTTAGTTACAGACGCTGATACAGCTGTTATACAAGTTGAACCTTATGACAAAGCTGATTTAACTGGACATGCTACAGGAACTGGTGCTTCAACTTTATTAGTTGTTGGATCTGAATATGCAAAAGGAACTTCTTACTCAGCACAAAGCAATGATGGTCTTATGACGGCCGCTGATTCAAGAACTCCAGCTAACGAAGCAACGTTTAAGACTTTTACTAACAAGCCAATTATCATGAAAGATTACTACGAAGTTTCAGGTTCTGATGCTTCTAGAATTGGTTGGATTGAAGTTTCTTCTGAAATGGGTGAATCAGGTTACTTATGGTACTTAAAAGCTGAAGCTGATACAAGAGCTAGATTTAGCGATTACGTTGAAATGGCAATGCTTGAAAGCGTTAGAGGATCTAACTCAACAGTTGTTGATACTACTTTAGGAGCTTCTGCTGATTCAGGTGTTGGTACACAAGGTTTATTTTCTGCTATCACTGATAGAGGTAATGTTACTTCTGGTGTTACTGGTGTTAACGCCGCTACTGATTTAGCTGAGTTTGACGCTATATTAGCGGAGTTTGATAAGCAAGGTGCTATTGAAGAAAACATGATGTTTGTAAACAGAGCTACTTCGTTAGCAATGGATGACATGTTAGCTTCAATGAATTCTTACGGAGCTGGTGGTACATCTTACGGTGTATTTAACAATTCTGAAGATATGGCTTTAAATTTAGGTTTCTCTGGATTCAGAAGAGGTTCTTATGACTTCTACAAGTCTGACTTTAGATACTTAAATGATTTAGCAACTAGAGGTGGTATTAACGCTGCTGCAACATCTGCTGCTATTAGAGGTGTTATTGTACCAGCTGGAACTTCTTCAGTTTATGATCAAACTGTTGGACAAAGTATGAGACGTCCTTTCTTACACGTTAGATACAGAGCTTCACAAACTGACGATAGAAGAATGAAGACATGGGTTACTGGTTCTGTTGGAGCTGCTACATCTGCTTTAGACGCAATGCAACTACATTTCTTAACTGAAAGATGTTTAATTACTCAAGGTGCTAATAACTTTATGTTAATGAAGTAAGCACTTATTATAAAAAGACCGGGGCTTCGGCCTCGGCCTTTTATTTTTATTAATTTTATTATATATTATATTATGGCAAAAAAAGAAAAAACAGAAAAGGTAGAGGTACCTGTTGTTGAAACACCAGTTGTTGAATT
>VMHT01076739.1_pt1 | contig 11193 bp, 18 predicted proteins | sample 4693611 | NCBI WGS metagenome assembly VMHT01 (sample SAMN12280063, study PRJNA550983) | marine metagenome | isolation source: seawater sampled from same location over 5 years 0.02-0.2 micron viral filtrate | place: USA: collected off the coast of southern California halfway between the port... ... | reverse complement strand
TCCCACCACTTCTCATTTATAAATTCTTTAAATTTTCCTATTATATTAGTATCAACATAATTTTCAAAGAGTTCTTCATCTCCCTTTCCCATAATTTCATCAATGTTATCATAACAACCTCTACACACTATACCAAATTCAGTTCCTTTATCAGAAGCACCACAACAATTGGTAAATTGTCTAACGATTTTCTCGTTTGGGTCTTCAAAGTTCTTTTCAAATAATATTGCCATATAATCTCCTTTTAAATTCTATATAATATACTGATAATAAATGATAATGTCAAGTGTTTTTTTAGCCTCTTTGTTGTTTTACGAAAATCACATCATTTACCGAATATGGTCTTTCCGAATATCTAAAATTCTTGTTTATTGCTTTTGGTATTTGAGAACATATCTCGTTAGCGAACCAATTAGCATCTTTAGATTCATTTGTTACGGCGTTATCACCACAACCTTGGTCTGGCACATATATCTCCATAGTCACATCCACATAATATCTCACATCTTTAGCCATTAGTTGACTCCCCAAGTAATGAAAAGTTTTTACCTAATTTCAATCCTTGTTTTAATTCTGCAATTTGTTTTTGTAATTCATACAATGTAGCTTGAGCACTATTGACATAAGTCTTACCTTCATTATTTGCTTGATAATCTGGCAAGGTATTATATCCGTCGTTAATCTCTTGTTCTAATGTTGTTATTAATTGTTCTATTCTATCTACCATACTATACCTTAAATCCTCTCACTTTTACGATAATGTCATTTATTTGGTCCACTTCATCTCTGCCTATCCTATCACTCATCAATAGGTCAAACAACATATCTATAATTCTAACTTTTAATAAACTATCCATATTTCTCCTTTTCAAATTCTATATAATATACTGATAATAAATGATAATGTCAAGTCTTTTTTTACATTTCTAAAGAATCTAACCACTCCTCTATTTCGTCGTGAGTCATTCTTCCGTCTTCTTCGAGAGCTTCTCTCTGTTCTTGTCTTGTTTGTGGTCTACCATTTAAATAGGTAGGACCTATACCGGTTTCGGCTTGGAATTCTTGGTCGTGTTGAGGTAATCTACCATTATCTCTATTTAATTCATAATTCATACAACCTAAAACAAAAGTTCCCATATCCATTTCTTAATTTCTCCTTATCATTATCATTACAATACAATATAATGATATTATTGCAAAATGTCAAGTGTTTTCGTTGTTTTTTTTGATTTAGTTTGTGAACATACCCCAGAAACTTTCTACGAGAGCTGCGATTAAACCACCACCAATAATACCTCTCCACATTGTAGTATTCTTTCTAAATGATGAGTTTTGTTTGGTTTCGGCCCATAGTCCTGTTTCGGGATTGAATAGATTTTCTTTGATAAATTTAATATCTGTGTGAATATCACCGAGTTTTGAGTCAAACTCTTGATGTAATAGGTTAACTCGTTTGTCTTGTTCGTCCAAACGATATTCTATAAGTTTTAGATTCTCTTTGTCGGTCTTATTCATATCAGTAATAAATATCACTAACTATAAAATCTATCTATTTTTTGACTGGTTTTTTCTTCCAATTTCTTCTTTTTCTTGGTTGTGGTTTACCTCTTTTGGATAGTCTTTCGTTCTCACCTCTTAAAATTCTATTCTTGAACTCTAAGTCATTAATTTCTCTTTTGAAACTGGCTATTCTACCTCCTTGAAATAGTGATAATCCCAATACTGCACCTATACTACCTAATCCTATTCCTAAGTATATCCAACCTAATATCTGTAATGTTTCCATAATTTAACTCCTTAATATTATTACTCCTGGATTATCGTTCCAGAAGTCATCTATCGTGAATCCTTGTATTTCACAAGTCTCACGAACTATTTTTTTCATCTTTTCACTTTTACCAGTTATAATTCTAACTGGAAAGTTGTTCATATTGTAATGTAGAATAAATAAGTTTGCTAACTTATCCTCTACCTCGTCGTGTTTAAATCCGTGTAAATCAACCTCTGTCATCTTCCTTGACCTCATAAAGTCTGTCAAAAGATTCTTTGTCTAATTGTTTTTTTACTTGAAAATACTCTATTGCATATTCCAATAATCTTGTTCCGACTTTATCTACTGCTTCTTGTGTTCTTTTATTCACTAATTTGAATTGCATACTATATTGTCCTCTTGGTGTTCTACCATTTGTTCTATCCATATATCAAATATATCTAATTCGAATCTATCTCCCTCAGACCCACTATCTTTAATGATGTCTGGTAATTTTTGTAACACATCAAAACTTTGTTGAGTAAAGTGTGTTGGGTCAAACACTACCTTTATATCATATATCGGGTTCTTTGGAATATCCGTATGTAATTTCTTATCCAACTGATAATCTGTGTTTGGTTGTTCTTCTTCAATATATTGTAATAATTCTTCTCTGGATGGAACCACCATATATTGACAATAAGGTTCTAACAATCTTATCATATCAATTGTAGTGGGTTTTGTCAACTCAAATCCAATACTATATATTGGTGATACTATTGGTTTCAAGTATTGGTCGTGTTGAACCATAGTCCCCCATTTTCTGATGAAGTTTCTTGTTGACCTTTCGTTTTGTACTAACCACTCATCTGTTTCTCTATTTTTCATAAAGACCTCACCATTAGGATTTCTTTTTGCTCCATCTGCAAATCTACTACCACGACAAGTCATATGATATACACAACCCTCTCGTGTTTGAACCACCTCATATCCATTTAGAATAAATCTATTAAAGATATCTGAATCTTCTTTTGATTGTGGAGCAAATAGTTTATCGTGTCCACCAATCTTTTGAAAATCCTCTTTGTAGATTGCCCAAGGTGCAAATATACCCTCTGTGGTCTCTTGTGTTGGTTTGTAGTCCTTCTCATACCAATTCAATAATTCTTGTTCTTGGAATTCTTCCGGTTCTATACCGAAATCCTTGATAACCTTTTCTGGACCTTCTGGATGTAATGGTGGTTCAATTCTTGTTCCACTCACAACCACACCTGGTTTTATGTGTTTTAATATTTCTTCATCAAGACCTGGTAAAGAATACATATCTGCGTGATATATCATCACGATGTCATTTGTTGATATATTGACTAATTGGTCATATAGTATCGTGTGTCCTAATCTTTCAGGTCCAATGTTTCTGTGTATCTTGACATTTTGGTCTTTCTTGATTATCTCTTCCATCCACTCCCAAGTTCCGTCATCTGAGAAATCATCTGCCATACAAATCTCGTGTCTGTATCCAAGATTCTTTCTGATTGATTCATAAGACCATTTTAAGTATTTCAGATTATTCCTACTTGGTTGAATAAATGATATTGCTTTATCCATTTGTTATTTCCTTTACATAGTCTTTTATGTTAACTTTTGGTTTATATCCTATTAATCTTTCTGATACTAAGGTATCACAAAGTGTTTCTCTTGCTTCCCCTGGTCTCTCTGGTATGTAAGTGTGTCCACAATCAAACATTTCTACTAACTCATTGATTGAGTAATTTTCTCCTCTACCCAATTCTATTTCATCATAACACTTTTCACTTTTTGATGTTAAGATTAGACCCTCTACAATATCGTCAACGTGAGTAAAATCTCTTCTCTGTTCACCATCACCCGTAATAGTTAACTCAACACCCTCTTTATATTGTTTTTCAAATATACCAACTACCGTACAATAATCTCCCTCGATTAATTGATGTGGACCATAGACATTGTAAAATCTACAAATAGATACATCAACACCAAAGTGTTCTTTATACAATAAACATAAATCATCTGCTACATATTTTGAAAAAGTGTATGGGTTTTTCATCTTACCACTATGAACTGATGATGAACCAGCAAATACAACTCTCGGTTTCCAATCCACCTGTTCATCACTCGGTTGAAACTTTTTACTTTTAACCCACTCTAATATATTCATAGTTCCTAACATACCAACTTCAAGTGTTGTTGCTGGAAACTCGAATGATGGTTGAATTCTTGGTAAAGCAGCCAGATGATATATAATGTCTGGATTTTCCATAAAATAATCAAAATCAACTACATCTCTAATGTCTGTGTAGATATATTTACAACCCTCTTGGTGATTATCTTCTGTTCCTGTTGAATAGTTATCAAGACTTACAACATTATGTCCGTCTTTTAATAACCTTTTGATTAGATTTGTTCCTACAAATCCTGCTCCACCTGTTACTAATATATTCATCTGTTTTCTTTCTCCCAATGTTTTAACCACGATTCTTCTGAATAGTGTTTGTTAAATAAATATTTTGTTTGTTCTGAACACTCTTGGTAAAAGTCTTCATCTTCAGTTAATCTTTTCATTATTCTTTTTGCTCTAACTAAGTCTCCAACTTCCACGGTAGTTTGTGGATGTAGTAATTCTTGTGTGTCTAATCCACTATACCCTATTACTGGTGTTCCGTGCCAAGATAAATTCATACTAAATGTTCCAGCTGCGTGAGTTCTCATCAAATGAACTCCAACTCTATATTGTCCTATATGATTTATCCACTCTCTCCAATTCATATAAGGTAGGTATTTGATATCATCAATTTGGTCTTCTTGTTCTTGTTTTCTACCCATTGATACACCATACATTTGTTCATCACCTTCTGATGCCACTAAGTAACTATCCATACCACCATACCAAGAAACAAAATTACCACCCAATAATATTCCTTCTTTATATAATGAACCATCTTGACAATCCAGACCCTCTGGAACCATCATTGACCTCATTATTCTTACATCTTTACAACCTAATCCTTTGTAGTATTTTATATCTGATTTATTATGACAATATACCCAATCTGATTCTCGTAAACAATTTAAATAATGTATTTGTTGTTCTACTGAATAATCCTGATAATACCAGTGTGGTCCTTCTTGCATTACTGAAACTTTATCACAATGTTGTCTTATTCTCTCTAAATTAATATTAGGGTTATTTTTAGGAATGATAACTATACCCAAGTCATACCTTTCACTTGGTGTATCATTTAATGGACACCACTCTGCGTCTAACATTATTGACCAACCAAATTCTGTTCTGGCGTTTTCAAAGTCTCTTGGGACTTTACCTTTTACTCCACTTTCTGAAAAAAATATAACCTTCATTAAATTTCCGATATTGTTTTAAATTCTAACAAACTATACTCCGATAATAAATATTCTAAAACTTTCTCAAAATGTAAAAAATTTTCCTCTTTCCACACATTATCATTGTGTGTTCCATTGATATGTGATTGAAACATAAATGTATTATTATATAACTTAATATTTTCTTCCTCATTGATTCCATCTGAACCATAGAAGAACTTACAATTCCACTCAATACCTTGATTTATTTCATCGTGTCCTGCAACCCAATCAAAACAATGACCAATGGCTTTTGCACTATCTGGATTTAATCCCCAACCTGGTGCTCTGAATCCCTTTGGTTTATGTCCACATTGTTCCCATAGATTTAAACTTTCTTGTATTCTATCAATAGACTGCTTGTAGTTTAGTTCTAAGAATTCCATTTCTCCTAATTCCATTACTATGGTCTCACCGGGTTTACCTTTGAACTCAATGGTCTCATTTTTACAAGCGTGATAGTGTCCGTGATTACTCAATTCAACCCAATCATATTGTTTCCAAAAACTTACAAAATCCTTTGTGATTGGTGATTTATTATGATAATTACTCGGAACAAATAAGTTAAACTTCGCTCCAAACTTATCATTCAGTGATTTCAAATATTCTATTTGAATATCACCTTCAACTCCCCAACCCTCCTCTGGGTGAACATCATCGATTGAAATGGTCAGATTAGTTTTCATATTCTCTAAATACATCTTTCCAGGAATATGTGTATCCTTGTTCTGTTGTGTTGAATGCATTCATTTGACTCATTTTATCTGCATTTGGAAACCAGTATTGTTTCTTTCTCATTTCAGTCATATCACCATCTTGGATATCTTGACCCTTGATGTACATTCTTTTATTTGGTAGTTTTCTATTGTGGACCAATAGGATGTTTTTTATAATATATTGTGGTAATTGGTTTCTGAAATGTGTTAAACAATTGTTCATAAAAGCTGTGTCCTCGTGAACAAAAAATACACTCTTTGGAATATTTGCTCCACTCTTTATCACATCAGATGATATGACTAATCCACAACCATTAAACTTAAGTTGTTTAGTTGGTCTTATATCCAATTCTGTTGTCTTTTCATTGATATCGTCCATTTCTTTTTGAGACATATTATATCTTAAACTCCACCAGTTTTCAGTATCCATCTCAATAAATGGTTTATCAGTGAAATCTGGATGTTCTAACACCTTCCAAGTATCATCCCACATTTTACAAGTAGAAAAGAAACTTACATACTTAGGTGTCTCTTCCTTTACACTATCGTGTAGAGAGTCTAAGATATACCAAGTCTGTATTGGTATTAGAGAATCACTTTCTCCCCACATCAACACATCAACCTTTTCACAATACTCATTGTTAAAATCTCTTCTGTAATCTGCAATTGTGTAGATTCCGTCTCTACCTTTGATATGATTAACTTTAAATTCTAAGTTATGTTTTTCACTAAAAATGTCTTTTAACATCAATTCTAATTCTGATTTAACATCGTCTAATGTTTTTTTATTGGTGTCTATTTGTTCTAATCCCTCATTGAGATTTAACAAGACTTCCACAATTACATTTTCCTTGTTCTCAATTATATCAAGTGATTTTTTTACACTTAATAAATAATCTTTAATTATGTCTATTTCATAGAACTGAACCAGACAACCGATTGCGAATTTGTTATTTAATTTCATTTGTTAAATACCTGTGTGCTTGTTCCATTAATTTATTTACTGAACCCGAATCCTTACCTGGTAATCCATTGAAGTGATATACCCAACCAAATTTAGTCAATAGTTCTAAGCTCAGTAGTTCTCTATTGTGTATATGGGTCATATTCCATTTGTAAGGTAATATTTCATAGTCTATGTTATGTTTCTCAATCATCAAATTCCATATAGCCTGTTCTTTACCGAGTCCATAAGTTTCTGATAACCTAATAATTTCTTTTTGATTATTTTCCCATAACTCTAACATCTTGTCATAAAAATCTTTGTGTTTTCTTCCCATTAGTTGAAACCCACTATTACAATAATCCCAAACATTAAGTTTTGATTTAGGAAATAATGACTCCGAGTAAAATTCCAATCCTCTAATAACCCAATCGTAACTTCCGGTGTCTCTAACCATATACAATTTGTCTCTTGATGTCATATCAAAAATGTTTGGTGTGTCTGGATGGATTAATGTATCAGAATCAACCGTCAATACACCGTCATAATCTATTCCAGAATTTTCAAGTAAATGAAACATATAGTATCTCTGATAGTTATAAAACATTTCTTCTTTAGGTTTAATCTCTTGATTTAAAATGAACAATTCCACATCATTCTTCTCACACCACTTTGCCCAAGATTGTTGAGAAAGAGAATACTCTGGACTATTACCTATCGAAACTGAAAAAACTACATTAGTCATTTTCTAACTCCCAAGTATATCTCATAATCTTTTCTCTCCACTCAATTGGAAAACCAGTGAAGTGGTAAATATTTCCATAATTGACATAGTGTGGTTTCTTACCCTTGATGTTTACCCATTCAAATGGTTCTTGTGGATTGGTAATTGGTTCTTTCTGCCAGTTGTGATGGACTAACTCTCTCTTAACCATAGCTAATATGTTCCAAGAAGGACATAATAAATTTACCTGATACTGATTAGTCTGAACGATGTAGTTGAAAAGAGTTTGTTCTTTACCACCACCCTTATCCCAGTTATCAAGTTCCTCTTTATTTTCAAAATAGAACTCTCTTAACTTTTCATAAACCGATAGTGATTTGTTATCTAAGAAAACAACACCCGCGTTTATATATGAGTCGTAATCCATTTCGTGGTCAAAAAACTTACCATAGTTTTCAACACTACTATGTAACCAATTATAATTAACATCATCTAACACTCCACTGATTCCACTGGATAGTTCATTAAATATGTTTGGAGCATTTATATTAATCATAGTATCACAATCCACTATACCAATCTTATCATAATCTTTACAAATATCAACCACATTTAGTTTATTCCATATTGGATAACCATATCTTTCATCGTGATTTGTTACACAATGAAAATCCACCCCATTTTTTTCACACCACTTCTCCCAAGATTTAGTAGAGTATTGTGAAAAATTAGAGTGTTTCCAATTAGATTTATTGTGGTCTATTGCCACCATATAAATTGCATTCATAATTCTATTATAACTCCCTCGGAATCTGATAGTTGAACATCTGTTTTTATAAACTCCCCCTTTACCAGACCGATTGGTTCTAATTTTAAATTGTTTTCTTTTACAAAATCATCAACAAATTCTTTAACACCAGGAAACATTAATGAACCATAATCATCATATATAATATACTTAGGTTTTAGTTTTAATGAGTTCTCAGTATCTCTCAGAACTTCGTTGTATTCGTGAACTGCATCAATCATAACTACATCTACATTTTTCCACTTATCTAATTTCCAGTTATCAAGATACGAATCCATCTGTTCGTAAATTACATTGTCCTCTGTCGGAAACTCCCCACTTGGTGGGTTTATATTCATAGCAAAAACATTATTAAATAGATATGACAAAATCTTACTCGTTTGTCCTTTATGACAACCTACTTCTAAAACATCACAATCACTACCATAAAATTTATCAATTAATTGGTTCTTAAATTCGTGAGATGTTGTAGTTGGATGTTGAAACTTATCTGGTAGTTCCAATACTAATTTTTTTATTTCCCCTTTACTTAGTCGGTTCATATTTGTTTCCCTCTAATTTGAAATTTATAAATGGATTTAGTGAGTGGATGTTACAATCGTAAACTTCTTTTACTCTATCACGAACCATCATTGTATTTTTCTCTGTAAGATACAACCAATGTTCTATCCCACTCCAATTACCAGCATCTGGCCATTCATCTTTTACATACCCGTCATAGTATAGATTACCATTTATTTTACCCTCATCTTTTCCACAAATCATTATATTTTTTGCTCCCATATAACCTGCAATATTAATACAAGTATTTAGTGTAGTTCTAATAGCAACCATATTATCTGTTCCTATACATTCAAGACCTTTAACATCATCACTTACTCCACTCTCAAACTCATAAAAGTTATCAGACTCAATGATTGGATTAACTTCTCCATATCCCTGGTGTAATCTACTATACAAAAATTTAATGTCTTCTCTGTTTGATAGTTCTTTTGTTGTATTATCCCACCTCTGTCTAACCTGTAAATCTCTACCAACAACATACTCACAAGGAAAGTATTGATACATTTGGTTTACACTTATACAAATCTTGTTATCAAAAAATGAAGGGTCCACAAAATCCATCGATGAACCAGCACCAATAATCCAAATGTCTTGACCATTATGTATATCTTTTAATTCTTTTATACTTTTGTTCACTACCATTCTCTCTTTATATGTTTAAAAATATCTTTGTATCTGTTGAATTGAACAATGTTTGCACCTGATAAATGTCTTAACCAGGAACCTGTTTTGAAAATTCCTCTCTCACCCTTTTTTCCGTCGTGATGAACTGGTGAACCATATTTCCATACCTCACCCATATAAATTATAACATCTCCACCAAAATACGAAGATACTTTACAATTACCACCAATTAGACTTAAATGTTTTTCTGATGTTGATTCCAGTTCGAATTGTGCAATATTATAACTAACATCTCTGTTTTTCATATGTTCCTTTATCGTGTAGACTTCCGGATGATTTTTTTCAAGATATTCATAATCATTTACTCTAATCATCTTTTGATGGTCTTTAAAATAACTATCACTTACTATTGGTGAAATGTAAATTATTTTATACTTATCAGAAAATTCTTCTACTAACTTTGATATGAAAGGCATACTATAATGATTCATTGAACAAAATGTATCCATTTCGATAAGAGCATCCATACTCAAATCTATGTCCGGATGTTCCTTTAAGCATCTGTTCACTGCATTTAAAGATAACTCACTTATAAACTTATTATTAATAACAATCGTTGGTTTATCAAACTCAACTTTACCCTTAAACATTTCTTTAAGTGGTGGTGGACTCCACTCTGACTTAGTCCAGTTTGGTCTTTCGTGTTGATACAAATCATTTGGGTTTTGTGGCCACCAGTGTGTCTGTTCGTAAACCTTGTCTGTTAAAAGTCTATACATTTCCATAAGTTCAGGTTTTACAAATACTTGGTGTTCTAAATTATTTTCTACACAATAATTTACCCTTGGTAATCCTCTTACCATATCGAGTCCGAACTCAGTGTCTTCTTTGATAATCAATCTAACACCCCGGTATTTTGTAAGAACTCATAAGCTTCGTCATATCCCATTAAAGAGTCTTTGGAATTATAGGACTTCATTTCTTTACTTGAATAATCTTTATGAAGTGGTTCCCCTGGTGAATAGAAATCAACATTCTGATTTATCAAGTAATTCTCTCCAACATCTTCTGTTTTTAACCACTCCTCGGAAGATATCATTTCCTCGTGTATCTTTTCACCGGGTCTGATACCAACTTCTTTTAACTCTACTTCTGATTTGTTGTAATGTTTTCCGAGACACTTTGCAATATCTGTTATCAAGAATGATTTTACTTTTGGAATTGCTATCTTTCCGTGTGAGTCTGGATAATCATATGACCACTGGATTAAGTCTGTTGCTTGTTCAAGTGATAGTAAAAATCTGGTCATATCAAAATGGGTTATTGGAAGTGAGTTTTTTCCACTTTCTAATAAGTTTTTGAAAAATGGTATAACTGAACCTGTCGATTCTAAAACATTACCATATCTAACAAGACAAACTTTTATATCATCTTGTTTGTATGCAAAGTCCATATACATTTTTTCAGATATAGCTTTACACATACCATAAATGTTTATTGGTTTACAAGCTTTATCTGTTGAAATAAAGATTAGTGTTTCTATTTTGTGATTACTTCTTTTAACTGCTTCAATTACATTTTGGTGTCCTAATATATTGACATTAACTGATTCAAAAGAATTATTTTCACATATTGGGACGTGTTTTA
>VMHT01053358.1_pt1 | contig 11194 bp, 12 predicted proteins | sample 4693611 | NCBI WGS metagenome assembly VMHT01 (sample SAMN12280063, study PRJNA550983) | marine metagenome | isolation source: seawater sampled from same location over 5 years 0.02-0.2 micron viral filtrate | place: USA: collected off the coast of southern California halfway between the port... ... | reverse complement strand
TAGTCGTATTCCTACACATGAAGCAAAGGTGCAACAACCATTGACACTTGGTATAGATGAAGAAATCCCACTCAAGAAAGATGGAACTCCTGACAAGCGTTATCTCAAGAAAGAGTGAGGCATATGTATGGGTCGTATCTTTCGCACTCCTTCTGATGATGCTACTGAAAGCACGCTTCGTGCTATTCACATAGCCAACACGGTAGACACAACCTATGAGAGAGCATGGGGTTGGGTGAAAACTGTTCTTGCTTCAGTCATTACAGCAATTGTTGTTAGTGGTATTGAGTTTCACAATACGGAATTTAGCGTTTATGAGAACACCGTTGAATGGACTGTTGATAAGTTGGAACGGCTTGTCAATTGGCTCATGTGGTGGGATTGATGGTAGACGCAGGTGGCACAGCCTTAGTAGGCGCAGCGATGTGGGGTCAGAATCTCTACAACTCGTATAAACCACGAAGAGTTGGTGTCTATGGAGCACCAATGGTTGGTAAGACGACACTTGACCGCTATCTTACAACGCCCGGTGAAATGGAAGAGATACCTGAAGACGAGCGAACAACACACTCTCGTATTCTCAAAATTGGTAAATTCAAAATGCCAAAACCAACGAGAAAAAGAGTATCTTGGCAAGGTGAAAAACGAGTTGTTTATTCATCCGATATAGGAGGACAAGAGCGTTTTTGGAATCTTTGGATTGAAGATATGGTGACTCGTAAATGTGAGGCTATTGTTTACATGTTCGACCATAGAGCCTTCAAAGGCGGTGATGAAGGACTTCAGCAAATAGCAGGGTTTCGTTATCTCGTTGATTGTCTCATTGAACGAAACTATCGCTATCGCTCCCTTTGGTCGAGACTTAAGGGAAGAAAGTATCATCCAAAGGTTATCATGCTGGTTGCGAACAAGGCTGACCGTTTCTTTGATGAAACCGCTTCAAAACTTTGGCATGATGGTCGCATAGGTGAACACAAGATATTCGACCCATTCAGAGATGACTTAATCAGGTTACAAAAAGCAGGTATTCCTACTCGCAGGTCGTTTATGGCAACAAGGATTGGGTGGAATGTTGAGAAGACAATGGTGAGCCTACTTACCTCATGACCCAAAAAATGACCCCATAGGTAGCCTTTTCAATAACAATGGTTTCGGTGTAATTATGACAGGCAAGAATTCTTCAACAACACTCGTTTCTACTGGTGGCGGTAGTCGTAGTCTCAGAACCACTGTGCCAATGTGGATTGTTGAGCATTTTGGTTTGACCGCTGGTGACAGCGTAGATTGGAAGTTTGTTGTTCAAGAAGGACACATTGTTGTAGTCATGACCCCTACGACTGAGCAGGTCGTGATAGCGTGATGTCATGGAACAGACCTCAGCAAAATCTAACTGAAGCCGAACTCGCTATACTCGCAGCACAGGGTAACAATCAACTTACTCAGGCTGCTCTTCAAGAGATGTTGATGGCTCAACAAGGTATGCAAGAGGTCGCTGCTACTCAAAATATCGAAGTTCCCAAAGTCAATTTTTATCCATCACGTCACGCAGACCCAAAGAAGGCTCGTCGTAAAGACATCAAGCAAGCATACAAACTTCTCCAACCAGCAAAACGCTCTTGGATAAACCCGTTTCGATGGGCTTTAGGTCGAAAGTATCGTTACAACAAAGACACAGGAACGTGTGTTGTCGATGGATGCAACTGTGCAAATTTGATTCAACACGATAATCTCTACATGAAAATTAGCGATGAAGAAACGGGTCGTTCTTTATGGGAGATGTATTGGCAAAATCCAGTAACAGGACAGCCTGAAGCGTTTATCGCCCAAGACAGAGTTACCAGTGGTAAGAAAATGCGAGGCACATACTGTCCTGAACATATGCATCTTTACCATCTTTTGAACAAGTGGGAGGCTGAAGAGGACAAGCAAAACGAAATGAATCCAAATCGTCTCCGTGATAAGGTGAAAAGAGGTGTGTCAATTGTGACAGTTCCTATTTCATCTGTCAAGAAAAACGACCCCACACCAGCCATGCTACAGAAGTATGAGCCTTTTTTTGCTGAGTTAGAAAGAGATTCAGGTAAAACAAAAGGCATCAATGTCCTTCACTATGCAAACCCAGCAACTGGACAAAACGATGTTACGATGGTGGTTTTTGACTTGCGTATCTTTCAAATGGAATTGCAACAAATGAATACGCCGACGCAAGCGTTTCAAGAGATGCTTAATGTTGAAAATGCTAAAATCCAACAGAACCTTGATGGTGGATTAGGCACTGGGGAGGTCTGATACGATGTTCAATTTTGGTAATCAACAACCTCAGCAAAGCGGTTTTAACCTGTCTCAAACAGGTGGAGGCGGTATTAGTCAGATAACTACAGGCACTGGTATTCAAAACGGTTTTCCTCTTGGTGCTCAGCAACAGCAACCAAATCCATTCATGAGTGGAATGATGGGTGGTGCTGGAATGACCCCTCAACAACAAATGATGATGCAAAACGGACAGTTTGCTCCGCCAAGTGAAATGGAACTTTTGTCGGCTTTGCTACAATCACAAAATCCAATTCACCGTTTTATCAAAGATGGTGGACTTCAAACGCTTATTGAGTTAATTGCTACTACGACCAGTCTTAGTTTGCTTACAATACTAAAGAGTGCCTCATTCTCATTGGATGAAGATACTGGTGTTATGAAACTTGACCCCGCTACACTACCATCTGATTTACAAACACTCAGCGTTGAAAACGTCAGCATGATTCTCAACAACATGACGGCTCAAAGCAATCAAAAATTCCAAGAGGCTGAAATGCAACGTCAGCAAATTATGGCTATGTCTCAGCAGTCGATGATGGGTGGTGCTTTGGCAGCAGCCATGGCTGATGAAGGAACGATGCAAAAAGTGGGTAGCGGTATTGGTAGCGTTGCTCGTGGTCTTATCGGACTACCAAGAAACTAAGGTGATATGATGCAACCAAGTGATTATGGAATAAAATTGAGTCAGGCGAGCAGTTCGATTTTTGCTCCAAGTCGAAACATCATTGTTGAGATGATAATGGTTCAGTTTATCTCTGTGATTATCGCTGGTGTGTCTATTTTGATTTTCAAAGGAGATGAGATGAGTAGTGGAGATGTTAGCGTTTTTGTCGTAGGTATTTTTGGAGCACTTATTTTCTTAACCACGCTTTACTCTCGAATCACTCGGTAACCACTCTCCTATCGGGCATCCAACCGAGGGCGCAAGGGCTTTGATTTTCATAACACAACTACAGAGTTGGCAAGTTCCCATTCGTTTTTGCATATAGGGACAACTGTAGCATTTGTTCAATCGTTTCATGTATTCTGATGTTGAAACTCTACGACCTCGCAATGCGTCTTTTGAAGCCTTGAGTAAGTCTTTCCCACGTTTCTTAAGAGGTTGCTTTGGAACTCTCTCGTATGGTGGGAGCATGTCACTACGAAGAGGTTCAGAAGAAAAAGGGTTATGGGTAATGTTGCTTTAAGCGTGTCATGGCGGAGGGAGGTGGCATCACAAAAAGGTCTTGCCCTCTGTGCCAGCATCCGAGTCGTGCTGAGTTGGAAAAAGGACTACTGGATGGTGAAATATCACCAAAGCAACTTGACAAGGACATGGGTTGGCGACTCAATACAACAGACCGTCACTTTCGTAATCACATGGGTCAATATCACATGGCATCGAATCCTCAGTGCAAGGTATGCGCTCATGTTGAGAGAGCCGATTTTGAGCGACGATTTTTCAACGATGGTGCTGAGTCAGAGGCTATTGCTGAAGAACTTGGTATTTCCGAAGCATCAGTATACCACCACATGAAACATCACTTTCAACCGTTAGTTCAAAGAAGTGCCGCTGCTGAGATAACATTAGTCGTAGGAGAAGAGATAAATGCGCTCAGGTCAAACGTCGAATTGCTCAACCATAAATTGTCTGAACTGCTCAATGAGGGCAGTGTTCATGAAGATGGCTTCGTCAAAGATGCAGTGTCATTGCACAAAGAAGTCAGAGAGTCAATAAAAGACTTGTTGAAGATGAACGAACAATGGAGTCCTACATCTGAAAACAGTCAAGTCAATAACACGATTAACATTCTCAAAGTCGAACTTGGAAAAGAAAGCCCTGACTCATGGGCGAGAATCCGTGAGTCGTTATTGGAACATGCAGGTGATATGAATTGATGCCAGTTCCAGTTCCTGACTTATTGCAAATGACACACCCTGCGTATACATTTGTAGAGTGTGACCGACCAATCTCTGAAAACGCTGTTCCAGTGTATCTTGATTTTTGCCGTTGTGTCACAAAGCGATTTGAGCACTACGGTGAGTTGGACGTTACACCACCTGACTTGTTCAAGTTGCTGGCAAAATCGTTTGAGACAGTGTTTGAGGATGATGACCCTGTGACGTTTTTCCCTGCTTACGAACTCATTCCTCGTTTGCTTGAAGAGTTTGAGCACACAATTGAAAACATGACACATGCATTCCAAGACAGTCCAAGAGTAGCGTCATTCTATAGAAAAATGGCGCAAAAGTTGCGACAATGTTTTGAACATCATATCGTGGGGGATAATTCATGACGGAGGGGATGATGGGTCGAACCTCTGACACGAGGATGTATAATCCTCGCTCAGAATCCTCTGAGATGTTCAGGGCGAATCATGAAGATGAGCGTCCACCCAGCGGTGTCGAAGATGCCAAAGACAAGGAAAAGCGCAAGGACAAGAAGCAAGCCAAGCGTGAACGGGAAGAGAAAGAGGACAACAAAATTCGCCACATCAAAGTCCGTGGACATCATCTCGGTATTGATGATGAAAAGCCTGATGAGCCAGTAGAAGAGGAAGAAGAAAAGTTCAAGCCTCGTGGTTCTACTGATAATCCAGCAAATCAAACAATGCCATCAGGTGCTGGTGGTTTCCTTACCAGTCTTGCTATGGGAGCAAAAGGGCCGGGTGCTGCGGGTGGTCAAATGATTCAGATGTCTGAGCCTATGGACATCGCTTGGCGACTGCTCAAATCGGACACGATTAAAAAAAAAGAATCGAAGCGCTCCGTAAAGCAACGACGCAAGAAAGAAGGCTACGCTAAATGGCGACCATCTACTGGTCAGTTTGAGAAGCCAAAAGGTGGGGGCGACCCACGAAACATCACGTCAAGACGTTCCAAGAACATTAGTCGTAACCTACCAATGGGACGTAAAACTGGTTTGAATCGTTCTCACTTCTCTGTTGAGTATTCTCACCGAGGTCTTGCCAGCAAGCAACCTCCATCAAAAGACCCTCAACAATACAGACCCTACCTCGCTTCGCAAGATGCTCGTAAACTCTTGGGCGGTGTAAGAACAGTATACACACCACACATGCGCCACAGCCAGCGCTCGTATATCGCTGGTGATACAGGCGGTGGTCGTTTGACCAACACACTCCAATACCCTCGTGTCCCAAGACCACGACTTCGACCAGTTCGTGCGCCAAGCATTGTGCCACCGCAAATGAAAAAACCACACTTAGCACGACCTAAGATGCCGAGTATGATTACAATGAGCGAAGACATTCCTCAACACAGTGACCTTCTCAAAGCCAATGCATATCAAGCAGCATTGATGCGAATTGCTCTCAAAGAGATTCGTGAACTGATGCGTGAAAAGAAAGACAAGGACAGCAAAAAGAAAGGTAAGGGTGAACCTGACACCGCTGGTGCAGCGAGCACACTACCAAATTATCCAGCCAATAGTCCGAAGCAAACAAATCGAAACGAAGGTGCTACGGAAGATGTAAATAATGAACCACGAGACTTCGGGCTTGACCCCGGCGCTCTTGTTGGTAGAGGGAGTGGGCGAGTTTGAATGTCTTAGTTCGTAAATCGCTTCTCCTCAAAGGTGACGGTGTTTACGGTTACTATAGTCATCCTGAGACGGGGCGACTTACTCCGTATCTGAAAACTTCTCCACCTCCTGAAGCAATACACCCTGACCCGAACACGCCTGACGTTCCTGTTTACGCTCACTATGGTGCGGCGAAGCCACACCCATCAGGACACTTTGGTATGGGTGAGTTGATTCCCGGTAAATTCGTCAAAGGTAAGCACGATGAAATGGTTTACCTTGACCATAATGGAGAATCGCATCATCACGGAATTGACGGTGTAATACATGCTATTGGTGAGGCTCTTGAGAAAAATGGTATGCTTGGTCAAGACCATCCTGAGTTGGGACAACTTACTGGTCGAAACATTGTTCAGCGTGCCATTGAAATGACAAATGCTGAACATGAGGACAAAAGTGGTTTTCATCATATTCCCGATGCTGATGACATGCAGCATCGTAAAATTGTAGCAGCGCCGTATGGTGGTCGAAAACCAACAACACGACCTCATCGTGCTCAAAGTGGGGAATACATCACCGCCTATACCAATCGTGCAAATCGTAACGAAAAAATTGGTGCTATGATTGAGTCCTACGCTGTTCCTTACAATCACAATCTACAGAAAATTCTACTCGAAACACTTGGTATCAAAGACTTGGTTGGTGCTGAGTTCCTTGATAATCCTCATATTGACATCAAAGATTTGCACCCTCGTGGTAGTCGTATTCGTGGTCGAGGTGGTGATGCTATCATCCAAACCCCTCAAGGATTTATGCTACCCGGCACACACATCACCAACGCTCCTCCCGGCGTTTCCCATGACGCAGCCCATACTGGAATCCAGTCTTGGGAAGTCATGAATCACACTCCTGATTTTATGCATATGATGGCTGGTCGCCAGCAGACAGGGCCAAAAAACTCAATCGCCAGTGCAAAAGTTCACATCGCTGAAGCACTAAAGGTCATTGACCCTGAAAAAATTCCTGACGTTGATGTGCCAATCAACACGACTCCCGGCACAACTGGTTCTCCTCAATATCAAATGATGAATCTAAGAACTGTGTTGCGAAGCCCAGCCAGCACTGACAACATGATTAACGAATTATCACGAACCCCAGCCTTCAACATGTTGTTTGGTCGTATCATTAGCGGCTCAGCAGCAAGACCCGGTGTAGGTAAGCGAGCGTTCCAACACATCCTTGATGCTTTTGGAAAAGACCACGATGTTGGATTCGACAACATGCGAAGCCATGCTGTGCCGGGTGCTCACTTGGAAACGCTGGATGGACAAAGAACAACACAGGGTTTGGGAACTCACGAAAACGCTGCTAAGTTTTACGCTAAGGCTATGCTGAGTGGAGCACATGATGACCACGACAGTGCGTTGCGAGCCTACATGCCAAGAGATGCTGAAGGTAACATTGACGCTGGTGTCATTCAAGGGCTGGGTTTGAATCTCCAAAGTTATGATACTGTTGAGCAACGTAGACAAGGAACTCAGGCTTTGGCTGATTTACTCAGCGAAGCGTTTGGTCATCAGACCCGTCGCCAGTTGCCTGAGTCGCTTCCGACCACTGGATTGTCTTCTCGCTACATGCAATATCCTGAACAACTTATTCAGAATCTACCTGAGCACGTTCCATATCACCACGACATAGCGCTTGCCCCAGTTGAAAGAGCATCGGTTACAAGACCCGCTGCAACTGCATCGACTGAGCGACCTGCTCCACGTCCACAACCTGTTCCCACTGAGGTTGCTGTTGCTCCCCCAGCACCTCAGCAGACGACTCTACCTCCGTCTGTCCCTCAAAGGGGAGCACCCGGTTTCACACCGCAAAGTGCTGAAATGGCAGCGGCACGAAGTCGTGTCGGACAGGCTGACCCAGCATCGCTTCGTAGAATCATGGAAGCCGCTGGTGCAAGAGTGCCTCAAGGACAGGGTATGCAACTTTCACCTCAAGAGCAGCGTTACCAACAACTCATGGGCGACCCACGCCAACGCTTGCTCACCCAATACATGAAGTCTCAATCAACTGAACTCTCTCCGATGGATAGAGTCATGAAGGCTATGGAAGACATGCAGTTAGACGATGCTCGCAACGACAGCAATATCATGAAGCACGCATTGACTCGACCAATTAATGTTGGTGACCGTCGTGGTATGCACTATCTTGCCAAGAGCGTAGACCTCACACCTGTTGATGTTCGTTCAATAGCACATGCCACTGGTGACTGGGAACGAATTGCAAAGCGACTCAATGTTTCTACTGATGTTGTCAAGGTTGTCAAAGTAAGCGTAGGTGGTGTCTAATGAGCGACGTTTTAGTTCTCAAAGAACTTGGCTTTGCTATGCCGTTAGGAGGTGGGACGATGCAACCTATGCTTATGCAAGGTGCTATGTCTCAAGAAGCGCCTTTACAACAATACGCTGGTGTAAACCCTCAAGGAATGGCTGGGTTAGGTCAAGACCCAGTAACCAATCAATTTCAAGCAGCGCCAGTGGTAGATGATGAATCAGGTAAAGAACTTGGTAGTTACACTGGTGACAGATATGGCGCTACTGCTCTTAATCAAATGAATCGAAGAGAGATGCGAGAAGGCGAAGGTCGTGCATCGGGAATAGGTGATGATACATACCAAAGAGGTAGATTCAATCCAGCAAGATACGAAAGTGTCGGTCAGGGATTAAAAACCATAGGTGAAAAAACCCAAAACATTCCAGTCATTGGGCGTATGACACGACCACTACGAGAGATGAATACTGATAACTTTGGTCAAGATACTGGTAGGTCGGCTGGACAAGTAGCCTTTGACAGAGGGTCAAAATTCGGTGAGATGGCTCACAACTTTGGAAACAGAATGGGAAGAACCGTTGGTGTTCTTGCTGGTTTGACTCAACTCGCTAATGCTGGCGCTGCTGGTCAAGATGCGCTTAGCGGTGGAGTGGGTGCATTCCAAACTGGACAAGTTACAGGAGACTCACTAAGAAAACCGTTGGCTGAAGGATTAGGTGGGGCGACAGCCGATGCTGCTGGTCGTAGCGTTGGTGTTGTAAAACCTGAAAAGCAGTATCTACAACAAATAGCATCGCCTACTCCTGAAACTCCCAATGAACAACAACTGACAACTTATCAAGGTAAAAGCGAAGTGATGTCTACTGACAAGTTTGGAAATTCAGTGCCATTTAAGAGCAAACGAGCACAAGAAGGCGCTGCTTTTAGGTTAGCACAAGCAAGAGGCGACGACACCAGCGCTGGCACAGTTATGGAACCATACGAACCACCTATGGGTGGTAACGTAGCAGTCAAAAACGGCATGGCTATGGGTCAAGGTGGTCAAACAACATTCTCCACAGGTAACCCAGCCCAAGATACGGCAAATGTCCAAGCCGCAAATCCAGTTGCTGTTGCTCCGCCAACTCCTCAGACATCAGACATTAACGAAATAACAGGTAAGCAAATCGCTGCTGGATTAAGTGGTGACGATGAAGATGCTAAGGCTGGTGCTGAAATTCAAAATAATATCGAAGCAGCCAAGCAACTAAGCGGTAAAAAGCAAAGCATGACTCAGCAAACTCAATTGCCTATAGAAAAAATGCTCGTTGGGGTGGTCTGATGGCTAAGCGAGAAGAAGAAGAGCAAATGAAAGAACTCATCGTTGAGATGGACAGAAAAATGTCTCAGCGCTCTTTCAAGTATTTCTTTGAAACAGTGCTGGGTTTTGACTACGCTGACCACCACGCTCAGTGGGATGAGGGCTTGGAAGAGAATCGCTACTACTGCGTTAAAGCGTCTCGTGACCACGGTAAGTCGGTATTCTTCATGTCGTATGCTCTTTGGTTAGCGGCGTTTAATCCTGACAAACACATCATGATTTTCTCACACTCTCTTGAACAGACGTTGGAGCACATGCGTTTTATTCGTAACAACATCGACGGAGCACCTTGTTTACAGCATCTTAAGCCCGGTGGTATACCGTGGCGAAAGACTTACTTTGAGTTCACCAACGGTAGCCGTATCATGGCGAAGTCGGTTGGTGGGGGAACTCGTGGTTTCCACCCTGACGTTGTTGTATGTGACGATATTCTGTGGGGAACAACAGGTAGTGAATTGCAACGAGCAGCCGATTGGTTCTACGGTGTATTGCTCCCAGTTCTCCACCACACAGGTAAAATGATGATGGTAGGAACTCCGTTCAGTTACAACGACTTGTATGCTGAGTTGGAAAAGAAAGAGACGTTCCAAGTTGAGACATATCCCGCTATCAATCGAGAAGGTGAACCGTTGTGGCCTCAGCGTTGGAGTCTTGAAGCACTTGAGCAACGACGACTCTCAATGCCAGCGATTCAGTTTACTCGTGAGTATCTCTGTGAACCAATTCACGACGTAGCCAGTATGTTCCCGATGACGATATTGGAAAAGGCTCGTGACAGAGAACTGGTTCTTCTTGACCATGCTGAACATGAGTATGATGAAGATGGCAACAGTATGGGTCTGTTTGGTCAGCATTTCATTGGCTGGGACACAGCGATTGCATCGGACAAGAATGCTGACTTTACTGCTATGACTGTTCTACGAACTCTACCTGATGATAACGTCAAACAGATTGTCGGTGTTGTGCATGAGCGTGGTATGAGTTCTGTAGCACAGAAGCGACAAATCATTCTATTGAATCAACGATTCCAACCTGATTTGATTGAACTTGAAGGCAACAACTTCCAGCGTATGTTCGCTATGGAACTCAAGGATATGCGAGAAGATATTCCTATCCGAACCTTCATGACAACCAAGACAAGAAAGGAAAGCCTCTTCATGTCTTTGCTCATGGCTTTTGAACAGGGCCAAATCAAAACACCTTATGGTAATGAAATAAGTAGGCAGTTTACTCACAAGTTAGAAGAGGAATTGAACAGGTTTGGGATGCAAAAGAACGGGAGACTGGAAAGCGTGGGCGTGCATGATGACTTGGCTATGTCGCTGGCGCTGGCAAACTGGGGAACAAAAGAGTTCAAAGGCTCGATTGTTCTCCTCGATGACATCTTGCCGGGTCTTGACAACATTATTACTGGAAAATCGAGTAGAGGATGGATGATACCATGAAAGAAAAGAAAATGGGCGGAAAAAAACACGGTATGGTGCTGATTATCTCAGTGGGTAAGAAGGGTGACAAAGACCCTATGCACGCCGCTGACCCTGATTCAAAGAAAAAGATGGCAACACATCCGTTCCGTGATAACCGAGATGCTGGTCGTGACGAATATCATCAAACAAGATACCGAATGGGCGAAACTACTGACTCTAATGAGCCTAAACAAAAAGATG
>VMHT01131260.1_pt1 | contig 11195 bp, 13 predicted proteins | sample 4693611 | NCBI WGS metagenome assembly VMHT01 (sample SAMN12280063, study PRJNA550983) | marine metagenome | isolation source: seawater sampled from same location over 5 years 0.02-0.2 micron viral filtrate | place: USA: collected off the coast of southern California halfway between the port... ... | reverse complement strand
ACAGACGTACTTGGTGATAGCCCTTACGCATAAGCGTAGGGGTCATCCCTTTTTGGAGCAGATAAATGGCACTGACAAAAACACAAGCTGACGGTATTAACCTTGCAGATACATTTGCATTTACTGGCACTGTTAGTGGTGCTGGTGGGGGTGCTACAAAAGGATATGCCAAAGGCAGTAATGCCGCTGTTATAGCACATTCACAAAATGTGAGTTCTGGAACGGACAATGGAACAGGCGATTATACTTATGCGCTTATCAACGCAATGAGTAGTGCGGATACAGCCGTTGTCTGCACACCATATACTAACATATCAAGAACGGGCCTTAACAATCCTGTGCGTGATACTGCTTCAGTTATGGCTGGGATGATTTATAACCCTGGTATTGGGGGTGTTGCTGACATGGCTCATACAGTTATTCAAAGTGGAGACCTTGCATAATGCCATACATAGGAAAATCCCCAGAGTTCGGTGTTCGCAACCGTTTTGTCTACCAAGCTACTGCTGGTCAGACTAGCTTTAGTGGTAGTGACGCAGACAGTAAGACACTAACCTATCAGGATAGCTTGTACTTAGACGTGTATCAGAATGGTGTGCTACTCAAGCCGGGTACTGACTACGCTGCTACGACAGGCACAAGTGTTGTGCTGGTCACAGGGGCATCTCTGAATGACATCGTTGAGATGGTATCGTATGATACGTTCAGCATTGCTAATAGTTACACCAAGACTGAATCGGATAACCGTTACCCGTTCAAGGGCAACAACAGCATCATCCGTTTGAATGGTCAGACTATCTCTGCAAACATTACTATTGATGCAGGTGAGAATGGAGTATCGGCTGGGCCAATCACACAGAACGCAACCGTCACTGTTAACGGTTATTGGAGTATCGTATGACCAGTGTACTTAATGTAGATGAGATTGCGGCAAAGAATGGTACGTCACCTGTTACGTTGACTAAGCAACAGGCCGCTAAAATAGTTTACGGTATAAGCCAACGAACCGACACACAAATAGGTCATGGGGCTGGTGCTACCTCTTCACAATCACTTAATGTTTCATCCGTTTTAGACAATACTACGGGAGATGCGACTGTAAATGCTACAAACGCAATGAACGCTTTAGATTACATATTTGTTTCTGGAACTTTATCCACAAACAACACTGCAACTCTTGCGCCCGATAGCACAACGTCTGCGGTAGATTTACGAATTAATGATGCAGACACTGGCTCTGCTCAAGATAATTTACACTATGGCGTGGTTCACGGAGGCCTAGCATAATGGCTAGCATACTTAAAGTAGATGACCTAAGAGGTAACACAGCGGCTGGCAACATTACGATTACCAGCGAGGGCGGTGCTGTGACTCAGTCACTTCAGCAGGGTCTTTTAAAATATTGGAATAATTGGGATGGCACAGGTACTATTGCAAGTAGAGATTCTTTAAATGCTAGTGCTTTAGTAGATAGTGGAGCAGGTCTGTATACTAATAAAATAACAAATCCTTTTCGTGCGGCAGAACAAGCTATGACAGGACAAGCTGGTAATTATTGTTATACTACTCAGTCAAGTTCCTATGCAGTAACAACAACTCAATTTTACACCTATGTAGTAAGGTATAATACAACCACATACACGGATGCAAATGGTGTTTTTTCTACAGCATCAGGAGACCTAGCATAATGGCAAGCGAACTAAGAGTAAACACCCTGAAGGATGCCAGTGGTAACAACTCTGTTGGCATGAGTACAGTTGCAGGGGGAAGTGCAAAGGCTTGGGCTGACATTGACCAGATAGGCACAGCCGCTTTAGATAACTCTAGTAACGGAAGTAGCATTACTGATAATGGAACAGGTGATGTGACATTTACTTTTACTTCATCACTTTCTAATGTTAACTATGCTTGCTCTGGAATGACATCCGCTCAGTCATCTTTTAATGATGAAGGTTCAATTCATTTAATTGCTAATGGTCGTGCAACTGGTAGCTGTAGGTTTGGCACAACTGATGTGCATAATGCGGCTGATGCGCTTGATTACGACCCTGTTATGGTAATTATTCACGGAGACCTAGCATGAGTAAAGCAGCAGATTTAGCAAAGTTTGGCGGAGGTCTAAACGGAGGCATCTTGCAAGTTGTGCAAGCTGTAAAAACAGACACACAAACATTTAATTCAGACACTTATTCTGCAATAAGCGGTCTTTCAGCTGCGATTACACCAATAAGCACATCAAGTAAAATATTAGTACAAGCCGTTATTCACATAGGAACAAGCGGTGGAAACGAAGGTGTAGGTGGAAAGCTATATAGAAATAGTTCTGAAGTTACTGGAGCAAGAGGCGATGCGGCTGGTAGCAGAGCAAGAAATTGGTTTCATGGGGGTGAGTATGCCCAAACAACTTCTCAAAGCCCATCTACCCCCATGTATTTAGATAGCCCTTCATCAACTTCTCAACTTACCTATGAAGTTTATTGTCGGGCGCACAGTAGTAGTTACCCTGCCTACATCAACAGAAGTGAAGATGATTCTGATGATAATCGTAAAAGTAGAACTATTTCAACATTAACACTTATGGAAATAGCGGGATAATGAAGCCAGATGATTTACTCATAGCGACAGGCGGTGTATCCGCACCGTTTTGGTTGCCAGCACTTAACCAGTGGGTAGGTCTGGTGTTTGGTTTGCTGTCAATTATATACGTGTCGTGGAAACTCTGGAATATGTACAAAGGTAAATAGATATGATGCAGTTTAAGGCATTTAAGCCAGAGGCACTTAACAAGATTGCAGGTGCTATGGGTTACTCTGGCAACATGGCTGAGTTTCAAAGATTTGTTGAGGCTGACCCACAACGTCAGGCACAAATGGATAGATATACTAATGCCGCACGTATGATGGCTAAAGGTGGTGCAGTACAAAAGTTTGCACCCGGTGGTAGCGTTTCCGCACCTGCCTCTGCTCCTGCACAGTCTAGTTTCCCACCTTTTACTGCAAGCACTACAAGTATTGCTCCTGCTTCAACAATGCCTGTTCCTAATCCGCCAGCAACACAAACAAATATTCAACCTACAACACAAAATATATCTGATGAAAGTGTACAGCGTATGTTTAATCCTGCTGTACCTGTTGGTGGTGTAACACAAGCTGCTACAACACCTATAACTGCAGCACAAGATGTACAAGTTGGTTCTGGTCAACTTACTGGTCAGGTTGCTGTGCCTACTGCAATGGCGACAACAGCAGCCGCTTCTCCTATTCAGCAAAGCGCAGCAGCACAAATGCAAGCAGTACAGGCTGCACCTGCTGTAGATACTGCAATGAACGCTACACAAGCTGCACAGACCAACCCTCAAGACCCTCGCGCACAGATAACTGCCGCACAACAAACAGTATCTTCAGTGGGCAATCTACAGGCTGCACAGGGTAATGCTATCTTGATGAATAATCCTCAACAGAGGCAGATTCAACAGGGTGAACTTATTAGTGGTAATGCCGTTGACGCAACTAAAGCTGCACAGTTAACTGCTCAAACTCAAACTGCTGCTGCGTCAGCACAGCCATCTACACAGGCTCTTGTACAAGGTCAGCTTGCTAACCTGATGACGCAGTTTCAAGGTACTAATCCACCTGCTTGGGCTGCTGGTGCTATGCGTACCGCTAATGCACAGATGGCTGCACGTGGTTTAAGTGCTTCGTCTATTGCTGGTCAGGCTATTGTGCAAGCAGCAATGGAATCTTCACTTCCTATTGCACAGGCAGATGCAAGTATTATTTCTGGGTTTGAAAAACAAAACTTATCTAATCGTCAACAGGCTTCTATGCTTGCAGCAGAACAACGTGCAAACTTTCTTGGTATAGAGTTTAATCAAGAATTTCAAGCCCGTGTACAAAACGCTGCTAAAATTAGTGATGTAGCAAATCAAAACTTTACTGCTGAACAACAGGTTGCTTTAGAAAACTCACGTATTGCTAATACGATGAATTTAAATAATCTGTCAAATAATCAGGCAATGGTTATGGCAGAGGCTAGTGCATTAGCGCAATTAGATACTGCAAATTTAAATAATCGTCAGCAAGCTGCAGCACAAAATGCACAATCTTTCTTGCAAACTGATTTAACTAATTTGTCAAATAGACAACAAACTGAAATATTTAAAAACCAGCAGAGAGTACAATCTTTATTTACAGACCAAGCTGCAGAGAATGCTTCTCGCCAGTTTAATGCTACTAGCCAACAACAAACAGACCAGTTTTTTGCAAACTTAGCATCTCAAGTGTCTCAATTTAATGCTGCACAAGCAAATGGACAATCACAATTTAACGCTGGTCAAGCTAATACGGTAGAGCGTTTTAATGCAGAAATGAATAATCAACGTGACCAGTTTAACGCACAGAACCAATTAGTAATTGCACAGAGCAATGCACAGTGGCGCAGAGAGATTGCTACTGCTGATACTGCTGCAGTTAATCGTGCTAATGAACTTAACGCTAATGCTATATTAGATATTAGTAAGACTGCTTACGATAACTTGTGGACATATTATTCTGATACTATGGAATGGGCATGGAAGTCTGCTGAAAGTGAATTAGACCGCATTGCTAATGTTGCTATTGCAGAAATTGATGCTAAGTCTGCTACTGCTTCTGCTAAATTACAGTCTTCTGGCTCAGCAAAATCTAGTATAGGAAACTTAATTGGAACTCTAGGTGCTGCTGCTATTAGTAAGTGGTGTTACGTAGCTAGAGAAGTATACGGCCCACATAATACAGATTGGGTTAGATTCCGTATTTGGATTATGAATGATGCACCTAAATGGTTTAAATGGATGTATGGTGAATACGGTGAACTTATTGCAAAGTTTATTTCTAACAAACCTAAAGTAAAATCTGTTGTAAAATACTTTATGGATAAGGTTGTGAGGAAGTATAAATGAATTTAGATATTGTAAATAGTCTTATGACTTCCTATGAAAGAATACCGACATTAGGAAATACAGAACAAAAAACTGAGAGTAAAGGTTTGTTACAAAAAAAGATGCCATCTATGGGGTCTGTAAAAGAAGAGTACGCTCCTCTTGTAAACTCAGTAAAGTCTTTTCAAGCAATACGCAAAGCACGTATGGAAGTACTAGAGAGCAGAAAAAATGGCTGAAGCATTAGATAACGATTTTTCTTTTGGTAGACCTATTCCCGGTGAGGGCATGACTGCTGAACTGGGTGCTAGGCCGTGGCAAAATCCACCTCAGTTTGCAACTGTTGATGATGCTTTAGGTTACTATATACCTAGAATGGCTCAAGACGAGTTTGCAAAAGGTCTAATTAATACAATGGAAATGGGTGTGCCTCTAACATCACTTGCAAACATTATAATGCTTTCTGGTGTGATGGAAGGTAAACATAGTGTTGATGTTGGTATTCTTATTATACCATCTCTTATAGAAACAATGCGTTTGATTGGTGATTCTGCTGGTGTAGAATATGATACAGGTATGGAAAAAGATACTAGCGGTGCTAACAATGGAGTAGCGCAGATGGTAGCTGCAAAGCTTGCTGCTAAAGAAGATGAAGAGCCAGAACAAATGCCTATTGAAGAAAATATTACCACAGAAGAAGTTAAAGAACCTGCAACAGGACTAATGGCAAGGAGACAATAATGTTTGCAAATCTTGGTAATCTATTAGGAGATGAACAATTCTGGGGTGGCGTAGCAGAGGGGTTTACTACAGAAATTAACAGACAACAAGTAAGTAAAGAAAAAGATGTTAGAGAATTACGTAACTTTGGCATTGAAATGGGTATGAAAGTAAAGGACGAAAACGACAAAACATTGGCAGATACAGAAGCTTCTATTATAGAACTTGCTTCCCTTATTAAGGGTAAAAGAAATGTTAGAGATAAGTCAGTGCGTGAGGGTGCGCTGGCACTTCTAGAGCAGTATGGAAGTGTATCTGCTGCTGCTTCTGTTGCAAAAGACTTAAATGTTGAATATAAAACATATGGACGTGACCCTATAAAAACATTAGGTTTTGTAGAAACAGATGATACTCGTACTGCACCTACCATCTCCCAGATATCGAGAAAGTTTAGCAAGCTTAAAGCAATGCCTAATCTTTCTTCTTCTGAAATAGACAATATAACTGAAATGACTGCTTTAGATAGAATTTTTGGTGGTAAGGGTACTACTGAACTTGCTATGGAAGGAGTAGAAAAGTTTATTGGACCTCTTAATGACCAAACAGAAGAAGCTATTCCTATATCTTTGAGTATGAACTTTGATGAAGAAATGGTTTTAGGTGCTAATTTAGATTCTGAATTATTTAGAATGTATGCGTTAAGTAATGCTCTGTCTAATATACCGGAAGATCAACAAGATGAAAGCTATAAGTCACGTGTAGAGGCTGTTAAACAAAACATTGACATGCTTGACATGGCTAGATCAAAGACAAAAGAAAAAACATCCCTTTCAATAGGAGAAAGAAATTCTATTGTAAGAATTTTTGGTGGAGAACTACAACGTGCCGCAGGTCTAGCTGGTGACTATGATGCTGAAAGTAATCTTTGGATACCAAAGTATAAGCAAGCTGATATTTTTAGAATTTCTCAAGAAGCTGGTAATGAATATGCAGACGCATTAAATTGGGCATTTGAAAATGGTGTAGGTGGCAAAGCAGATGATGGTTCTGATGTAGATGCTTACACGTTTATTCGTAGTGCAGCCGTAAATGGATTTCGTGTTACTGTTGTTGTTGGAACGGATACATCTCCTGCATATTTAACGCGAGGTGAAAAAGTGTATGACACATCTTCACAAGCATTTAAACAGGCTTTACCGGGTGCAGTTCAGCCGTTGCCTAATGCAAACACAGGTGCTTCTGCAAACACCAATGCTTCCTCAACCGCAAATGCGGCAGTAAATCCTCCACCGGGTACGGGTGCTACTACATATAGTCCTTCACAAAGGGTAGCAGCACTTGTTCCAAAGTTAACAAATCCTTCAACTACCCCAGTGGATAGAAAAGCTTCTGCAAGAGCAATAATGGCAGCAATTAAATTGGGTATGCCGTCTGCTACACAGGCAGACCATGAAAATGCTTTTGAACAAACAACTGGTATGTCTTTTGCGGATGCAACTAAATAATGTCGTATAATTTATATGAATCAGAAGATTTGAATAAAGAACTCCTTATACAAAATGAGGATTTTTTAATGGATGCTGCTGGTTTTCTAGGTCAGCGGGAAGATTTTTCATCTGACAATCCTGATGAATTATATGACAGGTTCATGGAACATTTTCGTTATCAAAACGTAAACGAAATTACTGCTACTAGAGATTTGTTTTACGCTAAAGATGCAAGCGAAGAAGACCGTGCAGCTATGGGTAGATTGATGGATACCTATGACCGCATGGATTCTGACTTAGGCTGGGCTGCTGCAGGAGACTATGCGGCTGGTGTACTTACTGCGCCATCTACTTACGCTGGCATTTTTTCTTTTGGTTCTGGTAAAGCTGCGGCATTGGCTGCATCTCAAGGTGTAAAGCTAGGTATTCGTGAAATATTAAAAGGTGCAGGTAGAAGTGCATTAGGTTCTGTTGCCGTAGATGCTCCATTAGCTGCTGGAACTGTACTAGCACAAGAGCAAACACGTGTGGAAACTGGTGTAAAAGAGGATATTGACTTTACAAATGTAGGTCTTGCTACAGCTTTGAGTACGGTAGCTAGTGGGTCAATTGGCGCATTAACTGGTGCAAAACGTGCTAAAACTACGTATGACGCAGAAGCTATTCGTCAAGTAGCGTTAAGCAAAGAAAAAATTACCATTGAAAATGCACATAAAAAGTTTTCACAGCCTGTATTAAAAAACAAAAAAGTTAGTAAGTATACACCTAAAAGCACTATAGGTAAAGACGCTAAAGAATTAGCAAGTAAAATGTTTCTTTCCCTTGAAGAGACAGCCCCAGAAAAACTTAAAGAGGGTAAAAAATTAAAGAAGAAGTTACAGGCAGATGGTAAATTTGACCCTACTACTGAAAAGAAAGTAATCGAAAACATTGCATCTGCTGGTGCTAGAATTATAAATGAAATACCACCAATAGGAAAGCTTACTGCTAAAGGTGTAAAAAAAGAACGTATTACATCTCGTATTGCTCGTGGAATTCAAGAAGGTCATATAAACAACGCAACTATTTCTAAAATAATGCGTGAACATGGCATTACTACACAGCAGTTGTCAGCACTTTTTACCGAAGAACTAAGTGCTGCCGCATCTAAAATGGGTGCGGTTGGTAGGTTATCAGCAAAAGAGAAAGCGGATACCCTAAAAGAACTTACTGAAATTGATAATGCGCTTATGACACTAGGTGATTTTACTTCTGGTATGCGTACTAAAGTAGAAACAGAATTGTCTGGAATAAAACCTGTTCAGGCTTTGGGAAGAGGTATCATGTCTCTTAACAAGGCTCGTATTGGTTTCATGACAATGCAGCTTGCGACAACGGCACGTAATACAACTAACGGGTACATGAGAAATTACGTGTATGCTTTTGACAATTTTGGTTCTGGTCTTGCAAACATTGCTATTGGAACAGGACAAGGTATTGCAGGACTTGCTAATAAGGATTTAGCTAAGTCGGCTGTTCAGTCTGTTAGGCTTGGTTCAGCACAAATGCGTAGTGGATTTCAGGCTGCTTATATGAAAGATTTATGGCTTGGAACTTCATCCGTTGAAACACAAGCACTAAATACTTTACTAACAGACCCTAGATTTGGTAAAAGTAAACTTGCTCAAGAGTTGTTTAGAGACTTAGCAGATATCGCTGAAGAAACAGATTCTACAACAGGTATTATGTGGCTTGCACGTAAGGCAAACGTGCTAAATACTATGTCAGACAACATGTTTAAACGTGCAATATTTTCTAGGGAAATTGATAAAGCACTTAGAGCATCCGGTCAGGGCGGACTCAGCGACTTTTTTAAGAAGTATTACACAGGTCCAAATGCTGGTAAAACAGCACAGGGTAAGTTTAGCCAGATAAGCGATGATGTAATTCAAGATGCAATGGAAGAAGCGTTAGATTTCACATTTCAATCTGGAAAGTTTCAAGCAAAAGGTGGTTGGTTTAACAAGGGTGCTGACTTTTTTGTTGACGCAAGTACTAGTGGTGTTAGTGGTTTTTTAGTTTCTCAAGGTATTCCTTTTCCAAGATACTTAGTTAATCAACTTGTATTTCAATATCAGCACATGCCTATTTTTGGTCTATTTGACTTTGGAACAGGTATACTGTCAAAAACAAAAAGACGTGCTGCTAGAACAACAGGCACACAAGAATTTGCTGAAAGGGTAGGAAAACAGGTAGGTGGTATGGCTACGCTTGGTGCGTTCTTTGGAATAAGGACTCAATTTGGAGATGAATCAACAGGTCCATATCAGTACAAAGACCCTACAACAGGTAAACCATTGAACGTAGAAGCTAACTTAGGTCCATTTATGGGTTTTGCAATGCTTGCAGACTTGCTGTATAGAATGACAGCACCAAATAGAAAACCTATTCCTTTTGGAGAAGAGTTAGGATTGCCTGAAGGTAAGTTACCTCAGTTGCATGATAATGACAAGGTTGCGGTAGATATTCCGTATTCTACAAGAGAGATTATTCAGGCGTTTACTGGTGGTACTGCTCGTGCTGGTGTTGGTTTAGATTTAATAAACAATATTGCAGAAGCTAGTGTAGCGAGTGAGGAAGGCTCTAGGTCAGAACAGAAATTTGAAGAGACTTTATATAAAACAATAGGCAACTTTTTCAACACCTTTACAGTAGGGGGTGGCATGTTAAAGGATATTGCTGCAACCTTTATGCCGGGTGACTACAGAACTGTACAAGATAATACAGATGTAGATATGATGGAATACATGCTTAAACAAGCTGCACGTTCTATTCCACAAGAATATGAACCAGAAGAAGGTGATAAGCCTCTATATTCCCCTTACAAGCAAGAACCAGTTAAGAATGTAAATCCTTTTTCAAAACTTATATTAGGTATTACAGAAGAAGAGAATAAGACCTTTCTAAGACAGGAACTTGACAGGTTAAAGTTTGATTACTTTGAATTAAGCCCTACAAAGATTGCTCTTGATGCTCCTGCCTCAAATGAAGCACGAGGATTAATGGGTACGTTTATGGAAAGGGAGATTACATCATACTTTTCTTCTCCTGATTATCAGGCTGTAAATAATGACGTTCTTAAAAAAGAATTGTTGAAAAGAAGAATAAATGAGAAGCGTACAGAGGCTCGTAACCGTGTCCTTAACATTGAAGAAGGTTTATCAGATACAGAAAAAGCAAGAAAATGGAAAACTTTGTTTAATAATAAGGTAAGCGGTAAAGCTAGTCTAGTAAACGCTTTCTTTAAACAGCAATATCCCGGCAACGATTTGTTTGAGTTGATTGAACAATCATCTGACCCAGCGCAGAAAGCTGACTTATATCAGATAGGAATGTCGATATTTGACAATTATGTAAAAAAGAGAGAAAAACAATAATAAAGGGGGCTTAATTGCCCCCTCTTTTTATGTCTAACGATTGTCTCCGTCACCACCTATCTTACCCCTACTTGCCCTATCAGATAACTTAGTGTAGTTTTCTTGTGCAATTGAAGCTAGGTCAAAACCTAAGTCACGTGCCAGTGCGGCACAGTACCAAAGAACATCTCCTATTTCACTGCCAAGTTCAACCTTTTTTTGTTCAAAGTTCTCTTGGTCATACCCATCACGAATAAACTTCTTAACCTTGTTGGCTACCTCACCAGCCTCTCCTGCAAGTCCAAGTGCAGGATATAGTATGCTATGAGAGTGAGGGTATATAGCAAACTCTACTGACTTTTTTTGGTATTCATTCATTTTCATGTCTTTGTATTTCTCCTTTAGCCATTTTTTAGCTTCCTGTTCCAGCTTCATTTTCCTTGTCCTCAATTATTTCTTGTTGTATAAAGAACCTATTTAGCATTTCTAACTTGTCGTGGTAATCTGACACTTCTCCAAGTTCAATTTCAATAGACTCTAATATATCTTGATGCTCACCTATACCTGCTGGGTTTTCTAATAGCACCTCAATATTTGCGAGGTGTTTATTTATATGACCAGCAAAGTGTGACCGGGAAGCATTGATAAGTACCTGACGTAAACTCATTTCTTATC
>VMHT01050008.1_pt1 | contig 11195 bp, 21 predicted proteins | sample 4693611 | NCBI WGS metagenome assembly VMHT01 (sample SAMN12280063, study PRJNA550983) | marine metagenome | isolation source: seawater sampled from same location over 5 years 0.02-0.2 micron viral filtrate | place: USA: collected off the coast of southern California halfway between the port... ... | reverse complement strand
GTTTCTAAATTTGTACCTGCAGAAGATCTCGTGGTCCCTTATTCAGCAACCTCACTCGAAGATGCAGAGTCTATTATTCATGTTATTAAAAAATCAGAAAATGATTTACGTAAACAACAGGTCTCGGGTTTTTATAGAGATGTCGAATTAGGAAGGCCCACGGACAACGAATCTGCTTTAGAGAAAAAAGAGAGAGAACTTGAGGGAGTTAAGAAAACAGTTAACGAAGATATATTTACTTTGTTAGAGTGTCATGTCAATCTTGACCTAGAAGGTTTTGAAGATAGAAATGCTGAAGGTCAACCAACAGGAATTAAACTTCCATACATAGTAACACTAGAAGAAAGCTCAAGAGAAATTTTATCGATTAGAAGAAACTATGCAGTCGACGATTCAAAAAAAGAAAAGATAACTTATTTTGTACATTTTAGATTTCTACCAGGACTAGGATTTTATGGTTTTGGTTTAATACACATGATCGGCGGTTTATCTAGAACCGCAACATCTGCCCTAAGATCATTGTTAGATGCCGGTACGCTTTCCAATCTACCGGCAGGATTTAAAATGCGTGGTATCAGAATGAGAGATGATGCCCAAGCGATTCAACCAGGAGAATTTAGAGACGTGGATGCACCAGGTGGTAACATCAAAGATGCCTTTATGGCTTTGCCATTTAAGGAACCATCGCAAACACTTCTACAACTAATGGGGGTCGTAGTATCAGCAGGTCAAAGATTTGCATCGATCGCTGATATGCAAGTAGGTGATGGGAACCAACAAGCGGCAGTGGGTACGACCGTAGCGCTGTTGGAAAGAGGAAGCAGAACGATGTCTGCAATTCACAAAAGAATATACGTAAGTTTGAAAGAAGAGTTTAAACTTCTTGCACGTGTATTTAAATTATACTTACCTAACGAGTATCCGTATGATGTTGTGGGTGGTCAAAGAACGATTAAGCAATCAGACTTTGATGACAAAGTAGATATACTGCCAATTGCTGATCCAAATATATTCTCTCAAACACAAAGAATATCTATGGCTCAAGCTGAATTGCAACTTGCGCAATCCAATCCTCAAATGCATAATTTATACAATGCTTATCGTGCAATGTATGAAGCGTTAGGAGTTAAGAATATAGATCTTATTTTAAAACCACAACCACAGCCTCAACCTATGGACCCAAGTGTTGAAGCGATTATGTCTTTATCAGGAAAACCTTTCCAAGCATTCAAAGGTCAAGATCACAAAGCTCACATTACAGCTCATTTAAATTTTATGACAACATCAATGGCTAGAGGTAATCCTTTGGTAACAGGATCTATGCAGAAAAATATTTTTGAACATATTTCTTTGATGGCATTAGAACAAGTTGAAATGGAATTCCAAGATCAGATAAGACAATTACAAATGATGCAACAGAATCCTGCTGCAATGCAGAATCCTGAGATGCAACAACAAGCTATGAATTTAAATATGCAGATCGAAGCTAGAAAAGCTATTTTGATTGCAGAAATGTTTGAAGATTTTGCTAAAGAAGAGAAAATGTTACTAGGTGATTTTGCAAATGACCCTATTGCGAAGCTAAAATCTAGAGAACTAGACATCAGAGCGAAGGATGATTTTGTAAAAGCACAACAAGCACAAGAAAAAATCAATCTTGATAAGATGAAAGCGATGATGAACCAAATGAATAAGGACGAAAAGCTTCAACAAAATGAAGATCTAGCAGAATTACGTGCAGCAACGTCATTGACTAAGCAAGAAATGTCAAATAGAAGCAAAATTCACGATTTTGGTAGAAATTTTAAGAAAAAATAAGTAGTATAAAACAAATAAGGAGAAAACATGGTAAAAATAACAAAAGTTCTTGGAGTCGGTAAAGATGGTTTCCAAAAAGGTGGAGTTCCAATTGGTGATTCACCTGGAAAAGTAGGTATTGACCCGAGATCTAAAATTCTTTCAAATCAAGATCGTGTTTTTAACCAAATCGAAGAAGGTAATGTCGTTGAGGTTAGAGGTACGAGAAGAATGTTGAAGGATAAAAGTAAAAAAGCTACTTGGTACTAATATGGCTTGGTTTAGTCTAGCAAAGATTGCTTTTCAAGCGGGAAGTAAAATTTATTCTAACCGTCAGAAAACTAAAATGGCTATGTCTGATGCACAATTGATGCACGCAGAAAAAATGGCCCGGGGTGAGGAAGCTTACCAGGGCAAATTACTTGAAGCGAGACAAAACGATTACAAAGATGAATTCGTACTTATAATTTTAAGTGCGCCGATAATTGTACTGGCGTGGGCAGTTATATCGGACGACCCAACTGTGATGGACAAGGTAAATACTTTCTTTGAACATTTCAGTAACCTGCCAAAATGGTTCACTAATTTATGGATTCTCGTCGTGGCGAGTATTTTTGGAATTAAGGGAACACAAATCTTTAAAGGAGGGAAAAAATAATGCCAAATAGAAGGTTCAACAAACAAGTTACTAACAGCCGTAAACCTATGATGGGTGGCGGAATGTCTACAGCTAGAAAAGATATGAGATCTGGTTTCTACAAAGATGACATGGGCATGAGAGGTGGTGCTATGTACAAAAAAGGTGGAAAAGTAGGCAAGAAAAAACAAGGCTACAAAGCTAGAAAAGATGAATCTATCGCTATGAGAATTAAAAAGAAAAGAACTAAGAAGCAATTAAAAGCTTCTAGAGATGATTCTTATGGAAGATTCGGAAGTAAAGCTAAGAAGTCTGGTAAAATAAATAAATAAGGAAATATGAAACCAATAAGCAAAAGTAAAAACAAAGGCTTACTAAAATTAGCCAAAAAGAAACCTGAGTTAGCAAAAAAATTTGGTTACAATCCAAATAGAGTAGTTGCTAAAAAAGGTGGTAAAGTAAAACACAAAAGGAAAAGATAATGGCTGGTAAAGGTCTATATGCAAACATTCACGCTAAAAGAAAACGTGGTGGCAAGATGCGAAAAAAAGGTGCAAAGGGTGCACCAAAAGCAAAAGACTTTAAACGAGCAAAACAAACAGCGAGAGCATAATGGCAAAACTTTGTCCCAAAGGAAAAGCAGCAGCGAAGCGTAAATTTAAAGTTTATCCTTCCGCGTACGCAAATATGTATGCATCTGCAGTTTGCTCAGGTAAAGTTACACCGGGTGGAAAGAAAGGTCGTAAGAAAGCTGCTAATGGTGGCTTAATCGATATGACTAAAATGAGTTTGGTGTAATGGCTGAAAAAGGATTACGATCATGGGTAAAAGAGAACTGGGTAGATATTGCGAACAAGCGATCCGATGGTTCATACCCGAAATGTGGGCGCAGTGGTGGAGAAAAAAGAAAAAATTATCCAAAGTGCGTGCCCATTGCAAAAGCAAGAGCGATGAGCAAAGGTCAACGTGCGGGTGCCGTAAAAAGAAAACAAGCGGTAGCTAACACAGGACCTAAACCATCTAGAGCAGCAACCTTTGCAAAAAGAAAAAATGCTTACGTAGGAGGATTGATATGAAGATGCAACCTTATAATGGAAGTTACATCAAAGGTAATTTAGGTGGAGTCAAAGTTTCAAATCCAAGTTTAGTAAAATATTACGGGGATAAAATTATGCCACGTACAAATTTTGCAAAAGGTACTAATCCACCAAGAAACAAAAAGAACTTTAGACCTACAAAGTCTGGAGCAGGCATGACAGAAGCCGGGGTCAAAGCCTATAGAAGATTAAATCCCGGTTCTAAACTAAAAACAGCCGTGACCGGCAAAGTGAAAAAAGGGTCAAAAGCTGCAAACCGACGTAAGTCGTACTGTGCAAGAAGCGCAGGTCAATTAAGAAACTCGTCAGCTAAAACTCGTAACGATCCAAATTCACGAATAAGACAGGCACGGAGAAGATGGAAATGTTAAATGAGAAATGGAATAATACAAGCACTAGAAGATAGGTATGAAGCAGAAATATCTGCAGCACATGCTACTATTAATATATACCTTACTAATTCAGTAGGAATTGGTGAGCATCCACAACATCTAGATGAAATAGATAAACAACTAGATAAAATTGCACAAGCAGAAGAAAAACTAGATGCTTTAGATGATTTTAGAAAAGGAGAGGAAGAATAATGGCTGATTTTGATGACGGCACAGTAATAATGCAATTACAAAAAATATTGAAAACTCAATATCAACAAATAGGGGACGCTATGATTGGTGGTGGGGTTGACAATATGGAAAAGTATAAATATATGTTAGGACAGGCACATGCCTACCAGTACATAACAGGGGAAATATCCAACCTGCTAAACAAAGGAGCAAAAGATGACAAAAGTACAATCCTCAGTTTCGGGAACACCAGAAACAAAAATAATAACACCTAAGACAGGATTAGTAGGAGTTAAAACAGGAAAGGTTCCAATTGAAAAAAAGGAATCAGCTAAATTACCTAACCCTACGGGTTGGAGAATATTAGTTTTACCTTTCAAAATGAAAGATAAAACTAAAGGCGGAATACACATTACAGAATCAACTTTAGAACGACAACAAGTTGCATCGACTTGCGGTTTAGTTCTAGCAATGGGACCTAATTGTTATGACAAGGGAAAATTTCCTGAAGGTCCTTGGTGCAAAAAAGGAGACTGGGTCATGTTCGCAAGATATGCAGGATCTAGAATACAAATCGATGGCGGGGAGGTTAGACTTTTAAATGATGATGAAGTTTTAGCCACAATAGAAAACCCCGAAGATATATATCATCAATACTAACATAGGAGAGGTCTATGCCAGAAACAGAAAAAATGGTTGATATTGATACTAGCGGAGCTGGTGCTGATATTGAAATTAAAGAAGAACAGAAAGAGGAGCAAAATGTCGAGAGTACTGAAAACAGTGTTGAGTCCAATGACACACCTGAGAAATCTAGTGAGCAGTTGGATGTTCGAACTGACGAGAACAATCAAGAACAAAGTGAAGAGAAAAAAGAAGAAGTAAAAGAAGAACCCAAAGAGGAACAAAAGAAAGAATTAGACGATTATTCTGAAGGAGTAAAAAGAAGAATCGGAAAACTCACTAGAAAATTACGAGAAGCTGAAAGACAAAGAGATGAAGCTACTACGTATGCTCAAAGTGTTTTAGGTGAACAAGAAAAACTTAAATCTAGATTAACCAGATTAGATACAGGTTATGTTTCTGAAATGGAAAATAGAATTAAGTCAGGTATGGAAGCTGCAGTAGCAAAATTAGCTAAAGCCAGGGAAGATGGCGATATGAAAGCTGAAGTTGTTGCTCAAGCAGAAATCTCAAAACTAGGTTATGAGGAAGCAAGACTATCTGAAATGAAAAGCAGATCAGTTAAAAAAGCTACACCTGTAGAACAACCAAAAACTAATCAAGAGACACAATCTACTCAATCTAGAGATCCTAGAGCGGAAGAGTGGGCTTCTAAGAATACATGGTTCAATAAAGACCCTGTAATGACTGAAGGAGCTCGTGTAATACACAGGATTTTAACAGAAGAAGAGGGCTATGACCCTGTTGGAAACCCCGAAGAATACTATGGGGAAATTGACAGAAGAATATCACTTGAATTTCCACACAAATTTGGTAATACTGTTAAAGAAACGACAAGTAAACCTACACAAGTCGTTGCTTCGGCAACGCGTAGTCCAAAGACAGGTCGCAAAATCCAAAGACTCACGCCGTCAGAGGTAGCAATAGCTAAAAAATTAGGTGTGCCACTTGATGAATATGCAAAATCAAAACGAAAAATCACGAAGGAGGTATAGGCATATGACAAAAAAAACAGAAGACAAAACAACTTCCCGTGCGAGTCAAACAAGGTCTAAAACAGAAAGACCTAAAGTTTGGTCTCCACCATCTTTATTAGATGCACCCCCTGCACCGGACGGGTACCAACATAGGTGGCTTAGAGAGTCATCATTAGGATTTGATGATACTAAAAATATTCAGAAAAGATTAAGATCTGGATATGAATTAGTAAGAGCTGATGATCCAATGTACAATGACATCGACCTATCTATGTATGCTCATTATGACACCGGTAAATACAAGGGAGTGATCGGTCAAGGTGGCCTGGTTTTGGCTAGGATACCGAACGAGTTCGCAAAGCAGTACATGGAGTACTATGAGAAACAAGGGCGAGATAATATGGAAGCCGTTGATAACGATCTCTTAAAGGACCAAGATAAAAGAATGCCTATCAATATTGACAGGCAGTCTCGTGTTCTCGGTGGTACGAAGAAATAATTTATTAGTTATTTCTAACTAACCAACGAATAAACAATTGATCTAGAAATAGGTCTTAACTAGGAGAAAAAACATGGCAAACAAAGACAGCGCGTTTGGTTTAAAACCAATCGGAAAAGTTGGTCAGAATGATGACAATCAAGGTTTGTCCGAGTACAAGACAGATAACACAAACAATAGTGCTATCTTCTTTCAAGATCCCGTTAAAGCTCTAGCAGCCGGCACGATCGGCGTAGCAGCGGCAGGGGATGTACTACTTGGTTCATTCAATGGTTGTTTCTTTACTGATTCAAACACATCGAAGCCCACATTTGCTAACCATCTTGGCGCAAGTAATGCAGCTACAGATATAGTTGGTTTTGTGGCGGATGATCCGTACGAAAGGTTTGAAATCCAATCAGACAACACACTAGCATCAGAGCAAACTGATGTCTTCAGATTGTACAATATTTTGTACACAGCGGGAGACTCAGCGAACAATGTGTCTAAAGTGGAGTTGGATGATTCGACAACAAGCACCGTAACGAATCAATTAAAAGTAATCGGAGTGAGCAAAAATCCAGATGGCAATGATTTAACAACTTCAAATGTTAATTTCGTTGTTACGATTAATGAGCACTTCTACAAAGCAGCAGTAGCTGGTATATAATAACTGAATAGGAGATAAAAAATGGCAATATCACGAGGACAACTAGTCAAAGAACTAGAGCCAGGTTTGAACGCCCTGTTCGGCTTGGAATATAAACGTTACGAAAATCAGCATGCTGAAATCTATGCGACTGAAACTTCAGACAGAGCGTTTGAAGAAGAAGTTATGTTATCAGGTTTCGCGAATGCTCAAGTAAAACCGGAAGGTTCAGCTGTAACTTTTGACTCAGCTCAAGAGACTTACACTGCGAGATACACTATGGAAACAGTGGCTCTTGCTTTCGCACTTACTGAAGAAGCAATCGAGGACAACTTGTATGACAGACTATCGTCTAGATATACAAAAGCATTAGCAAGATCGATGGCAAACACGAAGCAAGTTAAAGCTGTGAACCCGTTAATTAATGGTTTCACTACTTTCACATCAGGTGATAACAACGCTTTAATGAGCACGTCGCACCCAACGATCGCTGGTACTGTATCAAACAGACTTGCAACAAATGCAGACTTAAACGAAACTTCATTGGAGTCTTCTCTTATAGAGATCGCTGCGATGACAGACGAAAGAGGTCTAAAAATTGCAGCTAAAGGAGTAAAAATGATTATTCCTTCTCAGCTTCAATTTACTGCCGAAAGATTGATGAAATCTGAAGGTAGAGTTGGAACGGCTGACAATGATATCAACGCAGTAAGATCTATGGGAATGATTCCTCAAGGTTATAGAGTGAATAATTTCTTAACTGATCCAGATGCGTTTTTCATTATCACTGACGTACCGAATGGAATGAAAATGTTCGTAAGAACACCGATTTCTACGGCTATGGAAGGTGACTTTGATACTGGCAACGTAAGATACAAAGCTAGAGAAAGATACGTATTTGGCGTATCAGACTTTAGAGGTATCTTCGGAACACCAGGCGTTTAATCAAATAATACTTAAGGGGCGGCCTAAAAACCGCCCCTTTTTTTATGCACTAAGAACTATGAGAGACTTTAAGGTAATAATCATCGCATACGGATACAGAACAAGCTTTACAGTTAAAGCTGAAGACAAGGCTGAATCTATTGAAAACGCAATAGTTGACAGACTTGGAGATTCTGATATAAAATGGGAAAACGGTGGATTTTATTCACTAACTAAAAAATGGATTACCTACGAGGAGGTCCTAGATGAGAACACTACAAGACCTATACAAAGCAAAAAGGTCCTTGGAGTTGAAGTGGGAACAGCACCATCTTCATTCGGGTAGATATACACTCGATATGGTTCGGATTGACCATAAAGTTAGAGCGGTCATTGCTGACATTAAGATGAAAGAGGCTGAGTTAGCACACCATGTTAACAAAGTTGACGACGCTGCCCCCAAAGTTTCAGTAGCCACTTAAATAAAAAGCTACATCGCTGAAATCGTACTTTCTTGTAAGGCTCTCTTGCACTCTATCAAAATCTACTATATATCTAAATCACTATACAATTAATTAGAACATAGACGCGTATAGTCGACGGCCTAGAGACTATGTTCGGAAAACTAGGAGGATATAATTATGGCAAATACTACGTTCAATGGACCAGTACGATCGGAAAACGGTTTTATTGGTGCAACAAAAAACACCGACACTGGTGTCTTCACAAATGTGTTCGCAATCAGTTCAACAGGTGCGTACACTGGAACTAAACTAGTAGCTCAAGGAACTGCTGATGTAGTCGTAGCGGCAACTGCTGGAATAACTGAGGTTGAATTTTCTCAACCTAATAATTCCATCATTACTTCTATCGATATCGTTTGTACATCTGCACCAACTTTAACAGGTGCTGGTGACATTGGTTTCAAAGTTGGAACTGCAACAGGCGGAGCACAATTAGTTGCTGCGATCACTGATCAAATTCTTGATGGTGGAACAACTGTTCCTGCAGGAGCTGGTTACAATTTAACGTTGATCAATACAACAGGTACATCAACAAAAACTGTTTCTCCAGCGGCTAACGTTTCAGGGGCAGCAAGAAGTATATTCTGCCAAATTTCAAATACTGTAAACGCATCAGCAAGCGGTAACATGAGATTTATTATAAACGTACAACAGTTTTAATAGATTAATTATCTTGGTGGGAAAATTTGAGACATTGTTGAAGATGATCTTGATACCCACCGAGACCAAAAATAAAAGGAGAAAATATGTATCAAGCTGATATAGCGAACACAAACGTAACTACTGAGAATAAAACTGTTGTTGCAGGAAGAGCGAGAGCTTATGGCGTTGTATTAAATACAACAGGAGCTTCAGGAGACTTTCATTTAAAAGATGGCGGTGCTTCAGGAACTGTAAAATTTAAATACAAAACTACAGGCACAGCTACAACTACGCTACCAATTGTTATTAATTTTCCACAACCAATTCTGTTTACTTCAGATTTGACAGTGGCGTTTGTAACGGAACATGTAACTGTTTGCTCTATATTTCATAGTGGCGGAAATAATACGTAGGAGGCTAAATTATGCCAAATACTACTTCAGGCACTAATGTTTTTGAGAAAACATTTTATATAGATGAGATAATTGAAGAGTCTTATAATCGAATAGGACAATTCGATATGAGCGGTTATAATTTAAAAACTGCTCGAAGATCTCTTAATATTCTATTTTCTGAATGGGGAAATAGAGGTCTTCATTATTGGGAAGTGGCAAATACAAATATCACTTTGGTAAATGGAACTAGCGAATATGTTTTGTTTAGATCCACGGGCGATGGTAACTCAAACGGTGTAACTACTACCTTATCCGCAGCCATTACTACTACATCACAAACCACAGGAATTACATTAGCTTCAAAAACAGGAATGCCAACTTCAGGTACAATTAATGTTGGTTCTGAAAATATTAGTTACACAGGATTTAATAGTTTAGAATTAACAGGAGTTGCAAGAGGAGCCAACGGAACAACAGCTGCCACTCACAGTAACGGAGCAGCCGTTACTAATTTTGTAAATGGCGCTGCTGAAATTTTAGAAATGTCTTATAGAAATGCATCTAATGTTGATGCACCTTTAGAAAAAATATCTAGATCTCAATATCAGGCCCTATCTAATAAAACTTCAACAGGTCAACCATCACAATATTATATTCAAAGATTAATAGATAGAATTATAATTAGATTATATTTAACACCTAGTAATACTGAAAATGGAAATGTAATTAATTTTTGGTATGAACAAAGAATACAAGATTCAGGTGCTTACACTAATGCAACAAACGTCCCTTATAGATTCGTTCCATGTATGTGTGCAGGATTAGCTTATTATTTAAGTTTAAAATATGCACCAGAAAAAACACAAAACTTAAAACTATTGTATGAGGATGAGTTGAGTAGAGCTTTGGAAGAAGATGGTTCGTCTACAAGTACGTACATTTCTCCTAAAACTTACTACCCAACAACTTAATTATGAGTAATTTATCAAAAGGAAAATACGCATTATTTATTTCTGATAGATCAGGATTAGCTTTTCCTTATCGAGAAATGGTAAGAGAATGGAATGGTGCTAGAGTTCATACTTCTGAGTTTGAACCTAAACAACCACAATTAGATCCTAAACCTTACACAGCAGATCCTCAAGGTTTACCTCATCCAAGACCTGCAAGAGTAGAACCTCCAACTGTAGATTTTTTAAACGATGATCCTTTCACAACTATTGGATCTTCAACTTTAGTTACTGTGGCTCAAACAAACAGCACAATGTTAACAGATGATGCTGTAAGATTTCAAGCAGTTAAAAGTCCTGTCGGAGGAGTTACAACAAACACCTTACAATTAGGAACAACATTAAACGGAGATATTACAACAACAGCTAATACAATAATTTTAAATGACGCTTCTATTTTTCCAACTTCAGGATTTGTGGTGATTGAAAAAGTTCATGCTCAAGACGGTACAATTGATGCCGGAAGAATTGAAGATGAAACTGTTCAGTACACAGGAGTTTCAGGAAACAGTTTAACAGGCTGTGTTAGAGGGACAGCTGCTCCGTTTAGAGGAAAAACTCCACCAAACACGACAGCTAGAACTCATTCAAGTGGAGCTAAAGTTTTTGGAAGCTATAAAATAACAATGATTGAGACTTCTATTCCTTACACAGGACAGCCATCTACTTTACCCAGAACCAATAGTTTTACTTTCAATTTAAAATCTAACGCAACATCAACAGAAACGGGAGGCGGTCTTGAAGTTTTGGTAGGACCTGTTAATGTAAGAGCATGACATACGATGAATTAAAAACAAAAATTAGAGACTACACAGAAG
>VMHT01121536.1_pt1 | contig 11197 bp, 13 predicted proteins | sample 4693611 | NCBI WGS metagenome assembly VMHT01 (sample SAMN12280063, study PRJNA550983) | marine metagenome | isolation source: seawater sampled from same location over 5 years 0.02-0.2 micron viral filtrate | place: USA: collected off the coast of southern California halfway between the port... ... | reverse complement strand
TAGATAAAAACCTTGAAGCAAAGTGTAGCCTGCCTCTATGTTCGCGATAATCGCAAAAATGTGGGTGTATTAATTCAGAAAAGCGAACATGGAGGCCGCGTTCAGCCTCCATAGATTTTTGCTGATATGGTTGACGTTACTTCGGTGGACAGGCACTGAGCACGCTTCGGCTTCGCATTGCGGTTGCTATAGTGGATAGGCACTAATTTACGTTCGCTCTCATGTCCGAGATAATCGCAAATATTTCTGTATTAATTCAAAAAAGCGAACATGAAGACCGCGTTCAGCCTCCATAGGTTTTCGCTGATGTAGATGACGTTACTTCGGTGGACAGGCACTGGGCCCGCTTCGGCTTCACATTGCGGTTGCTATGGTGGATAGGCACTAATTTACGTTCGCTCTTATGTCCGAGATAATCACAAATATTTCTGTATTAATTCAAAAAAGCAAACATGAAGACCGCCTTCAGCCTCCATAGGTTTTCGCTGATGTAGATGACGTTGCTATGGTGGACAGGCATAGGGTGGGCATTGCCATGGTGGACAGGCACTGATCGCATTTCGGTCTCACGATGCGCCTTTCCAAAAGCAGACCGACAAGCAGTGTATCAAAAGAAAAAATGGATACTGAAAACTATGAGATCATCTAGTTAGCAGGCAGGGTGCCAGCTAAAGCTCAGCGTGAGCTAAGCCGTGCTAAGACTTCGCGAACAATTTTCGGTTCGGTTGCCAGGTTTAACCGAAAATAGCCAGGAGCGCCAAACTGCGCACCGTCTCCCAAGGCCAGCTGGTAATGGTTTAGCATCTGATACTTGGCATCCTCACCCAACGCCGTGGCATCCAGCCACGCAAAATAGGTTGCCGGACCCAGATACAAAGAAAACCGGGCACTTAATGCCGCATCTCTGATGATCTGCCGATTTACGGCAATGGCGTGCTGTATGTCTTTAAACCACGCTGCACAATAATTAAAGACAGTGTTTGTCACCAGACTGGCTAACGGGCCGGGCTGTTGATGGTGCCGGGCCACATCCTTTTCCAACCTATGCCTTAAATCCGGGTTCGTCGTAATGGTATAGGCTGCGGCGCCCACTCCGGCAAGGTTGAAGGTTTTTGAAGGCGAGCCAAGCATGATGCAGATATCCTGTAGCGCGGCCGGCAAATTCATCACACTTGGGACCGGGGTGTCGAATGCAAAGTCCCGGTGCACTTCATCGCTGATAAGAACAATATTGTGCTGTTTGCAGTGACGGGCCAGTGTTTCCAGCTCATCATAAGACCATACACTGCCGGTGGGGTTATTCGGCTGGCAAATAAGCAGCATAGCGACATCAGTGGGCAGGTTAGAAATATCAGGCCGGTAAGTCTCCTTCTCCCACACCCAGCTTAGTTCAACCAGCTGACGCTGTTGCTCGGTGATACACTGGAAAAACGGCCCATACACCGGCGTAAACAACCCCACCCGCTCCCCAGACGAGGAAAACCTATCGATACAACGCCATAAAGTAGTTACTACGCTGGCCACCGGTACTATCCACCGGGGCGCTACTTCGACGCCCTGCTGGCTTAGCCACGCCTCTACCGCCGAGGTGATCTCAATATGCTGATACCCGACCTGATTTGAATGCACATACTCTGTCACCGCCTGACTCACCGGCGGAGGCAGCGCAACATCCATATCGGCTATCCACATCGATAACACATGGTCATTGCTAACGCCGAACTTTTGCTGCACCCCGTCGTATTTCAGCGAGCCGGTGCGGTGTCGGTTAATAAACAGTTTATTTTACCCGCTCAAAAATATTAAATTCAGAAATACTGTGCTGAAACTTGCGCTTTGTTTCGCGAATCACGAACTCAATATCCTGAGGGCCACCGATGCGCTTACAATGCGTAAGGGTGCTTTCCAGTGCGGCAGTAGACGTGAGGGTTTCGCCGGTATTGTCTTTGTACCCACCCAGCCATTCGTCACGCTCGGTGTATTCTTCAAGCCAGGTAAACGGCGATGCTACCACCAGAACACCATTCACATTCAGCCGCTGCTGAATGTCGGCCAGTAATTTACGAGGCGAATACACCCGGTCTAGCAAATTACCCAGAAAAATAAGATCGTAACCGGTGTACTGCGGCTTCAGGTTGCACGCATCCCCCTGCGCAAAAGATACTTTATCGGCGAACGGTTCCAGCCCAAAGTCTTTAAGTTTGCGTGATTTAAAGGAGGTCAGCTCGCCTTCGTCTATCAGGGTGTAGCGCAACTCTTTGCGTTCCTGCATATCCGTCGCGGTTTTAATAAAACGGGCAGAAAAATCAATGCCATGGACTTCATCAAACTGTCGCGCCAGTTCAAACGAGCTACGTCCTACCGCACACCCCAGATCCAACGCCTTGCGTCGGGCGCGACCTTCTGTGTATTTCAGGCAGAGTTCGGCAGACTGCCGGGAAAAATTGGGAACCCCAAAGAATTGTTCACCATAATGAAATTCGCTGTACTGCGACACCTGGGTGTCACTTTCATAATCAAAATCGTTCACGGATATCTTCTTATCAGACTGAACATACCGAAAGCCGGCATGCTGGAAAAAATGACGTCGAAATGCATAACGGCTGTCCCGGGTAGCTTCATTACCGGTGGAAATCCAGGAGCCACCTTTTATCAGATTGTGTTTATTATCAAATGTCGGCGTAGTGAAATCGTCATAGATAGGATGAACTTCAAATCCTTCAAATGGATAGATGGGCGTTTCGGTCCATTGCCAGATATTACCCGCCACATCAAAAAACTCACCATGCTGATTCACGCTCACCGGTTCCGACGAGGCCGCCTTTGCCAGGTTAATATTCATATTTTCATGAAATCGCATCTGGTCCAGCCCGCTTTCATCACGCAACCGTTGCCATTCATTTTCGGTGGGTAAACGGATATCTTCGCCCGTAAGCGCCGTTTTAAAATTACAAAAGGCCTTGGCCTCATGATAATTAACATCCACAGGCCAGCTTAGCGGTAAGGGAATTTCTTTTACCATGGCCCGGTAAACATAACCGTTACCGGCAGGTCGCCAGAAAACCGGATGGCGGGCCTGGGTAAATTCGCGCCACTGCCACCCTTCGGTTTCCCAAAATTCTGAACGGTGATAGCCCTGGGCTTCCACAAACTGTAAAAACTCAGCATTACTCACCAGATAACGACTGGCTTTAAACCCTGTCACCTGCTCTTGCTGATAACCGTATTCGTTATCCCAGCCATACCAGGCAGAAGCCGTGCTTTTGTTGTTGATCACCTCACCTGGGGCTACCGGCTGCAAAATATTGTGGGGCGCTTCAGCATGTTGTTCACTTGGCAGCCATGCCGCCTGAGGCTCAATAAATTTAAGATCAAGCTGACGGATAAGCACCGAGGAGGTCTCCAGATGGATCCGCTCATGCTCAATCCCCATTACTATCGGCCACATGGGGCTGTGCCAATTGATGGGCAGGGTGAAATCTGAATCACGGATAATTTCGCTGACTTTGTCCCGTACGGCCTGACGATACGCTTTTACCTCGGTTACATCGGGCCAGTTATAGTGAGCATCATTCAAATCATCCCAGCTCATCTCGTCTACCCCAATGGCAAACAAAGACTCAAAATCAGGATTAATCCGTTCGTTAATTTGCTTAGCCAGCATCAATTTATTGATAAAAAAGGTGGCGGTATGCCCGTAATAGAAAATTAGGGGATGACGAAGGTTTTCAGGCCGCTGATAAAACGCTTCATCATTTTTTAAATTGGCAAACAAACTTTCATAGGTATCAAAAGAGTTATGAAAATACGCCAGCAATTCTGCACGCTTCTCTTCGATGGTTCCCTCGTGCAGATTGGGGGTATGAATGACATCCATATTACTTCCTCTTACATATACCGCGTGTTGCACTGCGCTCACTCAGGGTAATAACACCATGGCAGGATGATAAAACGAAACAGGTAATGAGCAATATAGCAGGTGTGAACGACAATATTCTATGGGTTTGGTAGCACTTCTTATGTCATAAGGTGCTAAATAGACAGGTTTCTCAATACGTATTTAAAAGACCGTTAAGATCATTGCAGTCCTTTGAATAAGAGGGCTACAGATGATTTTATGCTCTTTTGTACATGACGTATTTTTAATGTGCAGGCAAAAACCACAAAATCATAAAACGCTTTGTTCGGAAATAGTGGGAAATTAAGAGGACGGGCCGAACCCTTCCCTGATTCCTAAAGCCCAAAGACTTTGCAAAAAAACTTATCTGCTCTTTGGACGCTACTGAATTCACTAGCGTGCAGGGACCCATCCCCATCCAGAGTAATATTTTTCCAAACCCATAAAAAACCCCACCGACTGGTGGGTTTCTTCAATATGGCGGAGAGGGAGGGATTCACTCGTGCCATCCATGGCGCTCGCCCTTCGTGAAGCCTGACGGCTTTGCAAAACGGCGCTCCTGCCGTTTTGTCGAACCGCGGGTGTTCTCACCCTCCCAGTCCACAAGGTCACTTTTTTCGGCTCATAAAAAAACCCACCGACTGGTGGGTTTCTTCAATATGGCGGAGAGGGAGGGATTCGAACCCCCGGAAGGTTTGACCCTTCGCCTGATTTCAAGTCAGGTGCATTAAACCGAGCTCTGCCACCTCTCCACAAATTGTGTGTTAATCTACAATGATTAACGATTGCGATATCTTACTCAAAAACGCAATCTGGATACCGTCTTGACGTTATCCTGAAATAGTTGGCGGAGAGGGAGGGATTCGAACCCCCGGAAGGTTTGACCCTTCGCCTAATTTCAAGTCAGGTGCATTAAACCGAGCTCTGCCACCTCTCCGGCAAGTGAAGCGTATCTTAATGGAATTTCGCGTGCTGTAAAGAGTCAGATAAAAAAAAAGTTTTAAGTGGTGGTGATTTAGCCAATCTGTGAGGCAAATATGCCCGATTGATTATTTTTCATCCCAGGAGCAAAATATTTCGTATAATATAACACGACAAATACTTGAATTTGGGAACCAAAACCCATACAAATGACTCAAATAAAAAACTTACTGTTTTTTGCTGTTTTAAATCCTGTTGGAGGGAATGATGGATAACCGTTCGATGTATGCTAATGCATCACAGCAGTCGGTGCTGGAAACAAACAAAGTCTTGCGCAACACGTATATGTTGCTAGCAATGACACTGGCGTTTAGTGCTGCCTGTGCAGGTGTTGCTATGGCAGTGGGTGTAGGCCCTATCGCTTCATTAGTGATGATGGTAGGTGCGTTTATAACCTTATTCGTGGTACATAAAAAAGCAGAGTGTGCCTCTGGTATTTACTGGGTATTTGCCTTTACCGGTTTAATGGGTGGTTCGCTGGGCTATACCCTGGCTTATTATCTTAACTTCGGTGGCCCTGGTCTTATTATGCAAGCGCTGGGGGCTACTGCTTTGGTGTTCTTTGCGTTATCAGGCTATGCCCTGACCACTAAGAAAGATTTCTCCTTTTTAGGCGGATTCTTAATGGTAGGTCTGGTAGTGGTTATTGTAGCCGGAATCGCCAATATCTTCTTTGCGGTACCAGCAGTTTCTCTGGCGTTGAATGCGGCTATCGTATTTATCATGTCAGGCCTTATTCTGTTTGATACCAGCCGTATCATTAACGGCGGCGAAACCAACTATCTACGAGCGACGGTTGCTTTGTACCTGAACATCTACAACTTGTTCACCTCCATTCTGCATCTTCTGGGTGCGTTCGGTGGCGACGACTAAACTTAGTTAAAAAGGAAAACACCCCGCCTGCCGGGGTGTTTTTATTTGTATGACAACCTATTCAATACTGATTACCCACCCGCCTTCAGATGTAACCCAAACCATCGCGGCTCAGCATTTTTCTGACCAGATTTGCCAGCAAGGACACACCCTTAACAATGTGTTTTTCTATGGGGACGGTATTCATCATGCCAACGCGTTAAGCCTCGCCCCCAGCGACGAGCATGCTGTTTATGCTCACTGGTGCGAGGTGCAGCGCACCACGAACTGTGAGTTGCTGGTGTGTATTACCGCGGCCGTTAAACGCGGTGTAGTGAGTGCAGAGGAAGCCGCAAAGGCAGAGGAAGATATGTTCAACTTACGCCCTCCTTTTACCCAGGCTGGCCTAGGCGAATTTTTCAGCGCATTGCATGAATGTGAAAAGCTGGTGCAATTCTAATGGCGCATATACTGGTTAGATTCACCCAAAGCCCATATCAGGGCAGCAAGGCTATCGACGGTGTCGATTTTGCTATGGCAGCCACCAACTACGGCCATCAGGTTTCTGCTTTGTTTGAAGGCAACGCAGTATGGATGTGGCAAAATGACCAACAGCCTCCTGAGGGGGTAAAAAACCTGCGCAAGAAACTCAATGCATTGGCACTGTTTGAGGTAGAGCCTTGTTATATCAGCCGGTTGGCGGTGAGTCGTCAACAAGTTGAAATTCAAAGTGACCAATGTGTTTTCGTCGATAGCCCGGAGATTGTGGCCCTGTTAAGGCAAGCTGATCATGTGGTGACCTTCTGATGCTCATAACGTTACGCAATAACACTGTAGGTAGCGAGCTACAGCAGCACCTGGATAATCTGGCCGCCACCGATGCGGTACTGCTGATGGGCGATGCGGTCTACCTTGCCCACACCGAGGGTTTGCAAACCGCTGCGCATCTCATGGTTTACGGCCCCGATGCATACGCCCGAGGCCTTAATAAATACGATAGCAACAAATCAGGTTTCGAGGTTGTTACAGGCCACGGGCTGGTAAAACTAAGTGAGCAATATTCTACCTGGATAAAATGGGAATGACTGAACAAGCATGTTTTAACTGGCAGGGCCGCAAGATCCCCCTGGATAAGAACGGCTATCTGCATAATGTGAATGACTGGCATGAAGACATGGTTCCTGCTCTGGCTACAGAAGAGAACATCACCCTGACTGAAGATCACTGGCAGGTCATTCGCTTTGTCCGCCAGTTTTATCTGGATTATGACACCAGTCCGGCTATCCGGGCACTGGTCAACGCCATGAAACAAGCTTATGGCCCCGAAAAAGGAAACAGCCGCTACTTACAACGATTGTTTCCCAAGGGGCCGGCTAAACAGGCTACCCGACTGGCGGGCCTGCCCAAACCGGCTAAGTGTTTATAAACCGGTAGCATCTACTTTCTTTAAGCCGGTGTAATACAGAGCGTATACCCGCGTTATTGCGATATATTATCAGGCCGGCATCTGTTTTCTGTGGTGCTGCTGTTGAGCGAACCACAAACACCCATTATTTACGTCTAAATTCGGTTTACCTAAACAAAAATACCCGGCTATAAAGCCGGGCATTTTATTGCTAACGCATAGAAACTTCACAATTCACTGGTATTAGCTTTTAAGTTCACCGGTTGATGATTCAAGGTGCGCTCGCACAAACCACTGGAACTGTTCCAGATCGGCCAGCTGACCGGTGATCATATCTTCAGACACCGGATCAATTTCGCCCAGCTTTTCTAATGCTTCGCGGTGATCACCATTTACACCAATATACACTTTGTCCAGAGCGACCAGATGATCTTTGACCAGCGCTTTACCCAGGTCATAGTCATCCCAGGTACGGGTATCCACAATCGCTTTCGGCGTACCTTTTGGTACTCCGCCCAGCGTGGCGATACGCTCAGCCAGTGTATCCGTCATACCGCGTACGGCATCAACTTGCGGATCCAACATTTCGTGGACCCCAATAAAATTCGGTCCTACCACATTCCAGTGAACGTGTTTGAGAGTTAACTGCAAATCAATCAGCGCAGTCAGTCTATGCTCAAGAATTTCAATGGTTTTCTTTGCGGCTTCATTGTTCATACCGGGAGCGGTAAATTCAATATTATTACTCATCTTTTCTCCTGCTTCATGAATATTGACTGCTTAGTAATACTGCAAAACAGCGTGTAGCAAGAAGGTAGCAATGCGTATGCCTTTTTTATTAATCACTCTGCAGGCCCATATAGGGCGGGCTATACGGCTTTGTCCCCTACCCTGCACCTTCAGTTTTTAAAGACACGATAAACGCAAAACCTGCAAAATTATTGTAATTTTTATGGAGTATTAAAGCCGTCTGTTTAAACTTTATCAGGCGATACCAAGTTGTCGGGGCAAACCCTAAAAATTGTTAATAAAACAAGGTGCTAACCAGCGGAGACTTATATATCAGGTCACCTATTGCTTAAGAGATTTTGGCTCAGCTAATAAGCTCGTTAGAATAAATAGCAGCGATTGCCTTTATTAGCGTGCTCAGCTGTGGGCGCTGCTACAGGCAAGAAGGGTGATTTCGAACTTCTTATCATCGGGCATGGATAAGAAGCTACATTTCTGAAAGTCGCAAGAAGGCCCCTAACTTACTCCCCAGCCCACCAGCGACAACCCCGGAAGTATTAATCTGGTACCCACTCCGGGTGTTTCTTCACTATACTTTTCTTAACGAAGTAACACGTTCCGACCAATAATAAAAGATGTACCGGGGCAATAATAAGCAAACCCAATAGAAGGTAGTAAAACGGCTTTCCTTCATTGACAAACGAAGGAGCACCGAGCAAAAAGGATATCAGCACATCCGCCAGTAAAACGAGCAGTACCAGTTTCCACTTCCCTTTCCCTTGCACTACCCTGGCATTTTTTTCAGAGAACCTGTACATCCACCAAAAAGAAATCCCAAACAATAAAGGAGTATTTAAACTACCAGGATTATTGATGCCTGCTAAGCTAACGAGGGTTCCGGCGATTACTAAACCAACTACATAAGTTAAAGAAAACAACACAAAAAAGCGAAGATAGGTCACTATTACTCCTTGAAAAAATTAGTCCTGGGCCAGGGACCTAAATTCACAATGAAAATAGCGAAACCGCTTTCATGTATCGCCCCGGCGTACAATGTAGAAGTCTATCGGCCTGTTAGGCGTGCTCATCCACAACTTTTAATTGCGATATATCCATTAGCGGTATGTGGGTTTGATAATAGTATTTACCCGTGCGCTTACCCCATGCTAGCAAGGCTATCTTTAAGCGCTGAGCTTTACCATTAACGACGATTGTCTTATCTACAAAGTATTCCTGTGGCGACATTCCATATTTAGCCGTTAATTGTGAAATTACTCTGGGGTGTAACGCTACCGTTAAGGCTCGCTGATCACGGTAATCTTTTTCTGTATTTAAATAGACATATTGGCCCTGGCTTCCAGCGGCAACTATTCGAAGGGTATATTGTCCGGCAACACCGTTGGGCGCAGCATCGGCAGCGGCCTTGATTATTGCCATGGTATCCGACAGGGTAGATGTAGTGTGCGAAGGTGTGGAAGTACAACCAGCGAGCACAAAAATAAACGCCAAAACAACATTTTTCAAAATTATTTCCTTATAAATTCTCCCCATGAGGGGCAGTAAACATTGGCTAAAATCCGTGCGAAGCGACCGAGCCCACCTACTTGCGTCCCGATACACCCAGCAGACGAACTTCGTATATCTGTTATACATCAAACGTTCTACGGTGTAAGTAATCTATTTCCACTTCCATTTCGTGGACGATGTTAGTGGATTCGAGATTGAGGCTGTCACGCATTAACTGGCGCTGGATTTCATATTTATCGCTCATCTCGATACCAGATGCTTTACGATAAGTTTCTTCATCAGGCCACTGGGCATAAGCTATGAAAGCACCATTTTTGTCTCTGTGTAACCTTGAACCAAGACTACCTTTGAACAGATAAATACCTTGTGTCGTTTTAGGCCAGGCAGCCAGAAATTGTTCTTCGAAACCATTTTTGACCACGAATTCAAACATTACAATAAACATTGTAAACCTTCCTTGATGTATAACACCCACATAAGAGGCAGAAATAGGTGGACTAAAATAGCGAAGCCGCCCACGTGCTTGCCTCCCTGTGAGCGAAAGCGAAGGCCAATAGCGTTTTGTTAGTTACCATACCAATACAACCTATAGATACCAAAGATTAAACAATAGAAGCCTGTCACTGAGTATATGATCTGGAACATGGTAAATGAATAAGGATGTTCGTCGAAGCTAATCTTAATAGCACTAAATGTTTTTGACGCTTGAGTTAGGGAATATAATTGCCAGAAAGACAATAATGAAATAATGGACAAGAGTGTTGCGGTAAGTTTGCCATCAAAGGAGTTAGTGAAGTAAATGAATAGCAAAGCGAGGAGAAACCCCAAGCCAATGATAACAACTGCCCTAGCAAAACCAGGAGATGATTTAGCTTTTGAAACTTCCATGATTCTCTCTTGATAACACTCGCATAACAATCAAAAACACGTAGGCTACAATACCAAGCGAAGCGTAGGGAGCCTGCGTGTTTTTGTCCCTAGCGAACGCAGCGAGCGTTTATGCGCTTGTTATATCAAAATTCAGGGAAGGTTATTTCTATGCTTTTCATCATCTTTTCGGTTAATTCTTTCTCTCTTTTTCTTTGGAACTCGTTATCAAAGCCATTCATGTTTGCTTTTAAATGCAAAATTAAAAGTTCATAAATTTTATTTAGCATTGCATCAACAGAATCTAGATCCCATGAGTTGCCTTCACCGGCCCACTTCTTTCTAACGCTCATCTCACCGTAAACTGACGACCATATGGGTTCATCATTTTCATCAAATAATTCAGCTAATATTTGAGGGTTAAATATTACTCCATCTCCATTAGCATAAACAAGGGAATATGGTTGAAGAACTAATGAATATTTCCCATTAACGGTAGTTGTTCCGATACCACTAACAAGATTATTGAAGTCTTCATCGTTTTCAAGTTTTCTTTTCAATAAAACCTGAAGATTGAAATCATTTTTTAATATTTTTTCGACTTCGTTTTCAAGCATATTTTCTGAAGCTGAATCTTCTATTAACACACCTAAAATGCCACCTAATACAACGGTGTGGTCATGAGTATTTGTCCAGTTAGAAACCACAAAATCGGAACCATTGATTCTTCTGTCTCCTACCCTAAGACTCCAACCAGATTTTTTTAACCTATCAATGATGACATGAATATCTTTCGGGGCAACATCATATGGTATTGCGCCAGCTGATTGAGAAAATGAATTGGCAGAAAACGCAATTATCCAGAAAAAAATAATCAATTTATAAAAACGTGCTTCCATAAAGAGTTTCCAAATTTTAGATATAACGCCTCGTTTAAG
>VMHT01174519.1_pt1 | contig 11198 bp, 9 predicted proteins | sample 4693611 | NCBI WGS metagenome assembly VMHT01 (sample SAMN12280063, study PRJNA550983) | marine metagenome | isolation source: seawater sampled from same location over 5 years 0.02-0.2 micron viral filtrate | place: USA: collected off the coast of southern California halfway between the port... ... | reverse complement strand
AGCTGTGAAGGTTAAACTATTATTAGCGACATTACTACTAACTGGCTGTGCTACTGACGGAACACAACGTAGCAAGTGGGACTACTATTCACCTGAGAATGTCAAGTGCATAGATGAGCATATTAAGGTGTGTCGGCAGTACGGGCCACACATGATATGCCAGTGTATGACTAGGACGGGGCTAGTGTGATGACGGAGCAACAGGACACAAAACACCCCATATATGGTTGTATGTATTACATCTGGGAAGAAAACTTACTAACTTCCTATGAAGATTGGATTGAATACTATGACGAACAAGAAAAAAAAGAACTCCAAAGAGATAGCGTATAAAATGCTACCCCTTCCTTCTGTTTTCTTAATGGAGGCAGAGTTTCCTTATGAGCATGTAAACAGTTTGAATAGATATTTAGACGATCTTCTGTTTGAGGACACACGGAGAACAGCCGCTGATACTTTAGTGGGACAGATACAGGAAGGAGAGCAGTTACGTATAGATCATCTGGACGAAAGGTTGAAGGAAGTTAGTGACTACTTACAGACTTTAGGAGTCTGTTACGTCCAAAACTTCTTTGAGATGACAGGTCAGCAATTAGACGGGAACAGAGAAGTCAGTATAGATGAGTTATGGTCAGTGCATAGTTATGCAGGAGACTATAACCCTATACATGACCACGGCACTAAGACTTTGATGGGCATTAGTTGCACTACATGGACTAAGGTGCCGCCTCAGATTACCCAAGGGCCAAGGCCGGGATCAGAGGATTACGGGCTGTATAACGCCTCTGGTGAGTCTGATGGCTGTTTATGTTTTAATTACGGTCAAAGTTCAACTTGGGATAGAGAGAGATTAAGACCTACACAAAACATTGTTGTTCGTCCTGAAGTGGGTAAGATTTACTTCTTCCCTTCTTGGATGCAGCACATGGTTTATCCCTTCAGAGGCGACGGAGAAAGAAGAACCGTTGCTGCCAATTTAAATTGTTTCCCTATGGAGAAAAATAATGAGCCTACTAGACACTAGAGATTACTACAAGCCCTTTGACAACCCTTGGATGTTTGACTACTACTCACAACAGAATCAAATGCACTGGTTCCCTGAAGACGTACCCCTGCACAATGACGTAAAGGATTGGCAGAATATGACTGATGAGGAGAAGAACCTACTGACTCAGATATTCCGCTTGTTTACACAGTCTGATGTTGACGTTAGCGCAGGTTATGTTGACAGGTACATGAGGATATTTAAGAAGCCTGAAGCGCGTATGATGATGGGTGCCTTCAACAACATGGAGTCCATACACCAACATGCCTACAGCTTGCTCTTAGACACCGTAGGAATGCCAGAGATTGAGTATAAGGCGTTTGCAGAGTATGAGGCTATGGCAGACAAGCATGAGTATGTAGACGCTGTACGGGTCACTAAGGGCGATAAACGGTCTATTGCTAAAGCCTTGGCTATCTACTCTGGATTCACTGAAGGTCTACAGTTGTTCTCCAGCTTCATCATCCTGCTTAACTTCCCACGGTTTGGTAAGATGAAAGGCATGGGACAGATTATTACATATAGTATACGTGATGAGTCACTGCACGTTGAAGCAATGACCAAGCTGTTCAGAGAGTTTATTCAGGAAAACATTGACATCTGGAATGATGACTTTAAGAAAGAAATCTATCAGGCTTGTCGTGAGATGGTTGACCTAGAGGATAGGTTCTTGGATCTTGTGTTTGAGCAGGGTGACATAGAGGGCTTGACTAAGAAAGAAATGCGACAGTACATCAGGTACATTGCAGACCGTAGGCTGCTACAGTTAGGTCTAAAGACCAACTACAACGTCAAGGACAACCCTCTGGGCTGGTTAGATGAGGTACTGGGGGTAGAACACCAGAACTTCTTTGAAGGCCGTGCAACGGCTTATATGAAGGCTGGGCTACGGGGTGACATGCAGAGTGTTAAGTTTGCTAATGTAGCTTAGAGAGGAACTGGGGGCTTAACGGCCCCCTTGTTTTCTATAGACTAGACGCTTTTCTTTTCTGTTCTTTTTCTTCTTCAGTTGCGTCTATACCTGCTACGTACAAGTATCCTCTCAATGTAGCTTCGTAAGAAGGCAAGTCTGCTGCTTTAGGAAGCCTGATTAAATCTATTAAGTAATCAGAATCCATTAAAGCCTTTTCTAAAATAGCTTGAGTTTGCGCTTGACTAAGACCTGATAAAACTTTGTCCACTGTTCCCATTATTCTGGAAGTCAATATCAAGTTAGACCTTGCTCCAGTTAGTCCTGCTGCTGTTGAACCTATCCAAGCAGAAACTACTTTAGACCCCATAGGAGAAGATTTTAGTTGAGAAGAAGTGCTGGAATCTACTTTCTTAGTGTTGTCTAAAACAAGACTAGCTACTCTGTCTACTTTTCTTAAAGACTGTTGCTGTTGCTTACTCAAAACATTGTCAAATAGTATTTTCATGCCGGGGTCATTCGCCCCTGCAATAAGCCCATCAAGAGAAGTTTTACCTGCCTTGTATCCTTCAGTGCCTGTTAAACGCATCATTCTCATAAACTCACGCATTACTATAGCCTGAAGGCCGTTGTTGACTCCTTGCCTTTTCATCACTTCAACTAAGTTTTTAGCTTCTTTAGCAGATAGTCCTTTCAGTTTAGGTACTATCCTATCAGGGTCATCCCCTAGCAAAGAAGCTGCTTTTACTTTTTCAACGTCAATAGATGTTGCAGTGCGTCCCTCAAGAGAAGCTACTTTTTCAGCAGCTACATTTATTTCACTATTTATAGCATCTAAATCATTAGCTAGTTTACGGAACAGTCTAAATGTAGGGCCATAGTCTTTAAGAAATTTAGCTTTGTCTTTAACGTCAAAAAACATATCTCTTAGAGCAACTTGTATAGGTGCTGTAAGTCCTTCAGCAGCGGGTAAAGGAGTGCCTTCAATTAGTTTACCATCATCTCCTACAGAATAAGAGACAGGCGTTCCTTCTTCTGCTTGAACAAATCTGCTTACTTGCGCGGAACCTGCTCCTTTAGGACTTAAAACAGTTTCTAAAGCAGCGTCAGGTTCTATCCTAGCTGCTCCAGTACCGTCATTTTTTAGTATCCGTCCTAAGTCTCCTTGGTAATAGGCTTGCCTAAACGATCTAGTATACGCCGCTGCTTCTCTATACTGCGGGCTTGTACCTGCGGTGTCTATGTAGTCATCTACATTACTTAGCATTTTCTCAAAATTGCGCCCTAAAGTTTCGTCCCCCGAAAGATATGCTTGACGTTGCTTGCTCAACAGATTACTTCTAAAATCTTCTAAAGCATTAAAGTTGTTGTTGTCTGCATTACCTAGTTTTTTTATTAACTCAAGAACATTAGGAATATCACCGCCAGTAGTCATTCCTTTCTTCATTGACTGATGCAGATTTAATAGTTCTGCTCTAAGCGGTTTAAGTTCTAAAGGTTCTGTTCGTTCTACAGTTTCCCAAACTTTTCTCTGTACTTCTTTAGCCCTTTGAAATGCTTTTTTAGTAGCGTTTACTAAGGCGTTAGACTGTTGTTCTATTCTAAACTCAGGGTCTGGATTAGTCTTCAGTTTTTTAAGCGATTCTCTAGCTAAATCAGCTTCAGCTTCCATGTTGCTTCTAAGACCTAACATAGCATTGCTTTGAACTTCAGCTTCCGCTGCCCTAGACACTGCTTCAGCACCGACCAAAACTTCAGGAGTAACGTCCCCAGCAGGAGCAGACTTTTCAAGTACACCTATAAGCTGCGCGTTGTTTCTTTCTGTTCCTGTTGCTATTTTCTGAGCAAGTCTAGGGGAATCTTGTGCTGCCATAGAAAGTGCGCGGTCTACAGCGGCATTTTCAGCTAATCCTAAAGAAGTTACTTCACCTTCAGGCAGCACTTCCTCAACAAGCAGTCTATTTGATTTTATATTGTTTACAGTTACTTCAGGGTCTACAATGTTATCAGACAAATAAGTAGCTACTCTACGTTCAACTGCTTTTTCTCTACCTTCTTTTGTAAAAGCAGCCTTAGCGGTTTCTTTACCCGCTGTAAAAATATCTTTTCTTAATCTTAAACCAGCACCACCTAGCTCAGTTAAAGTTCCTCCTGCTAAAGCAGCCCCTAATTGCAAGTAAGGGTTGTCTGTGTACTCCGCTGTAGTCCCGGCAGCAACACCTGCTCCAGCACCTAAAACACTTTCTTTACCTGCTATGCGCTGTACAGTTTGAGAAGCGTAAGGGATTGTTTTAGCTAAAGCAGGAGCTATGGCAGCACTGCCGCCCATAAATTGACCTACGGTTCCTGCTACTCTTTCAGCCGCTGTATCTCCTACTCCTTCCATCTGAGAGCGTTGTGTTTCAAAAGGCTTAAAACCTGTAGTTTTGCCTGAGACTATATCAACTACGTCGCTAACTTTAGCAGCTTCAGGTATTCTAAAGCTGTTACCAGTGCCTTCTAGTAAGTAGTTTAGAGAGCCTACTAAAACATTTCCTACGTTTGGTATAAGGTCTATGGTACTGTCTATTGCGCCTGTGTTTACACCCTGAATAAAAGACATTGCTAAGCCTTCTGGGTCTGTTTCAGCTAAGTTAGTTAGTTCTTCTCTTTTGTCATCTTTAGAAGGTTTAGCAGGAGAAATTCTTTGGTATTGAGCAGCTAAAACTTTAAGTTGATTAGTTAATCTAGTTATCTCTTTAGGGTCAGGACTGTCTTTTCCCCTTTCAACGTCCAACTTACCCTTAATAGATATAACAGCTTGCTGTATCTGCGGCTTTGTTTGCTTCGCCATTACTCTATTCCTTCTGCCTTAAAGATAGCATCTACTTGTGCGTCTAGGTCGTTTTCCCTTGCACCTGTTCGCAGTTCTACAGCTTTCCTATAGTCTCCTTCAGCTATCGCAGCAGCAACTTCATTTGTAATGGGGTCAGCAGCAATACTTGAAGTTCTAGAGGAAATAAAGTCCATAGCCATATCTCCTTTTAGCCTCATATTAGTCATTTCGTCAATAATGGCATACGTGTTTATCATTTTTTCAACAAAAGCATTAGGAGAAGCTTGGTCTATAAATTCAGGAACAAGTAGTTTATTCGCTCTTTCATACTCTACTTCTTTAACCGCTGCTCCTGATAAAGCCCTTATTACAGATTCTGTAATAGAAGCTTGCGCTCTCTGTAAGTTAGTAGCAAGTTCTGCTTCTTCTTCGCCAAAGTCTGTAAGGGAAGCTGCAAACCTAATAGGGTCTAATGCTGCAAGACCGTAAACTCTAAGACGGGATGGAGTATCAGGTAATTCAGAAAGTATATCTGCTGCTCTTAAAACTGCTCCTTTAGCTGATGATAAAGTAGCCTGTTGGACGGCAGTAAGTTTTCCTTTGGTAAAAGGGCTTGTTCTAGTACCGCCAGCAGCACCTGCCTTTCTTACTAAGTCTATACCAAATTTGTTTTGAAGCTGAGACTGAGTGTACAGTTTATCATCACCAGAAAATTCAGTCCTGTACTTACCTGTTTTACTATCAAACTCAAGACCTATTTCTTGTTCATCTCCACCGTCTTTTGTTATTACCCAGTTCTGAGAAGTAAAACTTGAGTCAGTTTGTTTGTTAGCTCCTTCGCCTAAACCTTCAACATCTTCAAGATATGATTGAAAATCTTTAGCATTATAGTCATCAAAATCTCCATCAAACACCCTTGCTATAAACTCAGGACTTGCTTTCATGCCATCAGCCACAGCAACTTTAGTTTTCCTAGCCTTAAAAGTTCCTTCTTTGTCTGACCTTGCTAACGCTCTCCTTTCCATTTCTTTTTTTATAATATCTTGAGCGTCCTGAACATCAAGACCGCCACCTGTAAACAACTTACGTTCTTTCTTTAGTCCTAGTTCTCCAAGAGTTTGTGTAAGCTGTACTCTGGTTTTTCTAAGGTTTTCAGCGTCTGTTTGTGTTTTTGATAAAGCTGCTGCTCTGTTCTGTAACTGTAAAGCTAACTCAATAGCTTGTGGAGTGCCTAAATTTGCAAATATTTGTGCTTGTTTTTGTAGTCCTGCTACTGAAGTTTTATCTTCAACACCTTTTAACTCAGCTTGTAGCTTCTCCTGTGGACTACTCATGTCCCTACCAAACAGAGTTCCGACACCGCGAGCTAAGTTAACGCCAGCAGCCGTTGTTGGATTTTGTGCGCCTGTGAGCATTCCAGCAGAGGAAGGTGAAAAACCTCCAATTGCTCTTAATACTTCTGGACTGTATTTAGCCATTGTTTTCTCCTATCCTCCAAATAACCCTAAAAGGTCGCCAACTAAATCACTTACTGTATCATCTCCAAATAAAGAGGAAAACAGCCCTTGTTGTCCAGCAGCTTGTCCTGCGCTTCCTGCAATACTACCATACAAGTCTCGTAAAAACTCTGCTCTTTTGTTTTCAGACTGTAATAAAGCCTCTACACCGGACAAACGAGTTTCAGCCTCTAAGTTAGCTAAATTACTTCTAGCTGTGGTTCCTATGTTTGAAAGGTTAATAGCTGGGCCTAGAGTTGCTAGTAGTGCTTGTTCTGGGGCGTACTCTAGTCCAAGACCTGATTGTACATTAGCTAACTGTGCAGCTTCCAATAAAGCAGGTAATCCAGCAGCTTGTCCTGTCAAACCAAAAAGTCCCTGTGAAGCCGCTAGGTCTTGTTGCCTTTCTGCACCTGCTTGTTGTATTGCTGCTAAGGATGCTGTGTTCTGTGCTTCTGCTCTAGCTTTATCTAATGCAAACTGCTCTGGAGAGCCACCAAACTGAGCCGTACGTAATCCTGTACGCCCTTGAGACTGCAAAAGTTCCTGAAGTGCTAATCTCTGTCTTTCTTCTTCAGGTCGCTGTGCTGCACGTATACTCTCGTATACATTAGCTTCTCTAGTGGCCCTAGTGTCTCCTGTTGCTGCTTTTAGAGCAGCTTCAGCCCCTGATAAAGCATCTGACTGAAAAGTGGACACATCTGGAGCTAGGCCTGTAAAGTCTGTTAAAAGACCACCAGTAATGCCTGATAAAGCAGCTTGTCTAGCTTGTTGATCTGCGCTTAGAGTAGTCTCAAAACCACCTTTCTTGGTGGTGTCTACATCTCCAAAACCCGTAGTCACAGTAAAAGGCTTAAACTTTCCTGTTTTTAAGGCTAAGTCAGTAACGTCCTGTGCGCTTTCGTAGCCTAGCTGCCCTATGTCTTGTAGACGCTGTAGCTGGTCATCTAAATAAGCTGCTGACAAACCTGTTTGTGCTATTGCGCCTAAAGGTAGACCGCCTAAGAAACCGCCTATTCTACTAAGAAAACCAGAGCCTCTTTCTTGATCCGTTGCAGCGGCGTTATAAGCTGCTGCTTCTGGAGTTGCATAGTCGTTTATTGTCATTATTATCTCTCTATATCACTATACTTGTTATTACGGTGGCCCCTGTTGTAATCACTACAGTAACAACAAGCCACGCTAAGCGTTCCCACCTAGCGGCATGACTGTCAGCAACAGCACGTAACTGTTTTAACTCTACAGTACATTCAGCCCATCTCTCACCACATTCCTTCTCATGGTGAGCTATACGTTCCAAAGCCTCTAAAGCTATCTCCATTTCAGTTTTGACAGTCATAAGTGTTTTCACCTATTGCTTGGCTTTGCCGATGTTTAGTGCAATTACATCAAGTAGTTTATAAGCCTTTGCAACCCATACATCATCCGTAGGTGTAGGCGTTAAAGCTGCTATAGTAGATGCTAAAGCTACAGCAGCGGTGAGTACGTTAAATAGGTCAAATAGATATTCCATAATTATGCCTCTGGATCGTAGTCTGTAGCAGATTTAATTGCTGCGGTGACTGTGGACATATCTTCGCTGCCCCAATCTTCCAAGTCTTTCATAAACGACAGGTATCCAGAACTACGCATAACGCGCTCTTTCTTCTCTGCACTGGTCATGTCGTTACAAAAGTCATCGTCATCGTCAAGACAGTTAGTGATTACGCTCACGCTACCTAGCATTGCTGAGTAGTCTTGTGCGATTTGGTCTGTTTCTCTGGACATAATTATCCTCCTGATTTAAGTGTTTCTATTTCTGCGGAAAGTTCTTGGATTGCTTTTACAAGCATTGGGATCAGTGCTGCTGGGGCAACTTGCTGCGTACCGTCAGGGTCTTCAACCCAAATATTGTGTCCGTCTACAACATCAGAGTTTGCATCAATAACAGTCTTTACTTCTTGAGCTATAAAGCCGTGGTGCGCTTTGCCTTCACCGTATACAGGATCAGATGACCCTTCATCGTACTGAGGTAAATCATCTGCTACAGCGTTTTTAGCGTTCCACTTAAATGTGACGGGACGCAATGCGTTTATAAAGGAAAGACCGACCGTTGAATCTGCAACATCTTTCTTTAAGCGTTCATCGGAAGCAGCAGCCCAAGACGTATCTGAACCATCAAGATTGAGCGTTGCATTACCGCCCGTAGATGTTCCAATCCTAACTGTGTTTGCACCTGCCCCCGAAATGTTAAATCCAAGGACAATCTCACTGTCAACACCACTGCCACTACCTCTCGTAGACGTTCCGACAAAAGTGTTGTTACTGCCTGTTTGAAGCAGAACAGTGTCATTTCCTGCGCTTGTGCCTATGACAGTGTTATAAGCACCAGTGGTGATATTTCCACCAGCAGAATTACCTATGGCGGTATTATTCCCTGTACCAGTTGATATGCTTGTCCCTGCCGCATACCCAAACAGTGTGTTACCGCCAGAGGTAGTTATTGCGTCACCCGCTAAACCGCCTACGATTGTTGAAAATGTAGCCGTGGTGACTGCCGCACCTGCGCTTGATCCAACAGCAACATTGTACATATCAGTGGAGGTAGTATTATTCTGAGTCGTTAGAGCATGTCTACCTATTGCAACGCTATGTCTACCTGTTGTGTCGGATGCTAAAGCGTCCTTACCTATAGCTGTGTTGTAAAAAGAAGCAACACCTGCGCCTAAAGAGTTATAGCCCAGCGCAGTATTGTCTGCGCCTGTGGTTATTGCATCACCAGCTAGACCGCCAATCAACGTATTGCGAAGTCCCGTGGTGAGTGTCGTACCTGCTGAAAAACCGACTGCCGTATTATAAGTATCAGTCGCGGTAGTAAAGTTTTGAGTCTGTAATGCTGCATGTCCAATTGCTACAGTCCTAGAACCCAGTGTATCCGCACTTAGAGCCTGAGTACCAAGGGCAACATTATAATCAGCATCAGTAAGAGCATCGCCAGAAAGACCGCCTAATAAGGTGTTGAAGGTTCCCGTGGTGATGTCGTTACCTGCAAGGGAGCCGATAGCTACGTTATATGCTTCTGCACCTGCATTTTGATTTTCAAGAGCTTGGCGACCAATAGCGACGTTACTTCCGTGTTCATCTTCTGTGCTGAGAGCTAGATAGCCCAAAGCCACATTTTGACCACCTGTTGTTAATGCATCTCCTGCGCCAAAACCGATAGCGACGTTGTTATCACCAGTAGTCAAAGCCGTACCCGCTTCATCGCCCACGACCACGTTGTAGTTGCCGCCAGAGGCAATGCTGTTACCTGCGTTGACACCAAATCGGACGTTAGAGGTTCCTGCTGTTGGTGTGGATACTTCATTTACACCAATTTTGAAAGTTGCAGTGGTATCTACATCAAAGATATGGCCCAAAAACCCCCTGTATTCCAAAAAGGTGCTTGTAGTGCCAGAAGCCTCTAAACGAACATTATTGGTCGCATCATCTGAGCCAGCCCTTATGGATAGAGTCGCAGAGTTGGGTGTAACACTTACTAAATTATTTCCACCATCCACAAACAACATATGGGTTTGTGCGTTTGACTCCACTCTAAAGTCAACATCTGCCGATGCTTCGTTGAATACAGCGCCACCGTCTTGCGTCAAAGCACCATCAATGTCCACGACATCTAGGTTAGTAGTGCCATCAACGTCTATATCACCTGAGATGTCTAACGTAGCAGCATCTAGCTCACCGCTAATCGTAAAGTTACGAATGCCTGTGTAGTCTTTATTAGAATCAAGTATAACAGCCTTAGAAGCGATTGCAGTACCTACTGCTGTGCTACCAAGGTCTAGTGCGTTAAGTTCGCCTACAACGGCTGTAATGCCATCTAGGACGTTTAGTTCTTCAGGAGTAGAGGTAATAGCTGTAGTAGACACTGCTGCCAATACAGGCAAAGTACCGCTTTGATTAGGTAAACTAATAGTCCTATCAGCAGTAGCGTCTACACTTGTAAGCGTAGTTTCTGAAGCATCCGCTGTAGCTCCTTCAAAGATTACAGCGTTATTTGCAGTCATCTGTACGGAGTCTACAACAGTAGTAGTACCAGCTACAGATAAGTCTCCAGTAATAGAAAAGTTCCTAACGCCTGTATAATCTTTGTTAGCATCCAATACTACTGCTTTAGACGCAATAGCTGTACCTATAGCAGTGCTGCCTAAGTCCAGTGCGTTTAACTCACCGACTACTGCGGTAATACCGTCAAGAGTATTTAACTCTGCTGTTGTGGATGTAACTCCGTCTAGGATGTTAAGTTCAGCAGCCGTACTGGTTACACCGTCTAAAATGTTTAGTTCTGCCGCTGTGGACGTTACGCCATCTAAGATATTAAGTTCTGCTGCGGTTGATGTAACAGCAGTACCGTTAATAGATAATGCATCAGTTTCTAAAGTTCCATCAATATCAGCATCACCAGAAATGTCCAGTGTTGCTGCGTCTAGTTCACCAGAGATAGTAATGTTTCTACCGCCAGTAATATCTTTGTTAGAATCTGTAATAATAGCTTTACTGGCTATTACTGTACCGTTAGTAATACCGTCTATAAGATTGATGTCTGTTGCACTGGCTGTAACGCCATCCATAATGTTTAGTTCTGCTGTAGTTGCAGTAACGCCATCTAGGATGTTTAGTTCAGCAGTAGTAGACGTAACTCCATCTAAGATATTTAGTTCAGCGGCTGTGCTTGTAACGCCATCAAGTATATTTAGTTCAGCGGCCGTGCTTGTGACACCATCAAGGATGTTAAGTTCCGCTGCCGTAGACGTAACCGCTGTGCCATTAATAGACAGTGCGTCAGTTTCCAACGTACCGTCAATGTCAGCGTCGCCTGAAATGTCAAGAGATCCTGCATCCAGTTCTCCTGTAAGTGTAATATTACGGAAGCTGGCTACATCTTTGTTTGCATCT
>VMHT01181175.1_pt1 | contig 11199 bp, 10 predicted proteins | sample 4693611 | NCBI WGS metagenome assembly VMHT01 (sample SAMN12280063, study PRJNA550983) | marine metagenome | isolation source: seawater sampled from same location over 5 years 0.02-0.2 micron viral filtrate | place: USA: collected off the coast of southern California halfway between the port... ... | reverse complement strand
TTTTTGTTTGCAATTAAATCAATTTGTTCCTCAACGCTAGTTCTCCAAGCATATTTTTGTTCTGCTATTGCAACTTCAAAAGCTGCTTTTTGTACTTGTTTTTGTTTTGTTGCAAACGCATCACTATAACTTCCCTTAACATAATCACTTAGAGACGCAAATTTTTCTGGGCCAACCATTTTATGTATGCCATTAATAATTGTTCTAACTTCTTGAGAAAGAGGTTTTCCATCTTCAGATAAAGGATTATTATTATATCCACGCACTGCTGTTGAAATTTGTTCAGTTGTATCTTTATTAAGAGAAATAGCGTAACTTAATAATAAATGCGCTTCATTAGTTACTTTTTTATCTAAATTACTCAATCTTGAATCAGGAAATCTTTCTGCTCTTTCAGCTAAAAATGCTCGCCTGTCATCCATCATTGTTCCAAAATATTCTAATGCAGATTCAATTCTAGCAGAACCACCCATTCTTGTTTCTTCTTCAGGTATTTTACCAAATACCATTTCAGGAAAAATACTATCAATTAAAATATCTTTTTGTTTTATTTTTTCTAAAGCATAATTAAAACGTTTATCCATATTATTTTGAATTTGAGTCTTATATTGAAACGATAAACTATTAGCATGTTTAGCTAAATTAAGTTGCAAATATTCGGGAGGACTACCAACACCACTAATTTCACTACCACTACCTAATTTTAAAACATAGTTATTAAATTCTGCTTGTGTTTCAAAACCAGTATTTTCCATATCTTCATTAACAGAAGCAATCCAAAAAGCTTCTTCAGCATTCTTTTTTAAAGCATTAATTTCTGGGCCAGAATATGAATTAGGGTCAGCTTCTATTTGTAAATCTATATCTGCTATTAATTTTTCATACGCTAAAACTCTATCATCAGCGTCTAAATCTTGAAAAGTTTTTTGTACTTCCGTATGATGAGCTATAAAAAATTGTTTGTTTTTAGCTTTTTGTTCTCTACGTCTTGTTTCTATTAAATTCATTTTAGTAGAAGCTAGGTAAAACGTACCTGTTTCTTCTATCATATTTTTATATTGACCACTAGAAGAACTATTAATCATTTCTTCTAAGTATTGAGACATTTTTTCTGAATATAAATCAGGAGAAATATTCTCAATCATAGAAAGTTCTTTAGCTTTTAACTTTATTTCATTGCTAATAGAAGTTTCAAACCTTTGTTGTATTACTCTGTTATAAGCTTGTTGCGCTCGAGGGTTTAAATCATATGCATCTAATGCTTCGGGCTTACCTGTTGCTGGATTAATAGTAGTTACACGCGCATTATCAGCCGCTTGACCTAACTCAACAGCTTCTTCTAAAGATTTATCAGCTAAATTTTTAAATGCTGTTTCAGACATTTGTTGTGCATTAGCAGATATAGTTTGCCACAGCTCAGTTTCACCTGTATCTACACGCGCAACATTTATTGGTCTATTTATGTTTTGAGTTTGTTGTCTTAGAACTGGCATAATTAACCTCTAGTATCAAAAATTCTTTTTAATAGACTTTGTCTATATTGATTGCCACGCATACGAGGTGGAGTTGATGGTGTAATTTTTGTTGTTGCTGGCCTTGCTTGATTCCATGAGTTCATGCCTTGAAGCAATGTACCCATTGCACCAACAGTAGCTGACTTCATTACATTTTTAGATTTAGCTCTTAAACCAGCGGCCTTAATAGAAACATTAGTCATTTCAATATTAGTTTGTGCTGATATTCTTTTTAAATCTTCGCCTATAATTCTATCTTGTGCATCAAAAAATGCTTTCATACTTGGGTCATCTAATCTTCCAAGCGCAGAAAACATACCTTTGTTAGTAGCTGTTTCTATTTCATATTGGTCAAGTCTTGCTTTTGCAGATTGTTTTGCTTGTACTGCCATAAGGTCACGATTAATTAATTCTAACTCTGCACTTTGCAAAGCTTGTCCAGCTGCTGCACGACCAGATTGTATTTGTCCAAAAGCAGAAAGCGCAGAGCCGCCTATTGCCATCATTGTAAATGGGTCCATTATATAATTACCTCCGCAACAAGACCATTAACTTGTATTGGCAATGGTTCACTCTGAGTTATTTCTATTTGTGGGTCATTGCTATAACCAAGTAATCTAAATTCTTTTTTACCAGTAACAGGCGTTCTTATCTTAGACATATCATCTGTAACCTGACGTATTGTTAATGCTGTATTGTTTACACTTACTGCAAGTGTACTATTTAAATCAAGGAAAACACTACCTAATGCTCGAGGTAATCCTGTAACTGGCCCATTGTCTGCACTAAAATCTAAAGGATTTGTTTTTAATGTAACGTCAAACTTATATCCTATTTCTGCTGTAGTTATAGCTTCAACAGAAGATACATCAGCATTACCACTACCAACAACTACATCGCCATAATAGTTAGTATTACTTATAACACTTACCGTTGCACCATTTGCAAACTCTGAACTAACTGAAAATGAACCTGTTGTACTAGTATATGTTTTAGCTACATCTAAATTAACTGTATCTTTAAATTCACACAAAATCATTTTCTGTGTACCAGCACCAGTATCAATAACAATGTTACAAAATACTTTATCATCTATTGCAACTACAGACTTAAACATTCCTCGAGTTGTAAACTCTACCCACCCAGCACGTTTCTCTGTTCTATTAGAATTAAATACTGCAATCGTTCCGTCATTATTTGTAATAAATAAATAAGACTCGTTACGATTTATAGCACCTCGAAGTGCTGTTTGCTCAACAGGAGTTTTAATGAGATGCGATGATATAGAAGATATAGATGAAGATGTATAAGAATCTTCTGAATCAGAAAACAAATACTCTCTAACAATAGCACCATTTTTTTGTACAAATATAGTAGCACCATCTAAAGACTCAGGACGAATCCACTCAGAACCATACGGAGTTTGTTTTCTTAACTGAGCGTTAGTAGGTGTAATAGCATTACCTAAAAATGTAGGTACAAACAATTCGTTAGACGCTGTAAATATTTGTAAGTCTCTGTTAGAAATCAAATGACGTATTTCATTTACCTCACCTGTAGCGGCAATGAGTTGAATTGAGTCTGTATCGTTAGCATCACCAACATCAAAGTTCCAATATTCGCCTGTTTTAGACATCCAAATAGCGTCAGGTTGGGAGGAAGTGCCGCCAAATACTAGTCTATTTTCATGGAACGTAACCGCTACAGGGAAACCTCTCACACTTGAGAAGGTTTGCTCTTGCCATTCTAATGTTGCAGCTCCTGTAGTTATCTTAATAGCTGCACCACCACCATCTTCACTCGCATTTGCATCAGCGTTTGCTGTAAATGTATATGTGTTTTCATCAATAATAGTTTGTATTACTTCTGAATTATTTAAATCACCTACAGCAATACCACCTACAGCCGCAGCATCAGATATAACAATAGTTTCACCACCTACAAAACCATGACCAACATGAGTAACTTCAACTGTTGGGCTACCTGATGCTGTTCTAAAGGCATTATTTATAAGTGTTTGTTGTAATGTTTTAAGTATTGTACCTGTAGCTGTTGTGGCATTTGTTACAGCAGTTATTAGTATTTCAGAATTATGGTATTTAAAACGTGTACCAACATGACCTGATACAAAGTAATTAGCACTTGTTGTCAGTGTTTTTCCTGTGCCAGCCGCAGTTGCATTAACTGCTAATGTAACACCTGTATCTTGGAAATAATAATAAGGTTGGAATGTATCCGTTACTGTTGACCCTGATGTTAATGTATCAAACGCTTTTACTTCTAGCTGAAAAGATGTTGCACCTGTACGCACTAACAGACGTGGTTGAAATAATGCATGACATATCCACATAATGTCACCGCTTTGAGCAAACGAATACTCATGAATATATTCATCATCAAATGGTATAGCATTACTATCAACATCAGCAGTTAATGTAGAAACTAAACTTGTAACACCAGTTGATTGCACTACACGGAATACTCTTAACTTAGCATTTTCTATTGATACTATATATTGTTCGTCATCAGAAAATATAAAAGGCATTAATCTGCTTTGTGTATCACTACCGCCAGTAAAATTAGTAACAGCTAAACGTGTACTATCTGTTGTACTTACTGTTAAATTAATACCAGATTGAGGAAAATCTCTTTTAACAGTAACAACTGCTGCTGATGGATTCGCTACTGTAAATCCTGATATTGCATTTATAGCTGCAAAAATAAGGTCTGCCGTTACATTATTAGATGTATTAGGTTTATAATAATGAATATTACCAGACGCAGCAGTAGGAGTACCAGCACCAACCGCTTCAGATTCTAGTGTAATTTCTGTTCCATCATGTGTTAAAAATTTTATTTGAGTACCAACTGCAATATTAGCATAATCAGAAACAGTTATAGTAAATGATGTTTGCTCTACAGTAATATCATATTCATACACACGCTCTGTGCCAGCACGTTTAATAACACCACCCTCACTTCTAAGTAAAAAGTTTTCTACACGTTGAGCCGATGACGCATATACCGCAGAGTCTGTTCTTGATATTGCTGATGGACTTATTTCACCAAATTGGAAATTATTTACTGGTACTCGAACTTTCCGCATTAGCTACGCCTTTGAGTAATATACCTACTGGTATTGAATTTCCTAGTTGTTTGTTGCTGAGAGTCACTTGCTCTTGCTTTAGCCATAGATATTGCAGCCTTGTCTTCCATCATACTAGCCATTGATGTATCTCTAGCTATAGATACTGCAAACATACTAGCTAAAGTATATTCAACAGCTATTGTAAAATACGAGGGCCAATCAACTTCTAAAGCTCTAAATGTATAATCAGCAATCAAAGTCTCTGTACTACTTGAATCACAGAATACTTTATCCCCATAGGTTTGATACTCTATAGGAAAGTCATTCACTGTAACTGCGTGTAACATTATTAAGTTTGATGGTAATTGATATGCTGCATCATATCTACCTGTTGGTGCATCAGACAATAAATTAAGCTGTGCTTGCTCTGTTGCAAAACGCCATCGACAATTTGTTAATGCCGCCCTTGCTATATCTTCATACATATTAGAAGCAACTAGTGCTTCATTAGTAGAATCTTCAAAAGATGTAATAGGCTCTGCGCCTATCAATATTAAAGCTCTTGAAGAAACATCAATCGATGAGTTTGCTGCTGTTGCCATATGTAATTTAGGGGGCCGTTAAGCCCCCTAATCCTCTAATCGCCGTCTGTTTCTGCCACAGCTGTGCCGTCAGAAACGTCAACAACACTACCAGTATTACTTAACACAGTTACAAAATTTGTTGTTGGCACGTTAGTATCGTGAACACAAATTAAGTCACGAACAGCTAACATACCAGCCGCATCATTAAAGTAACCAGCAGTATTAATAGTAGCAATAGCATCCGTGGTTGTATAACGCCAAAAATTGCCATTTGAATCTCCAGCTAGTCTAGAGAGTCCACTTGCCGCATAAGCCATTTTAAAGTCCTTCCTTTATTATCCGTTATTGTCAAGAACTTCGTAGATACCATTGTCGTCTATCGCAACAGACCCCATTGACATCATTGAAGTGGTGAGATGAGAAGCTTTCTCAGGGATATAGTTTACCTCTGTAGAAACATCAGCGTTGATACCAAGACCAATAGCTGAAGTATGATAAGCTATATTCTTACCACCAGCTATTGCTGCTGTTGAGAATACATTAAAGCCTAAGAACTTCTTCATTGTCATGCCACCAGCAAATGGTAGATTTTGGTCACCAACAAAGTCTGACGATGCAAACTCTGTAATTAAGAATAAATCAGCAAAACCTTTAGGGTGCATTGCTAAATATCTTTGACCATCTTCTGGTACTTCTGCTGCGCCCATAGTTTCAAACAATGAAAGCAAGTCAGCTTTTTCTACAGCAGAACTTGTGTCATGGATTTGTGTACTATTTGCACCAGCGTCTAGGGCCGCAACAATTATTGCATCTGTTTTACGACCAAGAGCCGCAGCTGCAGATTGCGCTACTGCTTGACGCTCATTGATATTTACTTTTAACTCATCGAGTTTATCAATGTATTCAGCGGCATAGTAGTCAGCCATTGTTGCTTCAACGGTTGTGTGCGCTAGCTCCATAGGAGTAACCATACCGTTACGAGATTTAGTTGATGCTTCACCAGAACCAATTTTTTGGAACCTAGCTACGCTACCAGTTACATTGGTAGACCTAACTGTGTTACGCAGTTTAGAACCCATACGCTGATACGCTAAATGCACATCGGACTCGAACTGCTTGATGAAGGCTGTGTCGATTGAATTTGCCATTACGACTTTCCTTTTCAATTAAAGTTGCACTATTTTGTATCTTGGGTATCTGCTTCACATAGTCAATGTAGGTATCCAGAAGGGCTACTCAATGTATCACAGGCCGTGATGCTAGATTGTAAACATTTTTTTTCAACAAATTGCAACGCACAAAATGCACATAATCCACATTTTCTCCTTTTATGACTGCATCTGCCTTAAATCCTAGCCATAATGCCCACTTTATTATGCGTTCATTAGATTCTAATATGTTCATATTAAGCTTATAATAATTACCATGCATAAATTCTACTAGATTAGGTGAAGCTTTTAAGAAACTAAACCAATTTTTCTGCATATCTTTTGCAAACATTGCCCACATTAAGCCTGTTTGTAGACCATCAGCCTCTACACCTGTAATTGCAAGAGGCACATAATCTTTTTCAACAACATAAACATCATCTTTTTCTACACATTCTATAAAAAAATCTATAGGAGTCCTGTCAAATAATGACAGTTCAAATATATTTTCTTCACTAAGTGTTTGAGATAAAGGTATAATGTGTTTCTTTTCAGCAGGGACTAATTTTAACCGCCCCTGCTTCATGATGACATTAGGTTCCATATAACTTTTTAAATCCATCTTCGATAGATTTTACATATGCAGGGTCACGTTTAGTTGGATTATGATACCTGTCATCGAGCATCATAGTTCTTAAATCAGACTCATCTATAGTATCAACAGGGTCTGCTCCTTGATTTAATGATGGAGATTTCATGCTTTCCATGATGTGTTCTATTGCAACAATACCTTCATGGGTTTCTGCCATACGTTCTATTGCTGACATAACTTCTTTAGGGAAAAACTTATTAGCAAATGCACTAGCAGCAGTTGTTCTATCTAACGCTTGGTCACCAAGTTTAATCATTTCATCATCAATATTAATGTCATCACCACCAATAGCATCCATATATTTTTGAATACCAGCTTCAAACATTTCTTGACCATAACCATTATCAAAAGAATGTTCAGCCCACCATTGTAGTAACTCACTTTCTACTGCTTCACCTTCATCAATTCCTTCTGGTAATTTATAATCACCTTTATTCTCTGGACGATTTTCATAACGCTTTACGTTTAGTTCTTCTTCTATTTCTTTGCGTAAAGATTCATCCTTATTACCTAGTTTAGACTCAAGTTCTTTATAAGCTTTAGCTAAATCCTCACCTGTTTTGTATTTCTCAGGCAACCATTCTGGTCTATCAGGAGTTTCTACTGTTTCTGTTGCTTCTGTTGTTTCAGCAACTTCTTCTGTCGATGTATCTATAAGTGTTTCATTCATTGATTTTTCCTATGCGCGTGTTGTATACGCCTCTCTAAAAGACCAACTATATATCTCTGACCTTCCAAATGACGCAATTCCTCAGTTGTTACATTCGGGCCATTTACCATCTCTATAGTTATAGAGCGTAAATACTTTAAAACTTCCTTACCAGCAGGAGTCTCTAGCAAGGAAGCTATATTTTTGCTTACCTGTTTATCTTTTGTAGCATCTCTTTGGAATCCATCTATTCCAATATTAACTTTACTGGGCAACCATTTCTTCCTGTTGTTGTGGTTGAGCCTGTTGTTGTTGCATTGCTGCCATCTGTTGAGCCGCTTCAGCTATCTGCCTACGTTGCTCTTCATCTCGTATTAATGCGTCAGGTACACCAAACTTTTTAGCTAAATGTACCGCAGTCTCCTCACCATCGATTAACATATTAAGCATTTCGGGGCCAAATACACCACCAACTAACTCTAAGAACCTAGATACAGAACTTATATCTTGATTTGCCTGTGCTTGAGCTAATGGTGATACTGATTTAACCTTAACTTCTCTGCCATTTACGACAGGTATTTCTATTCTACCCTGCTTTTTAAGGATATATATTAGTCTTTGTAATACTGGTTGTACTAATTCTGCTTGTAATCTACCAAATGCAGACCCCATTCTGCGCGATAAATCAGCCATTCTTTCTGCAACTTCAGTAGCAGAGGCTGGTGTTCTATCGGGATTACCTAGCATATCGTTGTATAACGCACGTTTAATATTTAATCTCATGTCACTAAGTACCAACTGTGCAACATCAAAGTTACCATCAGCTTGTATTGGCTGCAATCCAGCAGAGCCAATACCTTTTGGTATTATACTCCCTGGAACTAGCTGGATAGTATCTACGTTTACTACGCCATCATCTTCCATTTGATAGATACCAGAAATAGACATCTGTGCGTTTTCTAAAATAAGCTCAATAGTAAGGTTAGTAGTTTTAATTGCACTAAGAGCGTTCATAAGTGGGCCACGACCATATACTTCACCAGCACATTTAGACCAACGGAAACAAATAAACGGATTAGAACCCACACCCTGCATCTTATTGTAAAAAACAACACACTTTGTTGTCATACATATAGCATAATGTAAGTAGGATTCCTCATTTTTAGATGCATAATCTCTGCACACAATCTCCAAAAGTGTTGTAGTTGCGCTGCCATCACTAGCAATCATGTTTGTAATCTTAGGAGGCATAGAAGAATTAGGGTATAATATAGGTATTTGGTCGAAGCGTATCTTCTTTCTTTCCCTAAATACATGGTCAATCTTATCATCAGGGCCAGTATCTAGTATTACATGGGGTAAAGGTACTGCACTAAATACTACAGGATTTAAAGAGTCACCCTCTTCTACTACCAATACACCAGTACCTACAGCTAAATCCATAAAAGACTCATGCACTTCTTGAGAGAAGTTAGAGTTTTGTATTATTTCAAATACATACTCTGTTACTTCATCGAGGTCGTTGTTAATTGGGTCACGCTCTCCTTTAGGTACTTCAGAACCAGCCACAAGGTCAGCCCACCTAGCAAAGTTGGGAACAATACCAGACTGCAAACGAGAAGCGAACTCTTGTACACCCACCACAGCAGTCTCGTCAAATATCTTATCATCGCGTCTTTGACCAACATGCTCATGGTAAAACGATTCCCTCATAGGTAAAGCGTATTCGTAACATTCCTCGAACAAAGGCACAAAGTTTTCCCTTAAACTCTTAGCCTTTTCGTATCGTTCCATATACTTTTTGGCAACTGGGTCGTCACCATAGTTACTGGTATTATCCATTAACCAAACCTGCCTGTACCAAATCTACTTTCATAGCCTTGGCCGCCAGCAAGCATAGTTCTACGTCTACCTCGACCTCCGCCTCGTCTACGCATTTTCATACCCTGTCTTTCGGTAATAGCTAAATCTTTGTCTTCTTGTTTTTCTTCAGTAATATCAGCAGCTATTGCAGCTTCCTGTTCTTCAACTTGCGCTTTTTGAATCTTTGCAAGTGCATCAATAGCTGGGTCTCTTTTAGGTTTTGGCAGGCACATAATATACTCCTTTGTGTTTCTTGCTTACTGTGTAAGCACAGAAAAAAATTTTTTGCAACTCACAATTACATTCTAGCCCATAATCCTTGTCGTCTTCGTGGCTTATTGGTGCGTGCAAATACATCAAAGTTGCGTTGTACGACTGTAGCTTGCGCTGGTTTCTGGTTACTTATAAGGTTTCTACCCTCTCCAGCCCCGAGCAATAGGTACTGTAGTGCGTCATGTATGTGTGAATACATATTTTTATCAGGTTTATCTGTGTATCTTTCTCCTGATACTTCCATTCTGCGGTAGGAGTATCCTCCTTCAAAGCCTTTTATGAGGGATGAACACCGCCTATCAATAAGAAAAGCAGGCTTACCTTCGGACATTTTATTTAACTGTGAGGACACCGCCTCGAGTCTAAGGTCTACAGAGTTACTTGGTGCTGGTACTGCTCTTAGCCCTGCTCCCCTTAGTATATGGAAGGGTGTTGATTCATCTGTTTGCGCTCTGAAGTCTCCAGCAGGGTCACCAAAGATAAGAACATCAGGGCAGTCAGGGAAACGTGTAGCGAGTTCCTCTCTTAGTACCTCTGCAAATCTAACAATGCCCATATCAATCGCTACAATCTCTGACTGTATTAGCCATCTGCCGCGTACCTTTTGACCTAATACTGCCGCTGGTGTTAGCCCAAAGTCTATACCAACGTATAAGGGCAATGAAGCAGCAACTGGTATTTCTTCTTTAGCAACGTGTGTATCAGTAACAAACATAGAATATACAGGCTTTCCGTCTTGAATACTGCCAAGTCTATTCATAACATAGACATCTATCCAACTCTTTGTCTTACCTTGTATAAGATTAGGGTAATAGCTGTCCAACATATTCTTTACGTTTTCAGCTTTGTTATTAGGACTATACTTATCAATCTCCCCATCCTCATCCTTAACCTCAAGCATACCAGAGGGCTGAGTATAAAACCTCCAGTTCGTAGGTTTAACTAACATCTTTGCTTGCTCTCGAGGAATATGGTCTGGAACAGGAACCTCACCAGACATAATAGGCCACCAATGGTCTTCCTCTGGTGCGTTAGTATCTGCTATTACACCTGACCAAGTAGGGCCACCATCGCGCATAGAAGGAAAACGACCTGTTCTCATAGTACACGCATCAATAATACTCTTACCTAACTCTCTAGCCTCGTTAATCCAGATACCTGTTACCTCCAAAGACAACAGTTTCTTTACATCCTCTGGCCTATCAAGGGCTAAAAAAATAACCTCAAGGTCTAAGTCACCCTTTAGTATTCTATGAGTATACGGAACAGACCAATTAAACTTACCCCACTCATGTTCGGGAAACCAATCTAACCAAGTCTTAATTGTAGTAGTTCGTAGCTGTGGATTAGTATTACGAATAATAGCCCAGCGACTTTTACGCTTACCATCCTTACCCTTCTCTTGGCCCAAGGCTCTACGAAATATCT
>VMHT01068766.1_pt1 | contig 11200 bp, 16 predicted proteins | sample 4693611 | NCBI WGS metagenome assembly VMHT01 (sample SAMN12280063, study PRJNA550983) | marine metagenome | isolation source: seawater sampled from same location over 5 years 0.02-0.2 micron viral filtrate | place: USA: collected off the coast of southern California halfway between the port... ... | reverse complement strand
GGCTGCTATTACGTGCGTGAAACCATCGGGAACAGTATCACAACTTGTTGACAGCAGTTCTGGAATCCACGCTCGCCACAGCCCATACTACGTCCGTACAGTACGTGGTGACAACAAAGACCCACTTACTAACTTCCTAAAGGATCAGGGAGTGCCTAGTGAGCCTTGTGTAATGAAGCCTGACACGACTACCGTGTTTAGTTTCCCTGTTCAGTCACCCTCTGGATCTATTACACGCAACGACATGACAGCTATTGAACAGCTAGAAATGTGGCTTATGTACCAGAGACATTGGTGTGAGCATAAACCAAGCGTGACTATCTCAGTACGGGATAGTGAGTGGATGGAAGTAGGGGCATTTGTGTATGAGTACTTTGATGAAATGAGTGGTGTATCTTTCTTGCCACACTCAGATCACACTTACCAACAGGCACCATACCAAGACTGTATTAAGGATGAATATGAGGAGTTACTATCTTGTATGCCAAAGAGCATTGATTGGACAAAGTTGTCAGACTACGAAAAAGAAGACAACACCTCTGGTATGCAGACAATGGCATGTACTGGTGACGTTTGTGAAATGGTTGATATAACATAGAGAAAGGAGTTCAATATGACAGGATTAGAAGTTTACGCAGTAATCGTTACCGTAATCGCAGCCTTAGAAATCTTTTTATAATGGCTACTGCGAGAAAGAAGTTTAGCAGGGCTTTGTACGAAGCCTATGATGGCCCTGCAAAAGAAGCACTTGTGTCCCTGCTAGAAAGCAGGGGCCATACTATAGTAAACACAGAAGAGAACTACTACGTTGATGTCGTGTCTCAAAAGGGTGGCTACACTTATTTTAATGAGGCAGAGGTTAAGGTAGCTTGGGATGGGGACTGGCCTGTTACTTGGAAGGATATACGCATTCCTGAGAGGAAACAGAGACTGTTAGACAAGCATGGGTCTGAGAACGGTGTACTAAACTTCTACGTCTTTCGTAAAGATATGAAGCAAGCATGGCGTATCAAAGACACACTGCTTACCAAGGAAAGTTTAGGTGGAGCTAAGGGAAGATACATACGGAAGAATGAGTTATTTTTTCATATACCATACACATCAGCGGAGCTAGTAAAGACCGACTGACAAAAACAGGAGAAACCTATGTGGGTTCTAGTAGTAATTCTAATGCACGAAGGAAATATCAAGGTAAATTCTTTTAATGGAGTATTTATGGAGAGGGCATCTTGTGTCCAACTTGGTAGTAGAATGGAAAAAGAATTGATGAAAACTAGACCCACACCCGAATCTATCGCAAAAAGCTATTGCTTTCAGATTCCAGAGAGAGTATAATACGGTTTATGAAAGGAGAGCTATATGGCTAAGTGGGATTTAAACAAACTAAATCAGGTAGGGCATGACCCTGTTGAGAAGCCTGTACACTACAACCAAGCGGGTATAGAGTGTATTGACGCTATAGAGGCTATGACAGAAAATATGTCAGGCAGCATAGCACCACACGCAGCTAATGTGTTGAAATACATGTGGCGTTGTGAATACAAGAACGGACTAGAGGATATCGACAAAGCAATATGGTATCTCAACAGACTGCGTAAGCGGTGGACTGAGGCGCATAAATGATTGTATTTGACAACCTACTGTCTGACTCACAATTTGAGGACTTTAATAAAACCTTTTCCCCTATAAGTACGGGGCATTGGATAGGCGCAAGTGACGAACCTACGGACAAGATGGCTGCTTATGGTAAATTGTTATGGAAACACTACATAGCTGCTAATCCTGTACCTAACTTAATGGGGTATGAATACTGGACTAACACTCTGTCTAATACTGTACCCTTAGATTGGCACTACGATAAAGATGAAATCCTGTGGGAAAACACAGGTGAAATCAGTAGGCCACTGTTCGGTGCAGTCTTGTACGGAGAGGGGGAAGTGTATGGGGGATACCTAGAAATTAAGCAGCATGATGGGGAGATAGAAAGAATACAGTACAAACCAAACAGGGCTATCTTCTTTGATGCGGGTAACTTGGAACACAGAGTAAGCCCTGTAAGCAATGGGTCAAGAAGAACACTTGCATGTAATATATGGGATAAGGAACTAACCACTTGGAAATAACACTATTTGAAGCTATCATAGTTGTAAACCTAGTTATATCAGCAGGGTTGGCATACAAGTTCGGACAGATCAAGGGAGAGATAGATACCCTATACGAAGGTCTGGCTATGGTTATGACACACCTTGAACTAACACCACCAGATGTTACACCACCACAAGAATAAAAAAGCCCCCCTAGGAATTAACCTAGGGGGGTTCTTTAGTTTTATAAGGTAGTCTTTTTATATTTATTTACCGAAGAATTTAGATACTGACCTAATTCCTATGGATGCTGATACGATACCGCCAAGGCTATACTGATACCATGTTGGCATAGTCTCAAGTGCTGCAAACCCAGCCTGTACTATAGCATTACCCCAATCTCCACAAAACGCTAGTATCAAAGGGATACTGAAAAGTAGGGTTATCCACTCATCTTTCCAGCTATTCTGTGTAGCCTGTATAGCAGCTAGATCCCAATCAATCTCACCTGTAAGCTGTTTCTTCTTTATCTCAGCCTCAGTTAGTTTAATCTGTGTCTTACTGTCGATTACGCTTGTCGCTAAACCAACAACGCTACCTAGTATTTGACCAATCATTTCTCATTGCCCAACCAAACGGCGAACGCTCCTGTTAAAGCTCCCGTTACGGTTGCAGTGAGTGCAGTTGCTTGTGATGTCATTGCCTCTGGTGGTAGCGACATAAACCACTCGATTACTCTAATGTACATACCAGTCATAACTAACATCATCAGTCGTGGTAGTAGTTTCCACGCTAAAATACGTTCCATTGCTACTGTCATTTTATACCTCAAAATTTACTAGTGTTCCTACAGGCTTAGTCTGTATAGGCTTGCCATGATTGGTGTAGTTAATAGGCTCAACCTTAAATGTTACAGGCTTCCTTGTAGATTGCTCTATTACTTTAGGTGTCTTGTCTTGGTTCTCAGGCGGGTTCATTGCCATCTGAAACGGTGCAGTACCTATAGCTTCTAGCATTATAACATTCCCTTTGAAGACATAATAAGAAGGACACCTATACCCGTTATAATAGATAGTACGATAAGTGTGCCACCAATGACAACCACCTTCTCTACTATCTCTTGCTTACGTTTCCTAGCAGCGTCTTCTCTCTCTTTACGTTCCCTGCGTGTCCTAGCTCTTATCTCTTGTAGCTCACCCCAAGCGGAGTAACCTCTGGTGGCTATGACGATGGCCCTCAGTTCTTCCTCTGCATCCTTTGCTTTCTGCAACTGTACAAAAGTCTCCATACTGTTTTCATCGTCACCTGAGAAGATACTAGCCTTCTTTTTGTTGTGGCTGTTCCTTAACTCATCAACCCCATCAAAGAACTCTCCAATCTGCTTAGTGACTGACACAAGCTCCTTACCTGCACTCACAGCCGTTTTAACAGCCGCCAGAGCAGTAAATGGATCTACCATGCACCCATACCCCCTTAGTGGAAATTAGTCTGTAGCCATCTTCTCTACGGCTTCTCTGATGGCTTTTATATTTTCATCTATTCGGGCAATAGCTATAGCTTGTGTTTGGCTGGCACTTTCTAACCTACCAATACGTTGTTGGGTTTCTATAATCTTCTCTCTGTTACTTTCTATGTCAGACATCATCATAGATACTGTCCACACGATTGCTGCACCTTGAGTGACTAACCCTATTACAAGGCCAATGGGAAACCTGTCAGACATCACGGATCAGGATATTCGTCAGAGTTAAGTTCAAAGTGTGGTAAATCATAAAAACTACCATCATAGGCATTAACTAACTCTTCTGCACTGCCTTCCCATTCTCTTAGGTCACGCACTCTCCAATTACCACCCCAACGTAGAGGTATATCCAAGTCTTTACAGGCTTGTATTACAGCATCCCCAACAGGAAAAAAGTCTGGAAATTCCCAAGACACAGGATAGGGAACTAAGTCGATAGCAAAACCATGAATGTGTCGGGATTTAAGGGTTTTAGACTTGCCTTCTTTAACAAGTTCTTTCTGTCTACCAATAGATCTAAGACCTTCAATAATAGTAAAGTCCCTAGTAGAGATAGACAAGGCGTGAGACATAACATTTACCATGTCCTGATTTACGCCTGATAGTCTTTGTTTACTTCTTAGTCCAAATTTATACATATTATCCTCTAAATATTCTAACATAAGCCTCATCAAAGTGACCAGTACCGAGTGTCACAATACCACTTACATTTATAGTTGGATTAGTGTAGTTTGTAGTTATAGTTTTTGTACCACTCACTGTGACTTCTCTTGGATAGCTATAACTACCACTTGCTTCTGTATAAGACTTAGTTACCCACGTAGTACCGTTAATTTTTATCCTAAAGGTCCAAATTTGAGTTGACCTAGATCCTCCTGTGGCTCTCCATACCATAGTGTCACCAGATTTTATAGTAAAATCAGTACTTATGCTTCCACCACCAGTGTAAAACTCTACCTCATTAACTAAGTCCCTGTTCATAGTGTCAAGGCCACTATCAAGAATGTCATCCCTACTTAAGTCTCTGAAAACAATAGGTAAAATGCCGGGTGCTGCTAAAATAGAAGTACCTTTTAGCTCAAAACCATTGCTACCAAACCTCATATAAGAATCAGAATTACCAGCTACAAAGTTTCCAGAAGTATTTACCTTAAACCCTGACTTACTACCAGTAGGTGTGGCGGTAGCAGAGGTTAGAGTACCAGTAGAAAGTTCATCTGCATTGATATTTACAGCATTAACTTGAGAAGATGTAAGTGTGCCAGCATAAACATAATCAGAAGCTATTTCATTTGCGCTAATTTCATTAGCAGCGATTTTGTTAGCAGTAATAGCACCAGCAGCAATTTTTGATCCTATGATAGAGTTAGCCGCTATCTTATCGGTAGTAACCTGATCGTCTTTTATGTCTGTAAACAGTTCAGTTGACCAAGCAGAGCCAGTCCACCTGTATATTGTAATGTCTGGCAGAAGCAGTACCATTTGACCCACGGCATCACCTGTCGAAGGTAAACTCTGTACGGGTTTAATGTTAAACTTCTCTGCTTCATCAAACAAGTCATCAACAGCAGACGAGAAGTCACCCGCTTCTACACGAGTTGTAGTAGCAGAGGCTGCGGTTGTTGTTAAGGCAGAGGCATTACCAGAGTAGTCTACAGATTTAACCCAGTAGTACTTGGTTTGATTTGTGTTCAAGTTACCACGTATAAAGCTACTACCAGAGGACTCACCAACTTTTGTAGAGCCACCCTTATTATTTGTAGAGTTCTCAAATATTTCTACATGTCGAAGGTCTTTATCAGCAGGGTTAGTCCACTTTACTTCTATAAACTTGTAACCACCAACAGCACTAACTCCCGTAGGTTTAGCAGGGGCTGTCGTATCTGCAACAGGGGTAGTACTTGCCGTAACAAAACTTGACCTGACACCTATTGAGTTTACTGCCCTTACTTTGACCTGATAATCAAAAGACGTAGATACAGGTGAGATTAGGAAATTGTTGTTGCTTACAAACATTGAGGTAAAGTTTGCATCACCACCAGTCCCTACACGTTTGTAGTGTACCTCATAGTAGTGAACATAGGCATCAGGCGATTCAGTCCACGACACAACAATAGCGGGTACAGAGGCCCCGTCAGAGTTTAGAGATGTTGAGCTTGTTAGTGTTAGCCCTGTTGGAGCATCCACTTGACTAAATATAGGCAGAGTTGAGTCATTTGATATGATGGCAGTTTCTTCTGCGTTCCAATTAAATGCTGCTGCTGATGTCTCACGTAAAGTTAGATTGATCCTTAGATCCCCAGCATCATCACTAGCAGCTAATTTCCAACCAACCACCTCAAACTCTTTGGCATTAAATCCGTACCTTGAGTTTGTAAACGACACAATATCTCCAACCTCAAGCTCAAGAGCTTCAAGTCCAAAGTCAGCACTGAGTGTCATTTGCTCCCTTGCTCTAAACAAGGTTAGTTTAGCAAGCCGTTGGGCTGTAGCTGCACTAGTAGTAAATGGAAGCTCTAAGTCTAGTGCTACTTCTTCTCCATTATCTTGAGCAATAAACGTACTACTCTTAACCTCTGGATAGTCAGCCGTAATCCACTTCTGGTCTGCATCGTTAAATGTACCACGTACTGTGTTAAAGTTATCTTGCATAGATACACGGGTAGATAGGTTTATAGGACCCCTAAGATCGTCAAGAGTGAGGGTTTTAACTGGTGACGAATATGCACCAGCCTTTAGCTTCCACTTACCACCACCCCAAAATAGAGTACCTGCACATGATGTAACAAGATCTTCTAGTACCGCACCTTTAGGTGTGTTCGCCTTGATTACGCCGTTTGTAGTATATCTGTTCTCATTACCACCACCCGAAAGGGATATGTTTTCATCACACTCATTAGCAGCCGCAGCAAAGTCAACCTCATCTACACTGTCATCATTTAGACCATACTGACTAGTAATAAAGTCTCTTATGCACAAAGCAGAGTTATTGCTGTATGCAGTAGTGTTAGTCCTTGGATCAAGTACTTTTTTACCACGTATTTCTGCTGTTATAAGAGGCATACCGTTAGCAAATACTTCTTGGTCATACTCATACCTTACATACAAGTAAGCTACTCCACGGCCCTTAAAGGCGCTTGTAGCAGAGGTTTCGCTAACTAAGTCTGAGTCAGCAGTTGTCTGATTTCCCCTGTACTTTTTAATTCTTATCTTACTGGCCCAGTTGGTTTGGTCATCACCACTAGGACCAGCAGTTGTAACAAAGTTGCCACTAAAAGATGCAACCTGATCGTTTATATAAATGTCATCAATAGCATGTACCTCATGCCCTGCGAGACAAATAATTTGATGTAGGTATTTATTCTTTGTGCCTGATGTTTCGTAGAAGGTTACTACTCCACCCTTCCTTACCTTACCGTACACAAAGTCTTGAGCAGCCGCTGGTTCTTTAGCATTTACAAGTATACCCTGTGAGCTAGAAGACCTAGAAGGCGCTTTAGGTGCTAGGGCTTTCATAGCCCAAGATGTCACCATAGATGTTATAATGTATCCAACAATATACTGAGGGGTGATAAACGCAAGCATCCCCGCACCAAATATAGATGTTGTTGCAGCAGCACCACTGCCTATAACCATTGCTCCGATAGAAGCGGGATCTCTAGGTACATTTTCCCAAGCGTTAGGGTTTCTTAGTACATTATAAGGAAGGTTGTTCTTCATTTTGTCTAATCCAAGAATAATTTACTACATCAAAAGGCAACTGCATTAAGCCTTTCTCAGATAGAAAAACACCACATTTACCGTTAGAAATTCCTAATGAAAAACCCGTTATCCACCGTTCAGCTTCTTTTGTGGCAATCAATGCGCCTAATGGTGGTACATACTTAATACGGGTCAATTTGTCATCTATACCTTTTAGAAGCGACTTGTATCCAAACTCTTCCTGTAACTGCTTAGGTCTTGAGTCTTTGTTGTATCTACCCAACCAGTCATCTGCCCAACCTTCTCCATACATTTTTCGGAATGCATTGTTAGTAAAAGTAAGGCAATCATGCTCTGTAAAAACAAAAGGCTTTAATCTAACCTCTGCTATATACTGATTTAAACTTTCTCTCTTCCCCATACAACCTGCTCATCTTGAAGTTTAGTAACATACGAAAAGAAGGTATCATTGCTGTATCTTGTAGCATGGTTCTCTTCTGTGTATCGTCTGTTACTAGCTTTTTCTAGCTCAATTAACTTGCTTTCTATAGTAACAGTAATGTCACTAGTCTCGCCAGTGTCCTGTATAGCCATTGTGTTTATGTAACCACTAAAGATTTCTATAGGGTTACTTGTGTCAGTTGTGCCTAAGTAGACTGTACATTCCCTTCTCTGATAAGGCTCTTGTAGTGCCATAGAGATGATTGTAGAGGATATACCACTAACTGTGATTGTCAGAGATTTGGCAGATAAGTCATTAACTTCATCAAATCCTGATATAGTAAGTAGGTTGCCAGCACCAATATAAGTGTCCACACCAATAGTCTTATCACCATGTCCCGTCCACAACCTAACGGGTGAGTTATCTAGGTCAAATTCTACTGCAATGTATGGGTTTACAACATCTTGACTGAAAGCTGTAATTAGTTCTGCTGCTATTGTACGGCTCATATGATTGCCTCAATCGCTGAGAATGAAATGCCATAAGTGCTGGCTTCATTTATACTAAAGGACTGCTCATTTGATGCAAGCCTAAACAAACCCTGAGTATTTTCTACTGTCACAGTAGCGTTGTTACCAAGGCTAACCCTTACGTCAGGCCAAACGTCTAGTGTAGTTTGACCAGAAGAATTTGTGTTTGCATCTTTGAGTACCTTAAACAGTTGCCTAGTTGTACCATTATTTACGTGTATGTAGTCACCAGCTTTAAGATAACCTGTGCGGTTTGCAGGGGCGCTATCTATAGCTATAGTGTTACCAGAGGATTGAGTTCCATTGATATCAATAGTGTTGCTGTTTCTAGCAGAACCTCTAGGAGTTTTAGCATTAGGGTCCCCTAAGTAAAACGTACCCACTTGACCCTTTAGTGAAATTAACCAAGCTAACCACTCTTCTGCTAAATCCCTTTGAATTGGTGGAAGTGTTACGTCAGCTTGCCAAGATTGTCCAGCATATGCATGTACCTGTTGTGCAAAGGTAAACGGGGACCTTGATATCGCAACAGCATTAGTAACTCTGAGTTCTATCTGAGCTATTCCAATACCCGTAGGTAGGCTCAAAGGGTAGCTTATAGCCATTATGCAAATCCTCTTCCATAACTACCACCACGCCTCTTAGCGTCCAACACTGCTGTCTTAGCTGTGTCTGCTATCTGTGGCATGAGGCTTCGTATTTCATTCCTAACGGTTGCTTGTACCCCAGTGGAAATGTTGATGTTCTGTACTACACTTACACCACCAGCACCCATAGCTTCATTAGATACTATAGCTCCACTAGCTTTAGGCACGAAGAGTTCTGGTCCCCTCTCACCTACAACATAGGGCTGTCCCCCAGTGACAGGCCCACCGTTAGCTCTAAACATGCCACCTAAGAAGCCAGATAGTCCAGACCCCGTGCCAGTTGCATAGTCGTAGCTACCTACAAGCTGTTGCACTAGGAGAATACGGTACAGTTGAGTAATGATGTCACGGGCCATAGCTCTAAATGCATCCTTAGCAGATGACGTTCCATCTACCAGCTTCACCATAGCATCCTCAAAGCTGTTACCTACACCATCAAGTAATGTCTGATGGTCTTTGTATAGCTTTCTGAGTTCTTTTTCTTGCTTAATTCTAGCGGCATTAGCGGCACGGGCATCAGCAGCAGATTGTCTTTCAGCTTCGGCTCTTTCTCTAATAGCAGCCTTACGTCTAAATTCTGATAGTTCTGCTGAGTGAGCAATCTCTAAAGCACCTATGGCTTCTTTAGCTGCGCCTTTTGTAAGATCTAAGTTTTCATCTTTAAGTTTACGTCTTAGTTTCTCCGCTTCATTGGATTGCTTTAATATAAGCAGGGCTTCCGCATCTGCATTTAAAGATTGAATAGCAGTCATAGCTCTATCTAGGTTAGCTTGCTTTAACTCTTTTGCTAACTCTATTGCTTTTTCTTGGTTCTCAGAAGTTTTTACTTCTAACTTAAGACCCTCATTTTCAGAGAACAGATCATCAAGAATGCGGATTTGTTCTTTTAGATCTGCTATCTTTTCATCAGCAGACTTCCTTAATGTCGTTTCACCAATCTTGACGCCTGTAGTAGATCTTATTCCCCGTCTTTGGACAACTCCCCCGTAGCCACCTTCGGCGTCTTCTTCTTTTTGTTTCTGTAATTCTATTATGGCAAGTTTAAGTTGAGCTTTGGCTACACTCTCAATGCTGTTTGCAAGCATGTAGTTAGAAAGCTTTAATTCATCGGCTTTTTCTTTAGCGCCCTTCATGGCGTCACCGTATGACACAGAGGCCGCTGTTGCTGAATCAGCCGCACCTTTAGCAGCAAAGAACGCACCAGCTAAACCAGTACCAATAGCAAGTATCATACCTGCAATAGCACCAGTAGGTCCAAATATGCCAAGTAACTGTGAACCCTGTTGACCAAGAGCAACTAACGCACTAGTACCACCTTGTACCTGTACTGCGAAATCCTGTACCTGATAACCGACCTGCTGCATACCAACAGCACCAAAGCGTTTTGCCTTGCGTTGATTGGCACTAATTACTTGACCAAACTGATTTAGAGTAATCCCAGCTTGACTAGCTTGTTTTTGTATTTGAGCAAAGGTTTGTGAGTACTCTTGTTGAGTTATAGCACCTGTAGCAACCGCTTGCTGTGCAACTAATACCTGATCTTTAAATATTTTAGTAGCCCTGTAAGCAGGGTCAATAGCCATTTTAAGTTGACTGAATGACTTTTTTGCTGTCTTAGCAGTCATATCAATCTTATCTTCTGTAGTGTTTAGATAGTCATTGAGGATCTTTAGGTCCGTAACGTCTACACTAACTTTAATCGAACTAGCCATTTATTGCCCTCACGTAAAGTAGGTCTAATTTCTTTATGACATCTACTTCCCAACCTTCAAGGGTATTGTCAGTAGTCTCTTGCCACGCTTTTATCTCTGTAAATGTTAGAGGTTGTGGGCCACTGTAACCAAATTGCCTACCCCCACTGATGGAAAAGAAGGAAGACCAGACATGAGCCATAGGAAAAGGAAACTTAGGGGCTTCTAATTCTTTTGGCCTATGTCCTAGTTGTTTGGCAACCTGTTCCAAGTGTGCCGATTCAGTTACGCCTTTACTGTCGGATCTCATTAGCTTGAAACTATGTTCAGCAAATGCCTCTAGCTGATCGACTAGGCGATTGAAAAATTTAAGAAGTCATTTAAGGCTTGTTCAATCTGGGTCTTCATCCAGAAAACCTCTGTGTAAACCTCTTCGCATTTCTCAACCGTGCAGGGTGGTTTCTCACCATCAAATGTAATGTTCCACATCTTAGTTGTGTGGATTAGAGTTTGAAGTGTACCTTCCTCTAGGTCCTCTGATTTTAGCTCAAAACTACCACCGTCAGAAACCTGTGTAAGACG
>VMHT01123407.1_pt1 | contig 11201 bp, 15 predicted proteins | sample 4693611 | NCBI WGS metagenome assembly VMHT01 (sample SAMN12280063, study PRJNA550983) | marine metagenome | isolation source: seawater sampled from same location over 5 years 0.02-0.2 micron viral filtrate | place: USA: collected off the coast of southern California halfway between the port... ... | reverse complement strand
GCATAAGGGCTTTATTACAAGATCAGGTAAGTTAGATGACAAAACAAAAAAATGGACAGATCGTAAAGGTAACAAGTGTTTTACTTATTTCGATCTAGATAACATGGGATATAGAACTGCAGTAGGTGACTATGTCTTAGAACCGAAAGGATATAATTAATATGAGTTGGGAATTAATCGTATTTACATTATGTATATTATCCATATGCATAATTGGGATAGTAGGTTGTATCAATACTTTGGAAGAAATTGATGAGCGAAATAAAAGAGCAAAGTTTGAATTCAACGAAAGGAATAGAAAATGAGTCAGTTTAATTGGTGTCATGGACCACACTGCCATACATATCACACCTTAGGTAGAATTAGAGGTGTGAAAGGTAACAAGGTTTTACGTACACGTAAAATTAAAATTGACAAGTGGAACGAGAATACTTGGCATGGTTGTTTTTGTGATGAGAGATGTAGAACGGATTATATACATAAACATTTACCGGCTATCATGAGATTAGAGCCAAGGACCGAGCCGCTCGAAACGAGCATCGAGGTGCAACAGACAAAAGAATTAGATTGGCAAGGCAATCCATATATAAATAAAAAAATAGTAGAAGCATAGTTGACAAGGGGATAGTATTCCTATATTATCCCCTACAACGAAAGGATATATTATGCCAATAAGAACTAATCCATTCTCTGGTGAGTCAGCTGTGTTAACTAACGAGCAAGCAGCATTACACGACGAGATAAAAAACGCTGAACTTAATGAAGATTACGACACAGTACAAAAAGGACTAAGCAAGTTTGCCAAGCTTAATCCATCTGCCTACATGACATTATTAGATTAATAGAGGTACCAGACGCGTTCAGAAATTTGGACGCGTCTTTTTAATTAAATTATTATATATACAAAGGGGTCCCAGACCCATACCCTTTATGCCTTGTTTTATAGATAGACATGGGTTAAAATCATTCTAGGTTACAAAATTAAACCTAAAAAATTTTGCAGAAAAAATTTTCGAAATGAAAGTCGATTTAGATAAAATAAAAAACTTACCTCCTGACGTTAAAAAAGATTTCATGAAAATGTATCTTAGATACACGGATAAGAAAAAGGAGTCTCAAATCCAAAATGATTTTATGAGTTTTGTAAAACATGTGTGGCCAGAATTTATTGAAGGGACCCACCATAAAATGATTGCAGATAAATTTAATAAAATTTCAAAAGGTGAATTAAAGCGTGTCATCATTAACATGCCACCAAGACACACCAAGTCTGAGTTTAGTTCTTACCTGCTGCCCGCTTGGATGATTGGTCGTAACCCAAAATTAAAAATTATTCAATCGACTCACAACACCGAACTTGCTGTTCGGTTTGGTCGTAAAGCTAAAACATTAATGGATACTCCTGAGTACACTTCAGTATTTCAAACAAGACTCAGACAAGACTCACAAGCTGCGGGTAAATGGGAAACGCAACAAGGCGGCGAGTATTACGCAGCGGGCGTCGGGAGTGCAATTACAGGAAGAGGTGCAGACCTTTTAATTATTGATGACCCACACTCGGAGCAAGATGCTTTGAATGCTGATGCATTAGAACGAGCTTATGAATGGTATACCTCAGGTCCACGTCAACGTTTACAACCTGGTGGAACCATAGTCTTGGTTATGACAAGATGGAGTACAAAAGATTTAACAAGTAAACTTGTCAAAGCATCTTCAGAACCTAAAGCGGATCAATGGGACATCATTGAGTTCCCTGCGATCATGCCATCAGGTGAACCGGTGTGGCCAGAGTTCTGGAAGAAGGATGAACTGCTTGGAGTCAAAGCATCGTTGTCTCTTGGTAAATGGAATGCACAGTGGATGCAAAACCCAACATCAGAAGAAGGATCTTTAATTAAACGAGAGTGGTGGCAGAACTGGGAACCTGAAACATTACCACCGCTTACTCATGTTATTCAATCTTACGATACTGCGTTTATGAAAAAACAAACGGCAGACTATTCTGCAATCACGACATGGGGTGTATTTTATGATGACCGTTTTAACGGACCACAATTGATGTTACTCGATGCATTAAAAGACAGATACGAGTTTCCTGAACTTCGCCGCGTGGCTAAAGAACAATATGATTATTGGACGCCCGAAACGGTGATTATAGAATCTAAAGCATCAGGACTCCCGCTAACCTATGAATTACGCCAGATGGGGATACCGGTGGTAAACTTTACACCGAGCAAAGGAAATGATAAACATACACGTGTTAACTCAGTTGCACCTCTATTTGAAAGTGGATGCATATGGGCGCCCACCGAAAAACAATTTGCTCAAGAGGTGATTGAGGAGTGCGCAGCGTTTCCATACGGGGATCATGACGACCTAGTGGATTCGACAACCCAAGCGGTCATGCGATTTAGACAAGGAGGCTTTCTTGAACATCCTGAAGACTATGTGGAAGAAACTGTTGAACAAACCCCTAAAACGTACTATTAATACCGTTTGTATAAATCCTACGATAAGGGGAAAAATTTTAAATGTACGCCACGATATTAAACATATTAATCAAAGCACTTGGAAAGTTGCACCCTTTAGTCAAAAAGATGCAATCCAAAATAGATGATGCAGCTAAAAAGAATAAAGACGACAAAGTTGTAGATTTTCCTAAAAAAGATTTAGACGTTGTTGCTGGAGAAAAAGCTTATAGAGCCTTGAGCGAACTTGATATTGAAAGAGCAACTAAAGAACAGCTTAAAGATTTTCAAAAAGACTTAGAAGAGGTCATCGATTTAGGACCAGATAAGTTAAGCAAACTTCCCATTGATCAACAAGGTAATTTCTTTAGAAACGTAAAAAGATTTGAAAGAAGACTTTTACAAGACCCTAGCAGCGGAGAAGGTATAGCAAGCCTCAAGCAGCCAGAAGCTCCTGTCTTGAAAATAGAATCAGGCGAAAAGTTAACGGGTTTAGGATTAGAGAGTTTACAAAAGAAACTTGGTTTACCCGTAGACGCACCTGGTCCAAGAAAATCAAAAATTGATCAAGGAATTCTTGGAATGAAAAGAGGTTTTGCAAATATGGAAAACACTGCAGCTGAAATTGGAGCAGAAGCAGACCAAGTTTCAAAACAAGGCGATGATATATTTGGTACCATGCGATTAGAAAATTTAAGGGATGAAGCAGAGCTTAGAGGTGTTGCAAGAGTATTAATCAATGAAGATATTAAATCAGGCAGATTAAAAAATTTATCTCCAGGAATGAAAAAAGGAATGTTAGAGCCAACAGGATCAGGATTAGACGGTGACCCGATTGATGTGTTATATAGATACTATGATAGAGATGCGCTAGAGGTTTTAGATATGCTTGTTAAGAAACACGGTGCAACACCGGATGGAATTGATTTAATTAAGCTTGATCTTAAAAACAAAGTTGACATTCAAGATTCTTTTGAATTTAAACCAAGGGAGTTTCCAATGGCAACACTTGGAGGCAAGGAAGGAAAAATACCTTTAACTCAAAAAGAAGTAGTGGAATTTTTTACCGGAGTTGATGCAAATGGTAATCCAGTATCAAAAGAAAAATTAAAATTTTATAATAAAAATATTGATCTAGCCGATGACGAGTCGAATGTTCAAGGTTATTTAAACAGATTCTTACAAGATCAAAATGATCAAGGACAGTTTTTAAAAAATTTACCCTCTAACTTTAGCACGAAAGGTGCAGTAGAAATGAAAGGTACAAAATTTTCTGCGGAAGAAATTGATAAGTTAAAATTCAAAATCGGCCCAGAAGATGATTTTTATGTTGTACCAGATGACCCTCCAGAAACTCCAGAATTTGCATCAGGTGGCCGTGTAGGAAGACAACTTAATGCTGGCGGAGGGCTCGCATACTTAATGGGACTATAAACCCATGGCTGTTAATGTTCCAAAAAATTATATCACAGGAAAAGAATTAGAAGAACTTACAGGTATTCCTAATCTTGCTCTTAAAGCAAAAGAGCTGATGTATCGTCCTAAGGCAGAAAAAAGACAAAAAAATATTTTTGGAGATTTTTACAGAAAGACCTTAAAAGCAAAATATTTTGATATTGGACAAGGGGGTAGCTTTGGAACACTGCATTATTTAAAACCTACACCAAATCAAATTAAAACAATTAAAGAATATCATTTAAGAAAAGGTGCAAAATACGGTGTCACACAAGAAACTGCAGACAGAATGAAACGTTTTTATAATCGTCCAGAATTTAGAAAGTATATTAGAAAAGGAGAGTTTATTCCAGATGAGATATTAAAACAATATGGAGTCACACAAAACCAAGCTGCAAATACTACATATCGTTTAGCACAAGTTTTAAATGGAAAAAAATTTGCAAATGTTAAAATTGACTTACCAAAAAATAAATCAGTAGCAAAAAAACTTATTAAAAAAATTGATAAAGCTCCCTTTGGAAATCCCTATCAATTAGCAGCTTATAAAGAAGCACAAAACGTAATTACTGGGGAACTAGGTGAGTCTTATTTTAAAAATACTAATTTTGAAACAATGAAAAGAGAGGCAAGAAGAATTTTAAATCGTGAAGGTGTTCCTGTTTTTGACCCAAAGAAAAAAAATTCTTTTGGTTTTAATGTAAACGAAATCATTGGAATTAAAACAGCGTCAAGACAAGGATTAGCTCCTTATTCACAATTTATAAATATAATGGAGGGTAAATTAAACACAGCTCAGTATGCTAACTTTGTAAGACAATTTGAAAAATTTAATAATCGTATGCAGACCGAAGCAGACCAAACAAAAGTTATTAAAGAGTATAATGAGTATAGAAAAAATTTTATTAAAAAAAATAAAGGAATTAAAGACTCAGACATGCCTAAAATATCTTTTAAAACTCCTGAAGAAATTTATGGCAAAAGAAGAATTTCTAGTTTAACGAACCAAGGACTTGATTTAAATAAATCTTATGAGGATGTTGGTTATTCTATTGATGTAGGTAAAAAAACAAGAACCTTAAAAGAATTTATTGCTGATCCTAAAAAAATTTCTAAATTAAAAAAGTTTGGAAAAGTAGGAGCAATCACTGGAACTGCTTTATCTATACCAGCAATTGTTTCAGCAAAAGAACCAGATGATTTTACATCGGAACAAGTGGGTTATAATTTAGATAGTGATGTTGAGTATGGCGATCCAGACACTTGGAATTTAAAAGTTGGTGATTTTTTAGAAACGGGTGCAGTCGCCACTGCAATCGCACCTCTTGCAACTAAAAAAGGTAGAAGTATTTATGGTAAAGCTGCAGGAACGATTGCACGAGGTATTGGAACTCCGCTTGGAATAGGACTACTTACTACTGGCCTTAGTCCTGAAGAAGGTTATGATTTATCAAAACCAGAAAATAGACTTGGTTTCGAAGCTGAAGCTGCTTTGTCAAGAGACCTTGTTAGACAAAGTCAAAGATTTGCAAGAAAAATTCCTGCATCAAATCCGTTGTTAAGACGTGCAACACAAGGTATTTTAAATTTAGGCTTGCCTGCAAGATTGGCAACAACTGCAGCAAGAGTTGCAACACCGCTTGGATTATTATCATTAGCAGGTGAGGCTGGACTTTTCACCTATCAAGAGGCTATGAAAACAAAAGAAGCTATTGATGCAATGTCTGAAGAAGAAAAACAAAATTTTTTATCACAACAAGAACTTGATTCTTTGATGAGTGAAGCAGCTTTTGCATCCGGTGGCAGAGTTGGTTTTGAAAAAGGTGGACCTGGAGACAAAAAGAAAACAACACCCACATTAGATAAACCTACATTTCAAATTGATCCTAACGCACCTGTAGACCCTGCTAAAAGAGATACGCTAAAAGGAGTTGGAATTTTAGGAGCAGGAGTTGCATTGGGTAAACTTGGTTTGCTTAAATTAGGTAAAGCAGCAAAAGTAGCTAAGGTTGCTAAAGTTGCTCCACTTACAAAAGTGGTTGCACCATTAGGAAAAACTATGACTGAATTTCCTGAATGGTTTCCTACGTTAATTAATAGAGCTAGAAAAGAAGGAACACAAACTCCTATCTATGGCAACAAACAAATTAACTTAACAGAAGCAGAATATAATAAATTAAGTAAAGACGAAGCTAAAAGTTTTTACGATACTTATATGGGACGAACTGATGAATATATTCAAAAATTAAAAGCGGAAGGAGAACCTAGATATTTTAAATGGGTAAAGACGGATGAAATTGTAGGTTATAATTATAAATTAAAAGACCGACCTGATTTAGAGATTTCTGAATATAATGGAGAATCTGTATCTGTAACATTTCCAAATGCTTATGGAGAACCTGTAGAAATGTATTACAAAGCCCCTAAAGGAACCAAGGATGCAACTTTTGAAATAGATGATTCCGTTCCAGAAGTGAATTATATGGGATTTCAAGATGAGCACAATGTTGATTTTTATGGAGAAACTGTAAACAATTTAGATGAAGTTTTTGGCGGAGCTTCTGATTTAGAACAATACGTTTTAAAGACAAAAAAACCTAGAGTTACTCAAGGAGACGAAGTCGTGGCTAGAGCAGATGCTAGATTGGACTCTGTGCAAGATACCGCTGAGGATTTAGATGAATTTTAGCAAAGGTAAAAAATCAGGACCACCACCTAAATCAGGACCACAACCGCAGGGGGTTGAATATAACTATAATACTGTTAAAACAATAAAATTGGAGAACGCAAATGGCAATAGACAAAACTCTACCAAACGTAGAGCAAGAAATAACAATTCCATCTGAAGAAGAACAACTTGTTGAACAAGTTGAAGAGCAACAAGAAGTTGCAGAAAATCCTCTTGTAGATGTGCAAGAAAATGAAGATGGATCCGTTGATATTAGTTACGATCCAGCAACGGCTTCAATTGAAGGCGGAGAAAATCATTATTCAAATTTAGCAGAACATCTTCCAGATGATATTTTAGGAACACTTGGTTCCCAACTTTATGGAAATTACACAGATTACAAATCATCAAGAAAAGATTGGGAGAAAAGTTATCGTGAAGGATTAGATTTATTAGGATTTAAATATGACAATCGCACAGAACCTTTCTCAGGTGCGTCAGGTGCAACTCACCCTGTATTAGCAGAAGCCGTGACTCAGTTTCAAGCTTTGGCGTACAAAGAATTACTACCATCCAACGGACCTGTTCGAACACAAATTCTTGGTATACCAACACCAGATAAAGAACAACAATCAACTCGTGTAAAAGATTTTATGAATTATCAAATCATGGATCAGATGAAAGAGTATGAACCTGAGTTTGATCAAATGCTTTTTTATTTACCTTTAAGTGGTTCAACATTTAAAAAAGTTTACTACGATGAAGTTGAAGGAAGAGCGGTATCAAAGTTTGTACCCGCAGACGATCTAATTGTACCGTACACAGCAACCAGTTTAGATGATGCAGAGGCTATTATTCATCGAATTAGAATTTCAGAAAATGAACTAAGAAAACAACAAGTTGCAGGATTTTATAGAGACATAGATTTAAAACCAGGACAGCTTCGAGAAGACGAACTACAACAAAAAGAGAATGAACTTGATGGTCGAACAAAATCATCAAGAGATGACGATGTGTTCACTCTTTTAGAATATCACATTAATTTAGATTTAGAAGGTTTTGAAGATGTTGACACCGATGGTGAACCAACAGGAATTAAACTTCCGTACATTGTGACCATTGAAGAAAACTCAAGAGAAATTTTATCTATTAAAAGAAACTATGAGATAGGTGATCAAAAGAAAAATAAAATACAATACTTTGTGCATTTTAAATTTTTACCAGGTCTTGGTTTTTATGGTTTTGGTTTAATCCACATGATCGGTGGACTATCAAGAACAGCAACTGCTGCCTTACGACAACTTCTAGACGCAGGAACATTATCAAATTTACCTGCAGGTTTTAAACAACGAGGAATCAGAATTAGAGATGACGCACAGTCAATTCAACCAGGTGAATTTAGAGACGTTGATGCACCTGGTGGAAATATTCGTGATGCATTTATGATGTTACCATTTAAAGAACCATCACAAACTCTCTTAAATTTATTGGGTGTCGTTGTAAACGCAGGTCAACGCTTTGCATCTATAGCGGACTTGCAGATAGGTGATGGGAATCAAAGCGCTGCAGTGGGAACGACAGTTGCGCTCTTAGAAAGAGGAAGCAGAACCATGTCCGCAATTCATAAAAGAATTTATGCAGCACTTAAAAATGAATTTAGATTACTAGCTAGAGTTTTCAAACTTTATCTACCACAAGAATACCCCTATGATGTGGTAGGCGGTCAAAGAATGATTAAACAAACAGACTTTGATGATAGAGTCGACATCTTGCCAGTTGCTGATCCGAACATTTTTTCACAAACACAGCGTATCTCCCTTGCGCAAACGGAACTTCAACTGGCATCATCGAATCCACAAATTCACAATCAGTATGAAGTTTACAGAAATATGTATGAAGCATTGGGTGTAAAGGACATTGATAAAATACTTATTCGACCACAATCCCCTGTACCAAAGGACCCTGCGTTAGAGCACATTGATGCTCTTGCAGGGAGACCATTCCAGGCATTTCCTGGTCAAGACCATAGAGCCCATATTACTGCTCATTTAAATTTTATGGCAACAAACATTGCAAAAAATAATCCAATGGTTACAGCAAGTTTAGAAAAAAATATTTTTGAACACATTTCATTAATGGCTCAAGAACAAACTGAAATTGAGTTCAGAGATGAAATGCTACAACTTACACAAATGCAACAAGCCGCACAAGCTAATCCACAAATAGCACAACAAACACAGATTCAAATTAGGATGTTGTCTGAAAAGATGGAATCTAGAAAAGCTGTGTTGATTGCTGAGATGATGGAAGAGTTTTTACAACAAGAAAAGAAAATTAGTGGTGATTTTGGTAATGATCCAGTTGCAAAACTAAGAGCCAGAGAATTAGATCTTAGAGCAATGGAAAATGCAAGAAAAGAAAAAGAAGGTGAAGATAGAATGAGTCTTGATCGTATGAGAACGATGATGAACCAAGAAAATCAAGACGAAAAATTAGAACAAAACGAAGAATTAGCAAAACTAAGAGCTAATACGTCGATTGAAAAGACTATTTTATCTAAAACATTGCCAAAAGCAGACGATATAATGGGTAATGTTGCAATTATTAGAGGAAAAAATGACTCAAACTAAAAAACAAGACCAAAAAATTGCAAAAGTGATGAGAGAGTTTAAAAAAAAGAAGCTTTCTATTGGAAAATCTGATAAAAAAGTTAAAAATAGAAAACAAGCGATCGCTATTGCTTTGCGAGAAGCAGGCGTAAAACAAAAAAGGAGTAAAAATGGAAAAACTAAATAAAATTAAAGAAGCAAAAGTTGGTGAACAAGAGATCCAGATCGATCCACGTTCAAAAACAACTTACAACGCTGCTTATAATCAAATTGCTACTGGTGGACCTGAGTTAGAAGTCCAAGGACAAGGTTCAGTGCTTCCAGAAAAAAGAAGAAAATCAAAAGCATTTTAATTATGTGGTTATCGGCAATAAAATTAGCGGTTTCTGCTGGCAGTAAAATTTATGCCAACAAGCAGCGAACAAAAATGGCAATGTCGGATGCACAGCTTATGCACGCACAAAAAATGGCCCAAGGTCAGGAAGCTTACCAAGGAAAACTTTTAGAAGCTAGACAATCGGACTGGAAAGACGAGGCAGTTTTGGTAATTTTAAGTTTGCCCGTCGCAATTTTGGCTTGGGCAGTCGTATCGGATGACCCAACCGCAATGGATAAAGTAAAATTGTTTTTTAAAATGTTCTCAGAGCTCCCGTCATGGTTCACAAACTTATGGATCCTTGTAGTGGCGTCGATTTATGGTATAAAGGGAACACAAATATTTAGAGGAGGGAAAAAATAATGGCAAATCCAAGATACAATCAACAAGTAACAAATAGACGTGGTGCTATGAATGGTGGACGTATGAAAAAAATGGGTGGAGGCATGATGATGAAAAAAAGAAGCATGCTAAAAGATGGTACAAAACCCATGAAAAAAAATAACAAAGCTAGTAAATTCGGTATGTTATCTGTAAAAGCAGGCATAGATAAAAATCCTAAGCCAACGCAAGCAGACAGAATTGCTGGTGCTAAAATGAAAAAGAAAAATGCTTAAAAAAATTAAAAATAAAATTTGCGAAATCGTTTGCAAGCTATTTGGTATTACACCGTGCGTTTGTGATCACGATTGTGAGTGCAAAGATAAAGCGAGCAAACAATAATGACTAAACTTTGTCCAAGAGGTAAGGCCGCAGCGAAGAGAAAATTTTCTGTGTACCCCTCAGCATATGCGAACGCCTACGCCAGCAAAATTTGTGCAGGTAAAATTAAAGATCCCTCAGGTGTAAAGAGAAAAGATTTTAAAGGACGTAAAAAAGCGGCAGCCGGTGGACTAATGGAAGCCACTGAGAGATTAAGAAGACAGGGATTAAAAAGGGGAGGCATTGCAAAAGGATGTGGTAAAGCTGTGATGTCGAATAGAAGAAAAGTAACAAAGGTTTTTTAGAACCATGGCTAAAAACGGTCTTGATAAATGGTTCAAACAAAAATGGGTTGATATTGGCTCAAAGAAAAAAGATGGATCTTTTTCTAAATGTGGAAGATCAAAACAAAAAGCAGACGCAAAACGTAAGTATCCAAAATGCGTCCCACTTGCAAAAGCAAGAAGCATGTCAGAAGGACAAAGACGTTCCGCTGTAAAAAGAAAGAGAGCAGTAGCTCAAGGTGTTGGTGGTAAACCAACAAATGTAAAAACAATTGTGAAAAGAACAAAAAAAGCAAACGGTGGACCAGGAGGAACAACAACTCCATACTTTGGTAGATCAATCAAAGGGAGTTATGGTGGTGTAGAGTTATCAAATCCATCTTACAGAAAATATTATAAAGGATTAATTTAATGGTAAAAGGTTTAAAGAAAGTTGTCAAAGGTTTGCAAAAAGCATCCAAGACACATGCAAAACAAGCTAAGATAGTTAAAAAACATATTAAAAAAATGGGTAAGAATGGCAAGAAGAGATAAGATGCCAGCAAGAAACAAGAAGAACTTCAGGCCTACAAAGGCCGGAGCAGGAATGACACGAGCCGGTGTTGCTTCCTATAGAAGAAAAAATCCCGGTTCAAAACT
>VMHT01066695.1_pt1 | contig 11202 bp, 10 predicted proteins | sample 4693611 | NCBI WGS metagenome assembly VMHT01 (sample SAMN12280063, study PRJNA550983) | marine metagenome | isolation source: seawater sampled from same location over 5 years 0.02-0.2 micron viral filtrate | place: USA: collected off the coast of southern California halfway between the port... ... | reverse complement strand
GACCCACCCCCTAGCCGAACCATCAAAGCCCAGTAGGTGTACTCAGGCCCGAAGATCCCCAGCCACGGCAAAGCTGCCGCGACCAAGAACAATGTTCCAAGGATGTTTTGGATAATGCTTTTCATGAGAACATACCCCCATCAGTGGCTTTGATCTCAGCTTCGACACCATCACGGATCGAAGCAGCAACCTGTAAGCGGCACTCTTTCGGAAACATTGTTCTAACTTTGCCGCCATGCTCGGCGCAGTACATGCGCGCCCCACGGTCAACAAGGTACATAAACAGCTTTACAGCCTTGGCACTATCGTATGTGCCTTTAGCCATGCGCCGCTGAACATTTTTACAAATAGGGACAAACTGCGAGTGATATAGACGCTCCTCATTTTCAATGAACAGCTCTAGCTCGTCAGCTTCATAAGTGTAGTCTGTTGTTACTTGTGTCATCGCTGATCCTCCTGTGCGACTTGGTGTCGCAAGGATCACGATGATGGTGCTGGCGGAGAGACTCGAACTCCCAACCGCCCGATTACAAATCGGGTGTACGCCACAAGTGAACCTTGCTTATTCACAGTAGAATCAGATTAGCCCCAAACCGTCAAGCAGAAAATAACAAATGACGACACAAAAATACATCGGCAAGCTAAACAGCCAAAAAGAGACACCAAAAACACCCCACGCGCTGCTCGACATGCCCTCAATCGCTCTAGGATCACCACAGACGGGCTTTAGGTTTTAGGGCTACTCTTGTACCTTTGTAGAGTGCTTGCGGCTGTGTAGGCTCTTGAGCGGCCTTCAAGATGTGAGAAGTGCTAACCCAAGAGCCTACAGATCAAAGCTAAACCGATGTAAGTTTTGTGTCCACCTCTTAGAATAAACAAAGGTGACTGGCAGTGTACTCAGGTGGTCAAATGAATAACCGATGATATAAGGTTGCGCTAAGGTAGTAGTAGCAGAAGAACAAAAACAACTAGACACCTATGACTGTGTGTCGGTCAGAGATGACTTTAGTCAGCATTGGTCAACATCGGCTCAATGTCTCTGGTTAACTCTAGATTACCTTTGACTGTCTATTGTGTTTCTTTAGCTCGACCATGGTTTACTTAGGTTGACTGTGGTTTAGATCCCATTTTCTCCACAAACGAAAATGAGCCGACCACAGACAATCTTCAGATAGATGAGCAAATGGCGCCAATGTCTATGGCTCGGATCACCGATCTGTCTGCCGATGCGACATCGGCGACCAAGAATTACACAAGCATTTCAGTAGCTTACAAGAGATTTACCAGGCGATTTGGTTCCATCTCGGCGATTTTGGCCCCCGCCGCGTCGTCGTAGCTGATCAATTTCAAAACAGAGCTAAACCCTGCGTTGTTGTTGTTGTTACAAAACAGACCTTTGAAAGCAGGGACTCCACCCAGAAAAACAAGACCCCCCCATAGAGGAACTAAGCATGGCATTAGAATCCGGCACATACATCAACAGCCTCGTCGCTACGAACCCCGTGTCTACCGATGGACTTGCGGCGGCTGACGATCACATGCGGTTGATCAAAGCTACAATCCTAGCTTCTTTCCCGAACATCACGGGAGCCATGACAGCTACCCACTCAGTGCTTAACGGCTTAGATGCCCGTATGACAGCTATTGAAACTGCTTTTGCTTCTGGCACTAAGATGCTCTTCCAGCAATCTACAGCCCCCACAGGCTGGACTAAGGACACCACCCACGATGACAAGGCACTCCGGGTAGTCACAGGCACCGCAGGTTCCGGTGGTACCAATGCCTTCTCGACACTTGATGCGACTGCGGCGGGTACAGTCAACACCAGTGTCACAGGGTCTGTAGGTGGCACAGCGTTGTCTACCGCACAACTGCCCAACAACTGGTATCACAAACCGAACACGCCCGGCGGTGACTATTCAGATAACTACGCGAACTTCAACTACCAAGCACGTCACATTGACTGGCCTACTTACCGTATCCAAGGTAGTGGTCAGGAGCACTCGCACAGCCTGTCACTAACAGCTACATCGACCTTCACAGGATCAGCAAATGCACTTGATGTGCAATATGTCGATGTAATCATCGCAACCAAGGATTAAGAGCAAATCATGAAGATCGAGGTTAAGCAGAACTGCCCACTCGACACCTTTAATCCTTGCCGCCAGCTCGACTGCGCGTGGTTCATGAAGATCAGTGGTAAGAACCCAAACACAGGCAAAGATACCGAAGAGTGGGGATGCGCTATGGCTTGGCTTCCAGTTCTTCTTGTCGAGAACGCACAGCAGTCACGAAGCACAGGCGCAGCCGTAGAGAGCTTCCGAAACGAGATGGTCAACCAAAACGCGCGCAACTTACAAAAGCTGACAAATGTTAATCTAGGACTGGAGTAATCAATGGCTATCATTCCGATCCGCAACCTTGGTCAGACAGGTGTGATCACTGATAACAGCCCTTACAACATTCCTCTGACTGGATTTTCTGCTGGCTTCAATGTGCGCTTTGATGAGGGCAAAGTTCTACGAGCACCAATATTTCGTAAGGTTGCAGATAGCCTTGGTTTCTCACCTCGATTCACCTATGGCGTAGTGCCATCCAACGGTTTTGATACTGTGCTCATGTTGTCGGATGCTTGGGCAATCAAAGAATACTCAGCAGGTACGATCAGTGACAGGTCTGGTTCCATCTCAGGATCTTCAGACCCCCGCCCATACACAGGCACTTCACTGGCAGATGTCACATACATCAACCGACCAGACAGGGTGCCAGTGTACCGTGCGTCTACTGGGACTAACTTTGCTGACTTACCTAACTGGCCTAGCAATCATAGATGTGCATCTTTGCGGTCTTACGGTGACTTTTTGATTGCACTGAATATGGTCGAAGGTGCTTCAAACTTTCCTACCCGTGTTCGCTTTAGTAACTTGGTTACAGCAAACTCTGTTCCTGATAGCTGGGATGAAACAGATACAACACGGTCTGCTGGCTTCAACGACCTAGTACAAATTAAGACTGAAATATTGGACGGTGCAACATTAGGCACAAACTTCATTATCTACGCTAGTGACCAAGTGTGGCTTATGGAGTTTGTCGGTGGCACATTTATCTTTAACTTTAGAAAGCTGTTCACAGACTCAGGTATCATCAATCAGAACTGTGTGGTCGAGGTAGAGGGCAAGCACTATGTCTTTGGTGCTTTTGATATATACGTCCACGATGGTACATCCAAAGAGTCTATCTGTGATGAACGTGTAAAGAACTTTATCTTTAACAGCCTAAACAACAACAATGCTGACCGCTGTTTTGTGCAGCATAACCCTACGCTAAACGAAATCTATTTCTGCTATCAGTCAGGTGATCAGTATGTACATTTCCCAAATGCTGATAGATGCAACAGAGCCGCTGTATATAACTATAGAAACGGCACATGGTCATTCATGGATCTGCCTAATGTTTCAAGTGGCACTGTAGCTAACGTAAACTCTGTCGCTACCTACGCAACAAGCACAACATCATATGCCCTCACAGGTGGTACTTACTACCAACAGCAGGACAGTTTTAACAGACATACGCTGATGGTTGGAGAGACACTAACGAGCGATGGGATCACCAGTGACAAGCTGTACGGTGTAGATTTGTCTGATGCTGGTCAGATTGCTTTTGACTTAGATACCGAAGCAACCAAGCCTGTGTATCTTGAGAGGACAGGTCTGGACTTGGATGAAGCAGGGCTGGGTGCATCACAATATGTTGTCTGCACACGCATCTACCCACAAGCTGACACTATAAACACAAATGACACCAACATGATCTTTGAGTTTGGTGCATCAGATATTCCAAGATCTGTGCCAACCTATCAGCCCCCAGTCACTTTCGACATATCTACAGACCATAAGATCGATAGTAGATCTGCTGGTCGATACCTTTCTTACCGTGTGAGCATGAGTGACAACAAAGACTTTGAGATCTCTGGGTTTGACTTAGAGGTAACAGCGACGGGCAGGAGATAAGGATGTCACTAAACGACAAACTAAACGTAGTAATTAAGAACTACAGTCGTACTCAGTATCCGATCTTAGAAGACGGTATCAGACGATACTTTCAAGATGAGCTTGCTCGTATTGAAGCAGCCATAGGGTCTGTGGCAAACGCTGCTGTCCAAGTTGCAGAGGATGAACCTAGTGTACCACAAAAAGGCATGGTGCGGTACGCAGTCAGCCCGTGGAACCCACTAGGCAACGGCTATGAAGGTCTAGTCGTTTACAACGGAACAGCTTGGGTTGCCGTGTGATGTCTACAAGTGTTCAGCTCAAGGCTTCTGTTGTTGCTCTTGAGCAAGCAATCAACGATGGCATCTTAGATGGTGAACTTGAAGATGCTATGAATCAATGTCCTGTTACGCATCATTTTGCACCACCAGTCAAAGAGTACGGGTGCGGCACCTACGCAAGAGAACTTCTGATACCAAAGGGTGTAGTCATTGTTGGCAAGATACATAGGCACTCACACTTAGCATTTCTTATGCAGGGCGAGGTAATCATTGTGTCAGAGAGTGGCAAACAACGCATCAAAGCTCCTCATACTTTTCTTTCACCTGTCGGTGCCAAGAGAGCTTTCTATGCTGTCGAGGATAGCATCATAACAACAGTACATCTAACCAAGCACACCGAAGAATCAGATATCGAACCAGAGGTCATAGCTGAGACTTTCACTGAGCTGGGATTAGAAGAGCCAGATTTACAAATGTTCTATAAAGAGTTGGAGAAACTGCAATGAGCTGGGTAGCAACAGCAACCATCGGAAGTGCCGTCGTAGGCGGCTACATGGCAAACCAAGCTGCAAAGAAACAAGCAGGTGCCATGAGCGAAGCCAACCAGCTAAACGCTATGGGTTACATGGATGTACAGCCTTACATCAAAGATATGTATAGTGGTGGCACCAACGCATTAAACAATGTTTTATCTACAGGCGCGTACCAAGGTGATATCTATGCTGGCATGAACCCCATGCAGACAGCCACCATGAACAATATGTACAATTACGGTGGCACAGGTTTCACTGGTGCTAACAACTTAATGGGTACAACAGGTGGCTTTGGTCAGAACGCTGCTGACTTATATAACATGGCTGGTCAGGACAGAATGGCTACTGCCCAACAGTATGCCCTAGATAACTCACAGCCGCTTATTGATCGTGCATTGCGTGATAGCACCAGAAACCTAGAAGAAAACACATTGCGTAATATTGGCATGGGTGCATCTGCATCAGGTAACGCTAATAGCTCAAGAGCTGGTGTAGCAGAAGCTATCGCTGGTCGTGATTATATGGATAGGGCTTCTGACACCGCTGCTGGTATCCAAGATGATCTCATGCGCCGTTCACTAACCGAGCAAGACGCACGTTTCAATAACCAGATGTCTGCTAATCAGCAGATGAGTAACATATACAACACAGCTTTCGGTATGGGCCAAGACGCACTCAAGATGCAGGGTGCGGCGGGTGACATTATGCAGTCAGATCAGCAGCAGCAGCTTAACGCAGACAAAGCAAAGTTTGAGTCTAACAGAGACTTCGCATTAGATCAGTACATGAAGTACAACGCTGGTATCTTGGGTCGAGCACCCCAAACTGCAAATGTTCAGCCTAACATGGTTGACCCAACGATGGCGACTATGGGTGGTGCAATGGCTGGCTTTGGCTTTGGTCAGAACTATCTGGCACCGATGTTTAATCAGCAACAGCAGCCAGCTCCTATGCAAAGTCCGTACATGTACAATCCAAGCCAAGGTTACTCATACGCACAAAGCCCAGCCGGTGGCACGGGCGGTAGCAACCCTTACATATACTAAGAGGTAACGATGAGAGGTCTTCTTAACTTAGATGGCTCTCCCACACCCCTACTTCTTGACGCTGTGCAGTTTAGCGAGACTGGTCACTTATCAGGCGAAAAAGCCAACAACGCTGTTAGCAGAGCAGGGGCTGTCGGTGCTTATCAGTTCCTGCCAAAGAACTTGCATAACATGGGCTACGGTATGCCCAAGAACATACCTGTGTCTGCTGTCAAAGACCCAGTGTCAGCCCGTCAGTTGGCGGGTCAATACATTGGTGGTGTGAACAAGCATCATAACTTTACTAACCCAGTACATTCTCTTGCCGCCTACAACTGGGGTGCTGGCAACGTAGATAAGTGGATTGCTGAAGGAGCTGACTTCGACAAGCTGCCTAAAGAAACCCAAGACTACGTTAAGAGAGCTATGGGCTACATACAAAATCAACAAGGATCAAATGACATGGCTGCACTGATGTCACAGGGTGTGAACAGAACCTCACAGTTACCACCGCAACTCCAAGCAGAAGTTGCAACTATGCGTAACAACAGAGTGCCAGAAGACAGAATAAACAACTACATCACCCAGCGTATGCAGTATTACAATACTTTGCCGCAAGCTCCAACTTCGGGTGCGCTAAATGCAGCGATGGTTAACGAGACACCAGCACCAGCACCACAAGCCATGCTGTCTATGCCTACTGAGGATAACGCCAACGTAAATATCGATGGCAGTAATGTAGACCAATCTGCAATATTGAACCAAGCAGCACAGGGACTAGACGCCGCGTTTTCTGCTGGCCCAAACGCACAGCCTATGGCTGATCGTCCTATTTCTGCTGTACAGTCAATGATCAATGCTGGTCAGTCGATGCAAGGTAGACCAACGCCAACCTACAACAACCCAATAGATCCTCAAGCATCTTTCGATGTCGAAGCGATGGCTCAACGAGACGCAAGTCCAAACATACCAGTCCTTCAAGATCAAGGCTCCAGAGCACAAGACGCTACATCAATCATTCAAATGCAAGAGCAAGCTGGCGCATTGACCCAAGGCAAACGTGACGATGCTGTGCTTACAGCGGGTCTTGGCAGCGGCAGTCTCAGTGGTAGCGACCTTATCCGCATTGGCACAGCTATGGCTGGCGGTGCGTCACAAGGCGGCTTGAACGCTCTTGACAGAGCTGGTCGTGAGTTTGGTGCAATCGAAGACCGCAACCGAGCTGAACAAATCGCGCTAGATAAAGCCGCCGCAAAAGCAAAAGGCAAAGAAGGCGGTGACGACAATGCTGCCCAAGTGTCATCAGGGATCGTCACTGGTCTAATCGATGAGGTAGTGCCAATCATCGATGACGATGCTAACGGTTTGTTTAACCGCATTTTCGGTGTGGGCGGCAACACCACTGGCATGTTTGGCAAGCTCTTGTCGAATGTAGGCGGCACAGACGCCAACAACTTACGAGCGCAGCTTGATACAATCAGATCAAACGTAGGCTTCGATAAACTTCAAGCAATGCGTGAGGCATCACCGACAGGCGGTGCATTGGGTAACGTCTCTGAGAAAGAGAACATGTACCTGCAAAGCGTCCTTGGTAACGTCGAGCAATCACAAAGCCCAGAACAGCTAAAGCGTAACTTGCTACGCCTCAGAGAAGCATATCTCGACATTGTACATGGATACGGCAACAGACCTAGTGGTACGCCGAACTATAACAGCGCACCTTCATCTGGGTCATCAAACGTAGACGACTTGTTACAGCAATACTAGGAGTAGGTAGATGGCTTCATTAGAGCGTCTGGGCGAGGCACTACGCAACGCTCACAACGCTGGTGATACGCAAGCAGCCAAACGCCTAGCTGACGCATACAGAGCAAAACAAGCATCAATGGCGCAACCACAACAAGAACGTGATGGCGCACTTGCTTACTCTGTAGACCGCGCACAACAGCTTCTTGGTAAAGGCGTAGAGGTAGCTGGAGATCTTGCACAGTCACCAGCCCTCAAAGCATATGGACAGAGCGTAGTAGCCCAGCAAGAAAAAGACATCGAAGCTGGCGGCTACAAGCCAACATATACTGGCACACTGCGTGAAACCTACAAACAAGGCGGCATCAAGGATGCGCTAGGGTGGGTAGCAGAGAAGTCTATGGAGAACGCTGCGTCAGGTGGTCTGGCTATAGCTGGCACGGGCGCAGCAGCTATTACAGCCCCGTTCTCAGCCCCAGCAGCCGCACTGATCGGTGGTGGTACTTTAGTAGCATCAGGCGTGATGGGTGCAGGTGAGTCTGCGATGGAGCAAGAGGAGAAGACAGGAGACTACGACAGTAGAGTTGCTGCTGGCACAGGTGCCATCGTTGGTATCCTAGATAAGTTTGGTGCAAGCAAAGTCATCCCATCTTCAGCTCTGTCAAAGATGAGTGGCGAAGAGATCATCGAAGCTCTTATCAAAGCTGGCAATCCAAATGCTGCAACAGCTATTGGTGGTCGTATTCTTAGGTCAACAGGCGTGGAAGCAGCCACAGAAACTACACAGGAAGCTGCTATTGCCGCTAGTGCGGCCTCTCAAGGCGGTCAGTATACGCAAGATGAGCTTATTGACCGAGGTTTAGAGGCTGCTGTGCTTGGCGGCACGATGGGTGGCACTACAACCACAGCTATTGAGGGTGCAAAAGCAACTGGTAGAGGCGTAAAGAACGTCACAGGCTTCGCCACTGAGGAAGTTACACCAGAAATAGAGGCAGCGCGGTCTGCATCAGCTAACAGATTAAGCAGAATTGCTCAAGGAAACGGGTTTAACCTTAAAAACGTGGGCAAAATGGGCAGCAAAGGTGCTGTAGACGCTGTAGACAACGCCCATACCGAGATCGTCAGTGAAATCGACCTAGCATTAGAGGGTCTAAGCAATGATCCTCAGTCAACACTGAAGCCACAGAAGACTGACAGCGAAGAATTAGCAGCTAAGAAGGCAAAAGCACGTCTTGGGCTGAAGAACGCACGAAACAAGGTCAAAGGTGTAACCACCAAAGACCAAATACAAGCTATTGAAGAGCTAGTGGGTGACACAACAGAAGGTCAGCAACTCATTAACCTAGCGTTAGAGAGTAACGAACTCACAGCTCTTCATAAAGCTGGCTACGTCGGTGGTGTAAGCCAGTACACAGACCTTTTGTCGCCTCTAGGCTCCAATGCAGGGTACGACAGAGGTGCAGCCGCCACTGAGCGTCTACTAAGACCGCTTTTAACGGGCGGTGCAGCCTTCCAGACAGGCGGTTCGTCTCTAGCTATCCAAGGTGGGCTGGCGGCAGGTGGTCGTCTTGTGGACTTTATGACGGGCCGCAGAAGCCGTGTAGCTAAGTTCATCCGCGACAACCAAAACAAGACAGGCCAAAGCGTAACAGCTACAGCATCAGCTAGATCTAAGGCACTTGCAGCTTACAAAGCAAAACAAGCAGAGATTGCGAGGAAAAAGGCCGAGGCTGCTGAAAAGGCACGACAGAGACAACTTGCAAAAGCCGAGGAAGAAGCACGGAAACGTGCGGCAGAAAAAGCACAGCGGCAAGAAAACGAAGCAATGTTTAATGACGGTACACGTCAGACTGCTGAGTATACTCCAAACAGCCCACAGCAGGTTCTACTTGAAGGCACAGGTATGGACTTGAAGAACGTGCTTATTGTACTAGAAGAACTTGCCAAAAGTGATAACTACAGTGCATCTGCCAAAGCAGCTTTGAAGAGTCTAAAATCTGGTGGAGCTATCGAAGTCGATGGACGCCCAGCTTTAAGCAACTTGATAAGAATCATCAACGCTGCTGTAGACACAGGCCAATCATCTGCACAGGTTGTTAGACCAAACGGACGTGATGCCGGAGCGTTTGAACGCTACAAAAACGGACAAGCTGAGAACGCAAACATACAACGCGGCATCGAAGCCAACAAAGCAGCAGCCCAAGCACTTATAGATGCCGTTGATGCCGACCAGACATTAGATCCTGTGACTAAAGGTATTATTAAGGGAAAGTTAAACATCTTTCAAAAAGATGTTCTAAGTGCTGATCCACTTGGTCGAGCACAGCAAGAGCTGCAAGAAGCTGTTACAGCGATCCAAGCCAACAACGGTAACATCGAAGCCGCACAGCAGTATTTAGGTCAGTATATCAAGAGGATTGAGACGCAGCAAAGAGCTAGGCAGAAACAACAGCAGCCACCTGAGCCACCGCAGCCACCTCAACCACCACAGCCGCCACAGCCAAAACCAGCGCAGCCAACTGACCCAATCGTAAGCACTGTAACACCTAGTTTTGCTGTTCCTAGTAAAGCTGTGTCTATAAAAGGACTGACACAGCAGCTAAAAGACGCACAGAACGACCCAAGAAATAAGCATTGGGGGTCTACAAGACCTGACCAAAGAGGAGAAGCAAAGTTAGGCAGTGCTTTTACACCAGAAGCCGTTGCTTTTATTGCAGCCATCAAACCCGAAATTGACGAGATCTGTGATCGTTTGGGTATACCTCACATACGAGGTATGGGGTCTATAAGATCTAATTCTCGCACCATCGCTTCAATGGGCGGCGGTATCATGTACTTCAACCCTGCTTATTTCAACGATTGGGCATCTGGCGGTACAAAAGGCGGCACAACAGTAGAGTATGATCCAGACGTTACGTTTGCTGATAGACCGCATAACAACTTTAGGTACTATAAGACCGGCATAGATAGAGCTAGGGCAGTTATGTACCATGAGATAGGACACCATATTCATCAAATGATGCTGCCTAATGCAACTGACGCCTTCGGCAGACCAGTTGTGGATGTAAATGGGGATTCGATGGCTTTTGTAAAAGACACCGACGTTGAGAAATGGTTATCGGAGAATCAAAAGTCTTTTTTAAGTATAGAAAAGAAAGACGGTTTAGTGTCCAGATATGCTGCTAAAAACCAGTATGAATGGTTTTGTGAACATGTTTCTGAATACTTTATGGGCAGCAAAGACAGGGTTGTATCAGAAGCGGTATCTTTGATAGAATCTTTGTTGTTAAAAGGAGATCTAAGCGATGCGTAGCGAAGCTATGAAACAGGCAGAAGACATACTAGAAGAAAAAGGTTTAGACCTTACAGAAGAGGATGTCCGAAAGATTGATGCGCTTGTTGAAGATTTTACTGAAGAAGAAAAAGAAAACGACATAGTTATGATCTACGGCACAATCGAACAGCTTAGAGAACATCCTCGCACAAAGCTGTTACCAGCAGATGGGAGCACCTAAGAACCCACGCCTCAAATCGCCTTCTAAAACAGGCCGTGGTATCCATCCCCAGAAGGCACCCAAGAACAACTATTTCTCGACACTCATGCAGACCCCAGAGGGTCGAGAGCTAA
>VMHT01012057.1_pt1 | contig 11203 bp, 15 predicted proteins | sample 4693611 | NCBI WGS metagenome assembly VMHT01 (sample SAMN12280063, study PRJNA550983) | marine metagenome | isolation source: seawater sampled from same location over 5 years 0.02-0.2 micron viral filtrate | place: USA: collected off the coast of southern California halfway between the port... ... | reverse complement strand
GTTTAATTAACTACAATGCTAACGGAAAAGCCGACGAACCACTAAAGGATTTCTTTGATGTCATTCGTTATTTACGTATGGCAAACCGGGGCGAAGGTCCTGATCACGTTACCAACAAAGACATGAAGGTAACACAAAAAACAACAGGAGGATATTAAATGGCTAAAACAAAAGCAACAGAACTAGCAAACGAACTAGAGGTAGATTTTTTAACTATCTCTACTATCATTGAAGAAAATGTTTCTGACAATGATATTAGCGGCAAGGGAAAAAATACTTGGTTAACCGAAAATGCAGTAAGTATTGTTAAAGATAAATTAGAAATACCCGAACTAATTCCTAAATACTATACCGGCAAGGTAACACATCAGGCACCTAACCCTAATTATGTTTATGTATATTTAAAAGAATTAGGCAAAAGAGTTCCAGTTGTTGTGCCCCGAAAATTTAAAGGAAAATTAAACGGCAAAAATATTAAGGTTGAAGAAATCACAGACAATGCAGGATCCAGTTACAGATACGTCCCAACAAGATTTAACACTTGATCAAAATTTTATTGACGAACAAGTTGATCGATTGCTTGCTTGGGAGATACTTCAAAGATACTCAAGGAGTTACGAAAACCTGCCAATGAAACCTTTAGATTTATGTGATAAAATCGGTGTGAATAAGGGCTATGTCCATCAGGTAATTACAACCGTTAGAAAAAAACTAAATGCAGAATGAAGATATTTTTGAATCCTTAACTTATGTTGGGGACGAACCAAACGTTAATGCTCTTCGCCGTGCTTATGATCAGACGGTAGTAGAATTAGAACCATACTTCGATGTGTGCCGCACATCTTACGACGACCGTCGAAACTTCTGGAACGGCAAGTCCCGGGATCTTCGCAAACATGGAGTCGATGCATTTCCTTGGGACGGAGCATCTGATATGGAGTCCCATACTATCGATGAACGTATTACACGTTTAGTATCTTTGTTTATGTCAGCACTTAATCGTGCAAACATTCGAGCATATCCCGTTGAGATTAACGACATAGGACGTTCAAAGGTAGTTTCTAACTTTCTCCGTTGGATGGTTACAAGTGGTTACATTAATCGGTTTGCCGAAGAAATGGAACTAGGTGCGAACTACCTACTAGAACGAGGGTTAATGGTTACATACGTAGGTTGGAACCGGGAAGATACCCGGTTTAAACAAAGTGTAACCATGGATCAGATAGGACAAATGAATCCAGAGATCTATCGTTCAATCCTCGATGGAGGTAATGACGACGAACTCGCCGCTTTTGTTGAAACTACGTTTGATGGTATCAATATAAAGACAGCAAAAAAAGCTATCAAAGAACTTCGCGACAACAGCGAAACGGTTTTACCTTTGATCCGCCGTTTAGTAGATGCACCTGAAATAAAAACACTTTCCCCTGACGGAGATTTCTTTTTTCCTAGTTACGTTACTGATCCTCAACGAGCACCTTATTGTTTTTGGCGGACATCGTATACAGCCCAAGAGTTAGAAGGCAAGGTTATTACTGATGGTTGGGATGAACAGTTTGTTCAACACGTCATTGATAAGTATCGTGGATCAACAGATACAATGGTTGATCGCGACAGTGACCAAAATCGTAGCATGATCTTTACTGATAATAGTGATCAGCAAGACGAACTAATTGAAATTATATACGGCTATCAACGTCTAGTAGATCCAGACGATGGTGCACAAGGAATATATTGCACAGTTTTTCACAGAGAGTTTAGCGGAGACGATAACATTCCGGGTTTTGCTAAGTTTGAATTACTTAACGGATACGAAGATTACCCAGTGGTAGTTACACGTTTATCAGAGGACAGCAAACGTATGTATGATACTATGACGTTTCCTCAGATTCTTCGTGGTATTCAAAATCAAATTAAGATAGAACGTGATTCACGTATTGACCGAAACAGCATTGCAACAATGCCCCCAATCATTCACCCAGTGGGTCAGGCACCAACTGACTGGGGTCCCGGTCGTTATATTCCTTATCGTCGCAAGGGAGATATTGACTTTGCACCTACTCCGCCACCGCCTACCGGGTCCATTGAAATGGAACAAACCCAACAGGCTCAGGCTGATCGCTTGTGCGGATTGGATGAAACCAGTCAAATTAGCGGTGTTCGCAAGCAATTCTTGGTCGATAAGTTTCTTCAACATACATCCAAGGTTCTACGTATGGCATTTAAATGCTACCAACGATTTGGACCTGATAGCACATTCTTCCGGGTAACCGGTGTTCCTGAATCGGTTCAAATGGTCAAGGGAGACCCAAACGAAAGTTTTGACATTTTAATTAGTTACGATGTATTAACTACAGATCCAGAGGCTCAATCGCAAAAACTACAGGCAATGCTTGGAATGCTTCAATATGATCGCAACGGTTTAATGAATGTAGATAATTTACTTACAGCAATAGCATCATCGATTGATCCGGTGTTAGCAGACGGTGTTCTTCAATCGCCACAGGTTGCTCAAGATGAAATTATTCGCGGAGTTACCGATGACTTAGCTAAGATCTTTGCCGGTATTGAAATGCCTGCTCGACCTAACGGCGGTCAAACCGCAGTTCAACTTATTCAAGAATACTCACAGCAAGAAGATGTAGCCGGTCGATTGCAACAAGATCAAATGTTTGCTCAACGTTTAGAAAAGTATATTGGTCAGTATACATTCCAAATGCAACAAGCAGAAAATGCACAGATCGGACGTATCGGCACATCTCCGGCAGAAGTCGGCAACGTAAATACACAAAATGCAAATCAAACCAGTTACTAATGTCCAAGAGGACATAGACACATTATCAAACTACGAAGCCTTTGCTCGCTTTATGAGTTTAGTTTTAACAATGAGAGAAGAGTGCATTGAAGAACTGCACCTTGCTAACTCAGACAATATACAACAGATTAGTGGTAGACTGTTGTCATATGACCAAATTTTACACATGGTTGACTATGATTCTCTTATAGAAAAACATAGAAATTAAGTGTGATATAATCAAACCATCGGCATCGCTCGCCGTTAAAGAGTGGATAATTATGACAAACGAATCAAGTCCGGAGATCGCTGAAGCCGCAAGTTCAGTGGGCAGTTCAAATATCAGTGTAGCTGAGTTCGCTCAAGCTCGCTTGGGAGGAATCCCAACTGAAGAAGAAGTTACTACTCAACAAACAGAGGAAGTAGCTACAGAATCAGTTGAAGAGGAACCCCTCATTGTTGATGCAGAAACAGAAGAGGTTGAACAAACCGAAGAAGAATCTGCTGATGATGTTCTTTCTCAGATGAATATGGACGATATGTCCGAAGACGAACTACGGGAACTAGCTGAAAAGTTAGGGAGTCGTGCCGTTGCTAGGTTTGGAGAACTGACAGCTAAACGTAAACAAGCCGAAGAAGAGCTTGCTCGTTTAAAGTCAGAGATGCAAGCTGAAGATCCTCTTAAAACAAAGAAGCCAATCGAAGACAATCCTTTCAATGATTTGAATACAGTTGAAGAACTGCAAGGCAAAGCACAAGAAATGGATCAGGTGATCGAATGGGCAGAAGATCTTATTTTTAATAGCGATGGTTACGGACCTGAAGACGTTGTTACTGAAGCTAATGGTCAAGAGCTTACAAAAGCTCAAGTCCGCCAAACTTTACGTAATGCACGTAAAACAAAGGATACGTTCCTACCTGATCGTTTACGTCAACTTCAAGAGCAAGCTCAGTCAGTGCAATTAAAATCTGCATTTGCTGAACAAGCTAAAAAAGAATTGACGTGGATTGATGACGACAGCAATGAAGTTAATCAAAAGTATCAGGCTATGTTACAAGATCCTCGTTTGCAAAAACTTGAAGAAGTAATGCCCGAAGTCTCCGCACAACTACCATACCTAATTGCTCATGCGGCAAATAGTTTGTATGCAAGGAAGCCAGTTGGATCCATGAATCCTCCTAAAAGCGGCATTCCTTCGGCATCGGTATCAGATCGTTCTACATCTAAGAAGGCTCAAAGCATCAAACAAATAAGTCAACAATTCCGTGATAGCGGAGATAAAAATGATTTTATTCGTTTACGAACCCTTCAATTATCAAACCAATAATTTTTTATTATGGCTTTTTCAAATACTTATACAACTCTACCGGGATCGGCTTCTTCCAATCGTGAAGATTTAACCGACATCCTGTCTATTCTTGCTCCGGAAGAAACTCCAATTCTTTCTGGTGGCTCTCGCAAAAAAGCAACTAATGTTCAGTTTGACTGGACACTTGACAAGCTAGAAGACCCTGCCGCCGCAGGTGTTGTTGAAGGTGCTGATGTTAGCACTTTCACCGATGCTTTTGCTTCTCGTCAACGGACCTTTAACTTTGTTCAAAAGTTCCGCCGTGACTACATGGTATCTGACCTCCAAGAGGCTACTGATTCCGTTGGTCCTGCTAAACTTGCTCAAGCTGAAGCTAAATCAATTCGCGAACTAAAACGTGACATTGAGCTTGCTCTTGCAGGCACTCAAGACAAACAAGTTGGAACTGGTGCTAGCGGAACTCCTGCTAACGATCCTTATCTTACTGCCGGTCTTGGTGCTTTCGTTGATGACAATCCTTCTTCAACCTTAGTTCCTTCTGGATTTGAAACTCCCGGCTCTAGTGTTTTCACTGGAACCTCTTCAGATCCTTTTACTGAAGCTGAGTTTAATAATTTGATCTCAAGCATCTATCGCCAGACTGGCAACGTAGATAGCTTAGTTCTTATTGCCGACACAGGTCTTCGTCGCTTTATCTCTGATTTTGCACGTATCGGTGGTTCTTCTGTAGAAAACGTTCGTTCGGTAACTTACGATGGTGGTTCATCCACAATCAAGTTGTCCGTTGAACTTTATCAAAGCGACCACGGTATCGTAAGCATCATCAACGGTAACCCGGCTTGTATGCCTGCTTCAACTGGCACAACTGCTAACGTCTTTGGATACTTGGTCAATCCTGAGTATTACGGCATACACGAACTGATCCCAATGGGTTCAACTCGTCTGCCCAACCAAGGTGGTGGCGAACGTGGCTATGTTGATTGTGTTCTTGGTCTTGGTGTATACCATCCCCAAGCTCACGGTAAGATTGAAGCAATCGACTAATTCAAACTGAAGTCTCCTTGCCCCATGTGGGGCAGGGAGCTTCTTTTTTATCTACACATTATGCCAGAAATAACTCCAGAATTAAATGAATACGTTGACAAATATTTAGTTAACGAGGTTCAAACAGAAAAAGAACGTGTTGATGTTGCCGAAGCAGAGGCACACTCCAATGTCGGGAAGACTCACCCGGTGCTTGGTAAATGCATCGCAACAATTCCTGCTCGTGAATATTTTCGATTAGTTCAGCAATACGGAACCGAAGAAGTTCACAGCAAAGAATTTTTAAAATTTTTCCAAAAAGAAATGCCCGAACTTGCTCCTAACAAAGTCTAATGGCTAAACGTTACACAGATTTGTTTCAACTGGTCCGGTCTTTAGCCGGGGTAGATGCTTTTACTCCTGACGAAGAAAATGACATTAAACGTTTAGCTAATCGCAGATTATATGAGGCTTACAGTGCATCTCAAATGTGGACCCAATACCTCGTAGTAGGAGAAGAAAGAACAATATCGAGCGACCAAGTTGTCCCATTTATACAAACACCCAAAAACGATATATCTGAATTTCAACGTATTCATCGTGATCAACCGTTTCTTAATACAGGAAGCATGGAATACAACTTTTATGTTGATTCGAGTGGTGCCCATGTAATGAACTTAGGTAGCACAGATGCCGACTCTGTTTATGTAACTTACAAGAAAAAGTTTACTGACTTTACTGAAAGCTCGCAAGACATTCCTGAAGAGTTTTTCTACTTCGCGGCTCATGCTACTTATGCTGACTTCCTTCGGATGGATGGACAGACAAGTAAAGCATTTGAGGAAGAAAACAAGGCAGGCACTTACTTAGCAACTGAGCTAGAAAAACTAGATATAATCTCTAACAATAATAATATTCGACGTAAGTTTACTACTTATGTTTCAACACAATCAAGATAATCATCCTATAAAATAATATAACATCATGGCAAGTTCACGAAATAATACCCTTGAGTTTAGCTCCGCAGGTTCATTAATAGCTGATAGCAGTTCTGGTCAACATTCAGGTAGTTTTGGTGCTATTCAGTTTTTAAAAGATTCTGAAATAACTGACCTTACTTCTACCAATATTGAAAATGACGGCAACTTAGCAGGTGAGCCATTTACCGCAGGAACAATACTTTATGGAAACTTTACTATGGTAGAGTTGACTAGCGGATTGGCGGCACTGCACAGGATTTAACATGAGACTTTCTCTTAAATTTTCTCTTAACTTATGAACCTTGCCCTTAAGTTAGCCCTTGGGCGAAACAAATTTCGCAGTGCTGTTACTGGCTTCTTTTACATAAGAAGTTCTGGATCAGGCTTCTTTTTAACACCCTCTGGATTCAAATACATTAGACCCTAATAATTATGTCAAACATTACCGTATCATCCGCCGTAGACACAATGCTACAATCCGCAAACAATTCGGCAATCCGATCTAACATTGGTGCAATAAGCACTAATGATCTTGAAAATATGTCTATAACTTTTGGAGATGAAATTGTCTTTGACGACCAAGCTAATTTTGACGGCGATGCTCTATTTAGTGGAGATGTAAATTTTCAAAGTTCAGCTACTTTTGAGGATGACATGGATACTTCAAACATAACTGTAGATGGCACAGCATTGTTTCAGGGTTCCGTTACGTGTGAAGGGTCTTTTTCATGTGAAGATGAAGCGGCTCTTTCTGATGTTAGCATATCAGGCTCTGTTACAATAAATGGTGGTGACCTTGAAATTGACAGCGATAACAGCTTTGGGATGTTGGGCAGTGGCGACTTTACTATGTATGGTGGAAGGATTCTGGGTCCGAGTCTTATTGACCTCTCTAACGGTACTCAGCCGAGTAGTCCTCAAAACGGAATGATTATTTACAACAGCTCTGCCGGTAAGTTTCAAGGTTATGCAAACGGAGTTTGGGTTGACCTGCATTAATAATGGACACTATGCTCAGAGGAACTGTGGGGTCAACAGGGTTTTTTGCCTGTATGGAATTACAAAGTGTAAATGCATTTGTTAGTCTATTAGTAGGTATAGCTACTATAACATTTCTTGGCTTGTCTATCTATAAGATAATCAAGGAGTTAAAAATTAAATAATGACGGTTGAATTATTAGCAATGCTAGGCGGCGGTGTGTCCGGTTTCTTAATGAAACTTATAGCGGCACAAGCCGAGGCACAGGGTCGTGCACTTGAAGCAATGATCCAACGTCAGAACGTTGCAGACCTGTCTGCGGACAAAGCATCCGCACGGGGTGGTGTATGGGTTCGTCGGTTGCTAACAGCATCGGTCGTCTTTGCTATTATAATAGCCCCATTTGTCTTTGCATTTACGGATGTAGGTGTAACCGTTCAAACAGAAACTAAAGGCTTTCTAGGGCTATTCTCTAGGATTCAATGGCAAAATATGCAGGGCTTTGTAATCCTGCCAGAGGTTCGTCAGACAGCACTAGCCATTGTCGGCTTTTACTTTGGTTCATCACAGGTTAAATGAATGAAGTATTGCAAGTCATATCTTCACTTACACCTATTTTAATTGGTATAATTACACTCATTATTGTTTTAGCTAGGATGCATTATAATTTAGAATCATTAGCTGAAAAGGTAAAAGTATTATTTGATTTTCACAATAAAAGAAAAAAGTAATGATGCGAAAACTCATCAACATCAATGACATCTGCACTTGCGGCAAATCTAAAAAGATGCCCATGTGTGATGGCACTTGTTTAAAACAACCAAAAAAAGGAAAATAATGGCACATATGGGAAAAGGTTCTTGCGGAGAAATCAAAGGCAAGGGGAAAGGCAAGGGCAAACGATACGGTAAATAGTTTGTATGGCAAAGAAAAGATCCAACAAGATTTGTCCGGCAGGTATAGCTTGGGCACGTAGGACATTTGATAAGTATCCTAGTGCTTATGCTAACATGGCGGCATCAAAGTATTGTAAAGATCCTAACTATGCCAAAGGCAAGAAGAAGCGGAAAAAATAATGGGTGAACTTAAAAAGTGGCGAGAGCAAAACTGGGTTAGAATCGGAATCGACGGATCAATTAAAGGACCTTGCGGAACGTCTAAAAACAAAAAGAATCCCGACCGTTGCCTTCCGATGGCTAAAGCTAAGAGCTTATCAAAAACAGAGCGAGCCGCTACGGCGAGGAAGAAAAAGAAAGCCGGAGCTAAGGGCAAGCAGTTTGTTAGCAATACACCAAAAGCAAAAGTAAAACGTGGCAATCGATAAAAAGAAAATGAAATGCAATGTCCCCCGGCGAGATGTGCAGGGTGGCAAAAAGTTCGTTGTGAAAGCCTGCCAAGGTGGTCAGGAAAAAATTGTCCGTTTTGGTGATGCCAACATGACTATAAAGAAAAACCGTCCGGCACGTAAGAAAAGTTATTGTGCACGAAGCGGAGGGATTAAAGGTAAATCAAATAAACTATCGGCGAACTACTGGAGTCGCCGTGCTTGGAACTGTTAATACAATGGGAAGAAAAACAAAACTTCGTCGTGGAACGGCGGCATACAATTTAGCTAACAAAGTAGTTAGTTCAAAGAAACCAAAGAAGGCTGAGGTAAATGTCGATTCATCACGTAATCTTATCGATGCAGGAACATTGCCTGAGTTCGTGGTAAAAGGTAAAAGCCCTTACAAACGTGGAACCGCACGTCATACTTTAGTGCACAGAATGCACAGCAGGCGAAGAGGATTAATTTAGTGCCGGGACGTTACAGATCATATGGTCGTGAAGACGATCAAATGAAAGAGGACTTAGAGATTGCATTCTCTGGGTTCAATAATCGTTTACGTCCTGATCAATTGAAGGCAGGTGTTTTGTCTGAGTCGAGAAACGGTCGCCTTGATTTAAATGGCGAGTGGCAGGTTCGTCGTGGCATTAATGTTTTAAATGCCCCGTTTGCCACTGGGGGTAATTCATTTCGTTTGCCGACTGCGGCAGAAAAAGGTTCATCAACCGTAGGCAATTTGCCTAGGGCTATACAGTCAGTTAGGATTCAACCCTCCGGGATTGTTACTATTTTACTAGATGAACATGGATTTTCTGTAGGTAATGAAGTTTTAATCAATGGAGTATTTAGATCAGGATTTCCTGATATTAATGGCACTCATACAATTACAGAAGTTACTGGAACAAATAGATTTAAGTTTGATTCAGGCATAACCACAGCCGATGGTTATTATACATTTCCTCCGAACACGGGGCTAGTGACTCCGTTCACATTACCTTTTAATCCGGGGACAGAAGAGTTAAGCTCATTGCCACTATCATCTCCCTGCGGACAATCTTTTCTGGATGAATCAGCAGTTACCGGTGTTCGTGCCGGAACAAACTTTAGTAATCCTGATGTTGCCGATAATACCGAATATATCATAATATCAACTAACCTGTCGGCACTGGTTTTAAAATTAAATGATACCCTTGACACATTTGAAATGAAATTTCCCGAAGGGGAAGCAGTGCTTGAATTATCCGATATGCTTCAAGCATTTAATAGATTGTTTATTTTTCGAGACAGTCAGGTTGCATTAGAAAACAAAAAGTTTTTTGATCCAGTTGCAATCAAGTCCATAGGAGTAGATGGTAGTGCTGAAATAGATGTTGAAACATATTTTAATCACGGGTTATTGGTTGGGGACACAATAGAAATACGTGATGTTTCCGAAGGAACAATTAATCCAAACGGACAGTTTGAAGTTACGACTGTTGCTGACGAAAAAACATTTACATATAATGTGGGCACATCCGGAACAGAAACTTTTGCAGTCAATGAAGATTCAAAGATTTATCCTACATTTACTTTGGTAGCCAATGGAACATTTAGACAGCCCAGACAAATAACTATTACTAATCTTGATATTGAAGATGGTGAAGCAACAATGACCCTTGATTCAACAGACATGGAGGGGTTACAAAGAGGAAACACAATAACTATTGAAGATATAGGAGACTCTTCTTTAGAAGAAGGAGATGAATTTGTAATTTCTTTTGTGGATACCGACAATGATCAAATTAAATTTCAAGTTCAATTAGCTGATGAATCCAACAAGACTAATGTAATATTTTCTAAACCAGTGTCAATTGGATTAGGATTTATGCATATGCCTGCACCTGAGTTCGGGGCTTATCATCAACGTCGATTGGTTACACCGTTTCGTTCCACCCAAGAAACCCTTAACGTAGGAACACCACAGCAGTTTACAAAGATTACCTCAACCGGAAAGAAGGATGAAATAGCTGTAAGCGACATCCTTGACTCGGACACATACGATCAGGTGTTTGCTAACTTTAGATTTAATGCGGGAACCTCTGATTTTACAGTTGGGCTTCATTCTTTTTCTGATGACAAGTTGTTGGTATTTAATAGAAACAGCATTCACTTAGCCGCAAATAGCGGAGATCTGAGGACTGCTCAAACTCAATTATTAACCAACGAAGTAGGTTGTGTTGCTCGAGATAGTATTATTCAGGTGGGGAATAACGTTCTTTTCTTATCTGATAATGGTGTATATGGGGCAAACTTCCAAGACCTTTATAATCTTCGTGGCAATGAGGTTCCACTCAGCGAAACAATTAACGACACTATGAGGTTGATTAACAAAGACTTATGGCACAAAAGCTCAGGGGTTTACTTTGATAATCGTTATTATTTGGCTATTCCTTTAAACGAAGAAATAATATCGGTAGACGGCGAAGGCAATGTAACGGCAGAAGTTAACCGTGCTCGGTTCAATAACCGTATTATTATCTACAACTTTTTGAACAAGTCTTGGGAGTCAGTTGACGATGTTGCCGATGAAGGATTTGAGTTCAAGAAACTAATCGTAGCCGGTGACGGTGAAGCTCGTGCGGTTTATTCACTTAGCACTAACGGAGGGATTCACAGACTTGATTCATTGGAGCAAGGCAACGATAGGATTATTACTGCGGTTGCGGCAGGCGACGAAAATCCCGATGACCTAATAAGTGCACCGGCAATTAATGGTGCGATGACAACACGGATGTTTACCAATCAAAGTAT
>VMHT01141447.1_pt1 | contig 11206 bp, 13 predicted proteins | sample 4693611 | NCBI WGS metagenome assembly VMHT01 (sample SAMN12280063, study PRJNA550983) | marine metagenome | isolation source: seawater sampled from same location over 5 years 0.02-0.2 micron viral filtrate | place: USA: collected off the coast of southern California halfway between the port... ... | reverse complement strand
CCCCTTGGTGTAGCACTGTAAGATACATTTCTATCTTTTCTATTATTATTATATATTCTAAATTGATCATAATATGGTCTATAATTAGAATTATAAGCAAATGATCTATTCCATCTTCCCCAATATGGATAATTCCAACTACCAAAATTGTAATTAAAAGCCCAATTATTCCAAAATAAATGTCTATTCATATAAAAATCCCATGTAGTATAAGAATTAGGCATTGACCATCTATTAAAATAACGGTTAGTAGCATACCAATTATAAGGTTGGTTTGATGCAAACCAAGCATAATCATACCTAAAATCAGAATCAATTCTAAACTTTCTAAATACCTCCCAATCAGTTGTTAATACATCTACTTTAATTTCATTATTATTAGGTCCATAAATTGGATCATGGTATAATGTAGATACTTGAAAAGTAGCACATGATAGAATAAAAAATGAGAATAGTAGTAGAAATTTTTTCATATTATTTTTTAAGTTTAACTTTTGCCTTTTTAGTATTAGGCACGACTTGTTTACCCTTTGAACCAGCTTTTTTCTTTTTAGCAGCTGTAGCTTTTCTTTGTGCTTTAGTTAAAGATTGAGCTTTTTTTCTTGGAAGACACCTATCAGGGTTTTTTTTGTTTTTAGAAGTACCACATGGTCCTGCTATATTACCTGAAGAATCTATCCTTACCCAATCTTCTTTTTTAAACCAATCACGTAGTGATTCAGTTATATGTTCTTTAAGTGATGTTTTTTGTTCTTTTAATTCTGGGTGGAATAAAATATCTACTACTTTAGCATCTTTTTTAATAGATTCACCATCAACTTCTACTTCAGCAGGATAAACTTTAACATCATCCCCATACCAATATTTTATTTTATAACCACCTTCTTCAGTTAATTCTACAAGTAATCCTCTTTTATAATCTTTTTCTTCAGCTTGTAAAATAACCTCTTTACCTCTAGGTAAAATTAAGGCTGCTCCAGGAACTTTATTTTCATCTTTATCTTCCATTATTTTACGCCTTTCCAAATTTCACCTTTACGACAACGAACTACGGCTCCACTAGCATAAGCAGAAGGCCAAGTATCATATTTACGTTTTGCTATTCTTGTACAACGATCATCCTTTTTTTTCTTTTTTTCGCTTACAGTATAATCCATGTAATTAACTAATCCTGTAGGTAATTTCATTTTCTTTTGATAAGCAACTTTTCCAGCTTTAGGAACTTTACCTAATTTTTTTCTAACAATACCCATTGAAGGATTTTTTTTCTTTTTACCTTCATTTTTAGAAATTGTATCAGATTTAACAATACGAACTATTTGTCCTCTATCATCATCATCAGTAGCAAATACTTCATATTCACCAAATTTTTTACCTTGGAGTTTATCACCAAAATTAAACATATCCTGTTGAGTACCACGTACATCAATTCTACTGTCTTCAGGATTATACTTATTATAATTAACATTAAATCTTAAATCATTAAATTGTGATTCAAGTGATTTAGCAATTTTTTTAAGATCATCGTTTATATCTTCAGATAAATCAATTGGTGCCCCACCTTTTTGCCCACCATGACTAACTTCACTTTCTCTTAATGACATATCAAATGCGGTAGCTATAGTTTTTCTAAAATCATATAATTCATCATTATCAAGTTTTTTAAATGTAGTAGCTCTTAATTGATCAATTAATTTTCTAGCTTCCATATATCCTCTACTTGGTGATTCACCTGGGAATGCTGAACCTTCATCATCTTCAGATATTGGAGTTAATATATAATCCCCATCTCTATGTTTTTTAACTTTAGCTAATTTTTTAAGTAATTTAACTAATTCTTCTTTACCAATTCCAAATTTCTTTACAGCTTTAACTAATGGTTCTAATCCAGCTGCACCTCCTTCTTTAGATAAAGTATCTCTAATAGCGTCTTCTGCTTCTTTATTTTCACTTAAATAATCTTGGTAATCAGTTCCATCATCAAATTTAAGGTTAGCCATTAAATCTATATAATCTACTACTTTACCACTATTAACAAACTTTACTTTCCATTCAGTTTCGGGACCATCCATATGGACAACTACTGGTCTACCAGCATAAGTTCCAGGTTTATCTTCTTTCATAGATTTTTTTAAATCTAATACATGTTTTTCTCTTTTTTTCTCTAAACCTTTAGTTAATTTAGATTTTTTATCTCCAGGTCTAGAATCAGGACGCCCATATTTAGCCATATTAGTAGCTATAGCATATTTTAAAGAATCATCTTCTTCAAACATTTTTGTAACTAATTCTTTTACTTGAGATATTTTCATTTTATTCGTTTATTAAAATTTTTAAACACCCACTTCCTTTTATTACTCTGTGCCATTGACCTTCACGTATGAATATACAATCATCTATTGGCCTAGGCAACTCATCATCAAATTGTATTTGCCAATCTGTTTTTCCTATAGGAGTAATATTTCTATCTTTTCTGTCTCGATGCCATACTAATTCAACGCTTTCAGTATCTTCTGAAAAATGTCTTACATGGTATCCTTTATAAGTGTAATCTGTATAAGCTGCCATTTTACCAAAATGTATTTTTATTAGCACCTAAACCTAATGATTTAGCATAACGTGGCAAATTACAAGACCAGTAACCAGCTTTAGTTCTATCTTTTTTATTTTTACAATTATGACGTGCTGCAAATGCTCTACGTGCTTTGGGGTTATTAATTTTAGCTCTTAAACCACCTGACCCGAATGAAACTTTTTTAACTCTACCTGTTTTAGGATTTTTAACATAAACATAATATGCTTTAGAACCACCTCTTTTAGGTTTATTTAATTTAACATCTTTTCCTTTAAATTCGGCCTCATTAATAAATGGAATATCTAAAGGAACAGGACTACCTTCAATATTACCATATTCACCAATATCGGTGTTTTTAACCCAATATTGATCACTTTCATTTAAAGTTAAATCACCTTTATTAAATAATTTTCTTGCTTCAGCAAAAAACTCAACATAAGAATTTGAACCAATTCTGTAAACGCACTCAGATAAGTTCATTTTATGTTTTTGGTGAAATAATAAACCAGGAGAAGCATTTACTCCTTCTTGTAAAGAAATACCTTCTGAAGTCTTAGCTATAATTTTTTCTTCATATGGAGCTAAGTCTGAAAAACTATAAGATTTAGTTGTACCTGTAGATTCTAATTCTACAGTATAAAAAGGATGTTCTGCCATTGTAACTGTGGCTGTGTCGCCATCAACTGTAGTTACCTTATCCCCTACAGAAAATTTACTTGCTACATCAGCAACATTTTCTATAGCTTCTCTAATTAAATATCGAAGCTTTAATATATCCATAATAAATTTACTTCTTTTTAGCTTTTTTAATTGCTTTATCTCTAGCAGCTAAATAATCATCAGAATCAACATCACCATCTCCATCATGATCTTTACCTTTTTTCTCATATCTTAAACTTTCAGTTTCTAATACTTCACGAAGTTTTTCAATCATTCCTTCTACTTTAGATAACTTTTCATATAAATTATCTGATTCAGTACTTAGAGATTCTCTCATATCCGGGTTAGAAACAGCTTCAGACATATTAGATTCAATTTGACCTTTAATTTCATCAATTTGACCTTCTAGTTCTTTTAATTTAGCTTGACCCTTTTTATAAGTTTCTTTTAGTTGTAAATCTCTTTCTTTAATAAGTTTTTTAGCTACTGTTTTTGCTTTGTTTTCAGATTTATATACTCCGTGAACAGTTTCACGTTGTAACCCTCTTGCAACAAATTCAAATACATCACCTTTACCAACTAATTCTTCCATTGAAGATTTTTTAGAAGGTTTAGAGACATAATACATTTCTCCAATTTGATCTTCTAATGTTGGGATTTTTTCTTCGGTTTTAGAGATATTTTCACTTTTAGGTTCATCTTTAGCTCTTTCTGATAGCCAAGAGGATATATCTTCTTTAATTAATTTTTTAAGTTCTGTGCGTTTCATGTTAATTAGATTATTCTATAATAAATATATAAAGATATTATAACGTGGTTTCTTTTGCTTTTTTAATACGAGATTTTAATTCTTTAATAATATTGGGGTCTACACTACCTCCAACCCAATTTTCCATATGTCCATCTTCAGAAATAAATGTATCTTTTGATTCATTTGCCCAAGTATCAATAGCTTGGTCTAAATCTTCCATATAAGTATCTTTATTAGCATTCATAAGTTCTCTAGAATATTTTAAAAATTTTTCTTCCGAGCCAGGTCTTAATGAAGTTTCAAAATATATTTGACATTGAAAACATTGTTTATGTAGTTTCCACATTTTTGTATTTAACTTATCTGCTTTCATTGGTTTATTACAACTAGGACAAACTAGTGGCATTTGAACCAATTTTCTTATTTTATCATGTTTGGTGACGGTTTGTTTTAAACCATTAATAATTGTCCATGTTTTTCCGTTTTCCTCCCATATATCACCCTCACCACGTGTAACATTTTTCTTTTCATATCCAGCAGTAATTTTTGTACGATTTCCAGTTTGTCCCGTAATTATATTTCTTGCTCTTTGTAAATCTTCAGGTGAAAATTCTTTTTTTAATTGTGTACTCATAAACCTAATTTTGCTAATTCATTTATAACTTGATCAGTTGAAATAAATCTAATACCTATTCCACCAGCTGATTTCCATTTTGTAATATTACTTTCTCTATCATCTATTAAAATACTAGTAGGTGTAGCATATTGTTCTTTATTCCAAGATAATTTTAAAGGTGTACCTGGGATATTTCTTTTAACCCATAAACCTTTTCCTATACGAGATGATTCATCTCTTGATGGAGAAGATAATATAGTTGGTTTAAATGGTTTAACATATTTCCAAAGTTTTTCTCCTTCGGGCATCCAAGGCATACCAACCCAAAATCTAACTCCTATTTGTTTATCAATTAAATCCCAAAATTCTTCTTGTGCTTTTTTTTCTCCAAATTCAATAGTTTTTTGAGCAGTATATTCTTCAGGAGATACACCTGCAAATTGTTCAAAACGTCTTTCAAAATCACATAAGACACCATCCATATCAACATATAAAGTATATGCATCTTCAATATCTTCTTTTAAAAGATCCATTAAATTACCCTTAATATTATTCATATATGTGTGAGTTTTCTCTCCCATATTGTCTCATTATAACAGCAGCTAATGCATTTGCTTCATTTTCTTCTGGTGATCCATCATCTCCAGAATTATCTTGTAATCTATCATCTAAATTTTGCATATGATGAACTAATTCATGTGCCAATGTACGTAAAATATCTGCCATATTTCTGTTATGTACAACAACTGATATGTTTTTTGTTGAAGGCATATAACCACCAAAACTATGGTGCATTTGGGTATATTGAGGATCCGTAATTACTTTAATTTTTGGTCTGTCAATAGATAAATAGTTTGTAGCATAATCAGTAAAATGGTTAATTATATGTGCTTTATGGTCTTCCCATTGTTCATTTAATAAATTTTTAAATCGTGCTTCGTTTAGATATTTATTTTCTTTTTTTAAACGTTGTGTTTTTTTCTTTGATGCTTCTTTTTTTCCTTTAATATAATTTAAAGCTGTTTTTAAACGTTTTTTAACATCAGGTTCCTTAGCTCTATTATAAGCAGCTCTTGTTCTTTGATGTATAAGATTTATAATTTGGGATTGACGAGCATGTGATTTAGCTTTAAATGATGCTTTATTTAAAGTATCTACTATATCTTGTCTTGAGCTAAATTTAATTCCTACTGTATCTTTTGGATCTTCATCTGTGTATAATCTACGACTTGAACCCTTTGGTTTTTTACCTGTACCTTTTTTAGGATCTGCTTCTTCTAAAACATCGGGGTCATTAGTATGAACATCAGATGCTTTATACCTTGCTCTTTGAACTTGTTTAGCATTATACATTGGATATATTGCTTCATCTACTTGATCAAATATATTTAAAAATGAATCAGGATTAATTTCGGCAGGTATAATAGTTTGAATTTTATTTATATCTTTATCTCTTATAGCTTGTCTTAAACCTGTAGCTGAATAATCACCTTCAGTACCAGCATCAAATATTTCAACATTAGGATATTTTTCTGGATCTTTTAATCTATCAAAACGACTACTTTCACCTTTTCCAAATACTGTTCTAATATCATGAGTAGGGTTTTCATTAGCATAATCATATACTGCTTTAACTGGTGTGGCAGTAGGTACAAATTCAACATTTTCTAAACCTGGGATTGTTTGTTTATATAAATTCCATGCTTTAATAGATTCTTCAACTTCAACATCTTCTCTAGTTTTTGTAGAAACAAATACAATATACTTATCTACAAACTCATTATTTGATCCAAGAATTGTTGCTACATGGCCACGATGAGGTGGTTTAAATGCACCAGGATAAAGAACTACTTTTTCAGTAAATTCTTCAATCAATATTCTTTTAGCTATATTTTTTCCTATTTGTTGGGGGTTCATGAAAAAAATTGTTTAACTTCTTGTTTTGCTTCTTGTTTAGAAACAGAACTTTTTTTAATATCTTCTATTTTATTTGAATCAGAAAAATCTTTAATTTGTTTATTTAATTCTTCTCTACTTTTATCTGATCTAGCTTGTTCCTTATCTGTTTTAGGTTTAGTTCCTGTTGGTTTATAAGGATCTATATATTTTTTAACTAAATCTTCTAATGCTTTTTGTGGCTCTCCTTTTTCTAATGATTTATCATTTACAACACTAATAAAATCTTTTCCAAATGCTTTTTGATAAGTATCAAAATTTTGTGTAACTGAATTCCATGTACGCATTACTATAGCAGGTGCTAAACTTCTGTCTTTACCCTTACTTCGTTCAAATCTAGTTTCATTTCTGTCTAATGCTTTTTCTAATGAAGCAAATACATATACCATTAAAACATCATACCCTAATTTATCTAATTGACTTTTTAATTCTAAAGTTTGTTTAGTTGAAGCAGCCGTACCATCTAATATAAAATTTTTTTTACCTAATATTATTTCTTTAGTAAAATTTTTAAATTCTTTATTAGCTGAAGCCATTGCTTTAGCTGCATCACTTCTATCTTGGGGGCTTGCATTTTTTAAATCTAAAGATACATCTGCGCTTTTTAAATTTCGCATAAAGTATTCATCTACATTTAAAATTAATGCATCTTTTACACCTTCTATAAACGAGGATTTACCAGCACCAGGAGAACCAGCTAATATAAGAGCTTTAGGGTTTGTAGATTGCTCTAAAATTATTTGTCTTAATTTAATCACAGAATGTACTTTACATATAAATATACGAAAAGTAAGTGAGGAGGCCTATTATTTACGCACAGAAGTAGGATATTTTTCTGATATAGGTTTTAAAGAAGGATTTTCTAAATTAAATAAAGCTCTTACATGACTAAATATTTTTAAATTTTCATCCATAGAACGAGGTGATTCAAAAACTTCCCAACCTTTACCTTGTAATTTACCTTCTTTATAAGAACGTTTAGAAGATTTTAACCATAAAATTCCTACTCTATCTACTTTAGTCTCGTAACATTCTTCAAAACATCTAGCATATACAGCTGATTGTAAGTCATATGTAGTTTGTAAATGGTTTGATGTTTTTATATCTATAACACAAACTTTACCATCTATTTTACAAACTAAATCACAAGTTCCTGCTATATTTAAATTATCACTATATAAAAATACTTCAGTTTCAACTAGCTCTGCTTTACTTGTTTCCCAAAAATCAACAAAACGTAAAAACATTTTCCAAACTTTAAGGTCATATTTTGGATTTTGATCCATATCCATTAGATCAATTTTATCCCCTTTTAAATAACTTTCGGCTAAATTGTGTACAATAGTGCCTTCATCTGCTGCTTTTTTAGCAATAAAGTCTGAGGCATATCCTACTTTTTTTAACCAATCTTGGAAATTTTTTCCCTTAGGATAATAAGATAAAACATATGTTACTGAAGGATATGTTTGTTTTCCATCTTCATAAAATCTAGAATCGTTAGTAGTAATTTGTTTAAAATCGCGATTATATTCCTGTTTAGGAAAATTTGCTTTTTTTAATATCATAAAGATAATTTTAAATTAAAGAGAGAAGAAAAATTAAATTCTTGTGACTCTTGTATTTTATTTGTAAATAAAGCAAAACCCATGTCTGAAGGGTCTTTATTATCTAACTCTACTACAAATAATTTTTTACCAGCTTGTAATAATTGTTCGGCTATTTTATAAGTAGACTTAATAGCATCATTATCTAAAGCCAAATAAACTTTTTTAATTTCTGAAGTGACTAACTTCTTCATTAATTTTTTAGAAATAGTTTTTCCAAATAAAGGTATTGCATTTCTTTTTATAGCAATAGCATCAAATGCTCCTTCACATAATACAACAGGAACATCCCAATTTATCATATTCTCAAACCCTATTATGTTTTTATCTGAGGAGGGTGCATCATATTTTCTTCTTGGATCATTTTCAAAAGATCTAGCTACAAAATAATCTAAAACACCATCAGTATTAAAAGTAGGTATGATAATTTTATTGGCATATCTACCCTTTTCGCAATATCCAATTTGATATTTAAGCACATCAATTACGGTTAAACCGCGCCTTTTAAGGTAAGCCATAGCATGTCTAGCGACTATATCGGATTTTGGAATATTATGCAGTAATTTATATTCTTTTGGCAGTTCTACACTAGTAGATGCAACTATAGTATCATACTTATCTGTAGTTCCTAATATATCTTTTAATTGAGATATTTTTTCACTAGATGTTTTTTTTCTTTTAAATAAACTAAACAAGGTTTTACCTTTTACATCACAAACCCAACAATGCCATAAATTCTCATTCTTTTTATTTGGAATAAGATTTACCTCTAATTTAGGATTTTTATGATTGCAAAAAGGACATTTAAAAGCATGATTTCCTCTAGCAGTTGGATTACTCTTACCTAGAACGGATTCTACTAACCCAAGTAATATTTGGTTTACCATTAAAAAACTTCAGTTTACAACTAAGATACGTTAGATATTTGGATTTACCAAATCTTTTCTAAAGAACTTACCAAGTATGTTATCATTTATATATTCTTCACTTTCTAATACTCGTTTTTTAAACAAATATCTAGTTTCTAAATAAGTTAAATGTTTTTTATTAAATGCAAATTTTAAAATGGTTCTTTTAAAATCATCATGTTTATTTTCTTTTAATAAATCTTTAATTTTCTGATGACTACCATAATAATTTTTCCAATCACTTTCTACTGTAACTTTACGTTTACGTTTAAAACCTTTTAATGGTGGTAATTTTTTATTAAATTGTAATACTTTTTTACCTAAATATTTTTCGTTAGTTGGAACATAGCAAACCTCATATATAAACCCAAATGTGTTTTCGGGCATATCCTCTATAGAATTTATTGGTTTTAATGTAAAACTTCTTTTGTGTTCTTTATATAACCACATTTATTGATCGTATCTAATTACGAATGTTGTATCTGTATTATCTGATATTGGAATTGGTTGACCTAATTTAGCTACTAATAATAATTCATTAGCATCATTATATAACCCAATAGAGGTTGCATAAGGACTAAAATTAGAACCTGTAGCAAAATCTCTTAACGAACCAGATGTGTCAGTTGTTATTGTAGGGTTTTGGGACATGTTAAATTCTCCATCACTTATAGTACATATAACTTCATTCTCGTATATAGTATATGAGTTTTTAAAGTTTAATATATTAATGTCTGGTGTTAATGCCATGTTTTATTTTATTAACAGTTTAAATTTCTAGTTCCTATAATTTTTCCTTTTAAAAATATATATCCATCTTTATTACTATCAAAATAAATTCTACTTCCTAACCCTAAAGGTATATAAGCATATCTTCCAGAAGAAGAATAATATACTGTTCCTGAGGGACCTAAAAAATAGGTTCTAAAAGTAGAATATTTACACCAAAAATTCATAAATCGAGGATTATCTAGTGATGTTGCACCACTTACAGCAGCACCACCTCTTGTATAAGATACACCTTGTCCCTCGCTTCCACAAGTCTCATACGATATAATTTGTCCATTACTTATTATAACATTTTGTCCTCCCCTACCGGTTTGCATTTTAAACCTTCCATTTAATTTTTTTCCTATTAATTGGCTTCCTTTATATTGTACTGTTTGAGTAGAAAAAGATCTATCTCTACATGCGGTTTCTTGATTAGAATATGATTTTTTAGAAAGATTTAAAGTAGGATAAGAACAAGAATTTGATGATTCTATTATATACCCATTTGAACTTACTACAGCGTGTTGAGAAGTATTTGTTAATATGTAATTTCTTGAATTAGGAAATGATGGTCTATTTCCGGCAATTGCGTCATTTGAAGTTAAATATAGATAATTACCTAATTGGTAATAAGTTTGACTTCTAAAATCACTTGAATTACAAGCACTATCTGCAGTACTAAAAGCTGAACTTCCAAATCTAATTGTAGGTCTTGGTGTATAAGGTACTGGATTAGAGGGTGTTGGTGGAGCTGGTGCTACCTGTGGTGCTGGGGGTGTATTTGAAGCAAATGTTAAATTAATATCGACTATACTATCTGGTGGAGGGGTATTAACTGGTTTGAAATTTACTTTTGCTTTTCCATCATAAAATGTAATTGCACCACCTCTACTACCATTAAAACTACTACCATTATTTGGTGAACTTACATAAACACTACTAGCAACTGCCCCACCAGTAGTACTAATATTTTTTATAATAGTATTACCATAAGTAGTATTTGAACCACCTTTAAAATTAATGTCTAATGATTTATTTGAAGCAAGGAATGTTGATTGAAAAGTAGCTCCTGCGTTTACATTTTGATCAAAATTTCCTCTAGTACTTCTAACATTAAGTGTTATAGGAGTATTTAAGGTATTTTGAACTTTATAGCGTAAAACCCCTGGTGGTTTTGGAGGTGGTATAGGAGCAAAAGTAAACTCTAAAGGATCACTAAATGGTGATTTATCAGGTCCACTGCAACTTTGAAATGCTCTAAAATAAACAGTTCCACTTGTAAATGAAGAGGAAATTGGTAACATAGATCCTATAGATGCTGAAAATGTTTGTACAACAGAAAAATCCTCTAGTTGACTAATTGAT
>VMHT01193949.1_pt1 | contig 11208 bp, 8 predicted proteins | sample 4693611 | NCBI WGS metagenome assembly VMHT01 (sample SAMN12280063, study PRJNA550983) | marine metagenome | isolation source: seawater sampled from same location over 5 years 0.02-0.2 micron viral filtrate | place: USA: collected off the coast of southern California halfway between the port... ... | reverse complement strand
GTTTATCATATTTACATAATCGATGTACACTCTTTATTAAACTTAATTGTTCATTATCTTCAGAAATATTACCAATTACTTCCTTGGATTTACTAATTACAGTTATGGTAGCGTTAAATACATATAATTTGGTCATGTCTGTTTGATATTTTGTATCAATACCTTTATTGGTGTTTTTTTAGGGTTCTCAAAAGGGCCGATTCAGCAAAATAAATTTCGATCATCATATCGGATAATCCCAGCAAGATTTGTTGATTTTTTTCCAGAGCAGGACCATATTTTTGAAAAGCTGACCCGGCGATCATCAAAAAAACTTTTTTTAGATTTTCTATTTTTTGTTGTTCCTCAGAAAGTAAATGGTGCTCGTCTGTCTTTTCAAAAGAATTTCCCTGAGTTAGTTCATTTACTACTTTCACTACGGCATTCATCAAATCCAGTTCACCTTTCATAGATTTTTTGATCAGCATCCCTACTGAGAGCATTCTGTTAATCTCATTGGTGCCTTCATATATTCTGCCGATTCTTGCATCTCTCCATGCAGACTCCATTGGAGTATCTGCAGAAAAGCCCATACCTCCATAGATTTGAATACCATCATCAGCACAATTTTGAATATCCTCAGAGGTTCCAACTTTAATAATGGAACACTCAATTGCAAATTCCTCAACTCCTTTCAGTTCGGCTTTTTGGTGTTCCATTCCTTCCTCTTGAAGGGATTTTATTTTGGATTCTATACTGAAGGCAGCGCGGTAATTTGCAGATTCTCCTACATAGCAAGAGGTAGCCATACGAGCTATCTTTTCTTTGATGGCTCCAAACTGCGCAATGGGGGTTTTAAACTGTACCCTATCATTGGCATATTTAACAGCGTTATCGATCACCCTTCTCTGTGCGTCCAAACATGCGACTCCAAGTTTTATTCTGCCAACATTAAGGGCATTCATGGCTATTTTAAAACCTTGACCTCGATCTCCCAACATATGATCAACAGGGACTTTTGTATCATTAAAAAATACCTGACGGGTCGAAGAAGCATGTATTCCTAATTTATTTTCCTCATCCCCCAGGCTTATTCCATTTGAAGGATCATAGGGTACGATAAATCCAGTTATATTTTTGTCGTCTTCTATCCTGGCAAACACTATGAACACACTGGCAAAACCAGCATTTGAGATCCACATTTTTTGACCAGAAATTAGATAATGACTTCCGTCTTCGGAGAGCACTGCTTTTGTCTTTCCAGAATTTGCATCGGATCCAGCACCTGGCTCCGTTAGGCAGTAAGCCCCAAACCATTCGCCACTGGCCAGTTTTGGAACATAGGCTTGTTTCTGTTGCTCTGTTCCATAGAGTACTATAGGGAGTGTACCGATCCCAGTGTGGGCACCAAAAGCTGTAGAGAAAGATCCTGTTGCACCAGAAATGTAGTCGCAAACCAACATGGTTGAAACAAAACCCATTCCCAATCCACCATACTCCTCAGGAACAGCTACTCCCAAGAAACCTAATTCCCCAGCTTTTTCCATACAAGTTTTGGTCAACTCATAATCTTTTTTCTCAAATCGATCTTTGTATGGCCATACTTCTCGATCAATAAATTCTTTGACGCTATCTCTCATCATAATTTGCTCCTCTGAAAAATCTTCAGGAGTAAATATTTCGTCTGGGGCAGATGCTTTGATCATGAATTCCCCACCCTTTATAAGTACTCGCTTTTTAACTTCCATAATTCCCTGGGATATTATTTAATATAAAATGTTCGAATTGTTTACTTTCTCTTTCAATGCAATCAGCGACTTCTATAAAGTGTTTGATTTGAATATTGGTCAATTTTTTTTCTATGACGTTATTAAAATTTAATACTACTGATCTGGAGTCATCTCTTTTTTCCTTTCCAAAAGAAGTCAGGAAGATGAGCACCCCACGACCATCCTTGGGATTGGGGACTCGTTTGATCAACTTCTTTTCTTCCATGCTGTTTAGAAGGCGCGATAGGCTGGTGGATTCCATTCCTAATTTAGGGCCCAACGAAGTGGAGGGAGTTCCCTCAGGTTCTATGTTAAGCAGTGCAAATCCAGTCGCCATAGTAGAATCAAATTTCGAAGCCTCTCGGTTGTACATTTTACTTACGGCATTCCATGTGGACCTTAGAACGGCATCTAATGTTCTTTTTCTTATAAAATTTTTCATTAAAACAAAGATATAAAAATATTATGCATGCATAGTAAAAAACAAAAAAAATTTTAACGGTAGATTTCCTGAATCAATTTTTCATATTTACGGAGTATCTCATTTCTTTTTACTTTCATGGTGGGGGTTAGGTGTCCTTCTTCTACCGACCAGACCTCTGGAGTTAAACGGACCACTTTTACTTGTTCCCATTTTCCAAATTTATGATCGTGAAGTCTGATTTCTGCAGTGATATGCTCAATGAGTTTTTCGTTTTTTGATAATGCCTCGTAGTTGTCATCGAAAACTATACCCTGTTCATGGAGCCAATTTTTAGATTCCTCAAAATGGGGTTGAACGATCGCAGCGGCCATATTTTTTCCTTCGCCGACTACTACAATCTGTTCGATAAAGAGTGATTGCTTTAATTCGCTTTCGATCACCTGAGGAGCGATGTATTTTCCTCCTGAGGTTTTGAACATTTGCTTTTTTCGATCCGTGATTTTAAGAAAGCCATCCCCATCAATTACACCAATATCGCCTGTTTTAAAAAAATCTCCTTCCATTACCTCTGCTGTCAATTTGGGCGATTTGTAGTATCCTTTCATAACGTTGGGTCCTTTGCACCAAATTTCTCCATCTTGGGCAATTTTGACTTCAACCCCATCAATTATTTTTCCTACGGTTCCAATTTTCAACCCCTTATTTCTCATGTCATTGACGGAAATGGCTGGGGAAGTTTCCGTAAGCCCATAAGCTTCTGCTATAGTCATCCCTGCCGCGGTAAAAACCTTGGCCAGTCTGGGCTGTAGGGGTGCACTTCCAGAACATATTATTCTGAGGTTTCCTCCCAGTGCTGCTTTCCACTTGGATAGTATCAGTTTTTTAGCAATGGCCAGTTTAAAATTATAGAACACTCCCATTTGGTTGTAGGGTTCAAACTGCAAGGCGATTTTTACGGCCCAAAAAAACAATATTTTCTTAATACCATTGAGTTCATTCCCTTTTGCGTAAATTTTGTCATAAACCTTTTCCAGAAGTCGCGGAACAGCCGTCATAAAATAGGGTCGGACTTCTTTTAAGTTCTCACTGATGGTTTCCAAGGATTCTGCATAATAGACCCCAATATTATTGTGAAGGTACCCATAGATAAATGTTCTTTCAAAAATATGACACAGGGGAAGAAAGCTGAGCGCAGTTTGATTTTTTTCATCAAAGGGAAATTTTCTTGTAGCGGAAATAACATTAGAAACAATATTTCTGTGACTCAACATGACCCCTTTTGGGGTTCCAGTGGTTCCCGAGGTGTAGATAATCGTAGCAAGTGATTCGGGGTCAACCATGGACATCATTTCACTGAGTTTTTTTTCATCTCGATGTGCATTGCCCAGTTCAAGGAGTTCTGTCCAGTTCTTGCAAGCCTTTATTTTATCAAAGCAGTAAATCTCTTTCATGCCCTGAGTTGTATCTCTGATGGAGTTGACTTTTTCAAAAAGGGCTTCATCTGAAACAAAACAGTAGGAGCTTTCTGAGTGGTTGAGTATATATTGATAGTCTTTGGCGCTGATGTTTGGATAGATGGGGACAGTAACTGCGCCAACTTGGAGTATCGCCATATCCATAATAGACCACTCAGACCTGTTGTTGGTGGATATTAAGGCAATTTTATCCTGGGGTTTGACCCCCATTTTGATCAGGGCGTAACTGACGGAGTTGACCGATTCTAAATATTTCAGCGTAGAAAGGGCTTTCCATTTACCTCCTCTTTTGTCATTGAGACAATTGTCAATGGGGAAATTTTCAGCCTGAAGATGTAAAATATCAAAAATCCGAGTTGGTTCCATATCAATCAATGGGCCTAAAATAAATAAAATTACTTTAAGAAGTTTGTTCTTTAGAGTTGACAATCCATTGTTTTGCATTTTCGAATGCTGTAATCCAGGGAGAAAAGTGGTCGGCTCTGTTCTCGGGATAGTGGGCCCAGTTCCACGGAAATGTAGATCGTTCTAAATGTGGCATCATCACCAAATGCCTTCCGTTTTTACTGCACAACATGGCGGCATTGTAATCTGATCCATTGGGATTGGAAGGATACTGATCGTGGTGGTATTTTGCTGGTATCTGATATTCGGATTCTTTCAAGGGTAAATTAAACTTGCCTTCTCCGTGGGCTGCCCAAATCCCCAAGGTACTGCCTTCCATGCCTTGAAGCATTACAGAACTGGACTCCTCCACGGTGACTGCGGTAAACTGACATTCAAATTTCCCTGAGTCGTTGTGACTCATTTTTGGGAGTATATCGTGTTCTGGAGTAATTAAGCCCAAGGCGATAAAAAGCTGGCATCCATTGCATACGCCCAAGGAAAGGGTGTCTTCTCTGGCAAAAAAGTCATCTAAACTTTTCTTGGCTTTGGGGTTGTATAAAAATGCCCCAGCCCATCCTTTTGCAGAACCCAAGACGTCAGAATTTGAAAATCCACCCACGGCTGCGATAAACTGGTATTCATCAAGTGTTTTTCTTCCTTCAATTAAATCGGTCATGTGAATGTCGTGTACCTCGAACCCCACACTGTGCATTGCATAGGCCATTTCCCGCTCAGAATTACTTCCTTTTTCTCTGATTACTGCGGCTTTAACTTTTGTTCCGGAAGAGCGGCTCAGTGAACCATTAAAATTATTTGGAAATTTAAATTTAAGGGGGGTAGTTTTGTAATTACTAAACCGAATTTCAGCACATTTATTTTGATGAGCATCCAATGCTGCTGAGGTAGAAAACCAAACGTCACGATAGTGAGAAACGTCGAGGTCCAATGGGTCATTGTGGTTTTTGAGGCTTAATTTTCCTGTATCATCGGTCATCCCAATGGGGTAACAAGTCACGCCTTTGGTAGCAAAATATGAATCAAGATCACTTTCACTCTGCAGAATAACCCCAGAATTTTCTCCAAATAACAAAGCCACGCTGTCTTTTTCGCCTACTGCGGTCAGGTCAATTTGCATTCCCACATGGTTGGAGGGAAAACACATTTCAAGCAAGCTGGTGATTAATCCTCCAGAGGATACATCGTGACCGGCGATGATTTTATTTTCATCAATTAGACTTTGAATCAAGTCAAAAGCTTTTTTAAAGACTTCTATATCCTCAATTCCAGGGGCTTCAGTCCCAATTTTATTGCGTACTTGATTCAATGAAGAACCCCCCAAAACGTGTTTTTGAGAAGATAAGTTGATGTAATAGAGTTTCCCTTTATTGGCCACAGCGACAGGAGTGACTGTTTTTTTTATGTCTTGGCACTGACCAGCAGAGGTTATGATCACTGTGCCAGGGGCCAATACATCTCCATCTTTATACTTTTGTTTCATTGAGAGGGAGTCTTTTCCTGTAGGAATATTGATTCCAAGTTCGACAGCAAAATCCGAACAGGCTTTTACCGCTTCGTAGAGGCGGTCGTTTTCGCCTGGATTGTTACAAGGCCACATCCAATTGGCAGAAAGACTGACCGATTTGATTCCCGATTCCAACGGCGTCCATACGATGTTTGTAAGGGACTCGGCTATGGCATTCACACTCCCTTTGGCAGGATCGATTAACCCGATAATAGGGGCGTGACCAATGGCAGTTGCCACACCGAATTTACCGCGGTAATCCAATGCCATCACTCCGCAATTACTGAGGGGGAGCTGTAATTCTCCCACGGTTTGTTGCTGGGCAACACGTCCGGTTACACATCGGTCGACTTTGTTGGTAAGCCAGTCCTTGCAACCCACTGCCTCTAACTTCAAAACATCACTTAAATAGTCTTCAAAATGGACAAATTGGTGGACAGGATCGTCGAATTGTATAATTTGTTTTTGATCTACGAGGGTTGTCATGGGTGCATCTCCAAATAAGGACTCTAAAGCCAAATCAATGGGTTTTTCTCCCTTGTGCTCGTCAACAAAAGAAAAATGATGATCTCCTGTTACTTTCCCAACAATGTAAAAAGGCGCTCTTTCTCTATCGGCGATTTTTTTGAGCAGCTCCGCATCTTGTTTGGCGATGATGAGTCCCATGCGCTCTTGGGATTCATTGCCGATAATTTCTTTAGCAGAGAGAGTGGGATCGCCCAGCGGTAGCTTGTCGATCTGAATTTCTCCTCCAGTGTCCTCGACCAATTCTGACAAACAATTCAAATGTCCACCTGCACCGTGGTCGTGAATAGAAATAATGGGGTTTTTAGTACTTTCCACCATGGCCCTGATGGCATTGGCAACCCTTTTTTGCATTTCAGGGTTGGAGCGTTGTACTGCATTCAGCTCAATTTCATTGCTGAAAGCCCCAGTATTGGCCGAAGAAACAGCAGCACCACCCATACCAATTCTGTAGTTGTCACCACCTAAAATAACAATGATGTCTCCCTTTGAAGGTGTCTTTTTTTGTGCCTGATCCAAAGATCCATATCCAATGCCGCCTGCGAGCATTATCACCTTATCGTAACCCAAGCGGTGATTTTTTTCTTGATGTTCAAAGGTCAATACGGATCCTGAAATGAGTGGTTGTCCAAATTTATTACCAAAATCGGAAGCACCGTTGGATGCTTTAATCAGTAAATCTAGTGGGGTTTGGTAGAGCCATTTTCGTTCTGGAAACCCTGCTTCCCATTGCCGTTCTTGTTGCACTCTTGAGTAGGGGGTCATATAGACCGCCGATCCTGCCAAAGGAAGTGAACCTTGCCCCCCTGCGAGTCGGTCGCGAATTTCACCTCCCGAGCCCGTCGCAGCTCCATTAAAAGGTTCTACAGTGGTCGGAAAATTATGGGTTTCTGCTTTTAGTGAAATGACGCTTTGGACCAAATTGGTTTCATATGGGCTTGGAAAAGAACCGTCGCTGGGAGCAAATTGTTCTATCTCTGGGCCGGTGACGAAAGCTACATTGTCCTTGTAGGCAGAAACAATTCCATTGGGGTGAATTTTGGAAGTTTTCTTAATCAATTGAAATAAGCTTTCTTTCCTTTCTTCACCACCGATTATAAAACGCCCGTTAAATATCTTGTGCCGGCAATGTTCAGAATTCACTTGTGAGAAACCGAATACCTCAGAATCAGTCAGCGGTCGACCGAGTTTTGTTGATAATTGTTCCAAATAGGCCACCTCCTCATCACTGAGGGCAAGTCCCTCTTTTCTGTTGTAAGCGGCAATGTTGCTGATATCGGTAATGGATTCAGGCGATACTTTTATATCAAAAACCTCACGATCTAACTGGTCGTACTCTTGATAGAGCATGGGATCAAAAGATTCTTCAGGTTTTTTTGCAATAAATCGCTCTATTCTTTCAATCCCATCAATGTCCATGTTTTGACATATTTCAACGGCATTGGTGCTCCAGGGCGTAATCATAGTAGCGCGAGGACCCAGAAATGATCCTTCTATTGTAAGTTGTTCTAACAGGGGTTGGTCGCTGAAAAGCCAAACCAATTTTTGTTGCGTAGATAGGTCAATTTTTTTTGAAGTTTGAACAGCATATAGGAGCTGGGAGGGATTTCCAAAAAAGTAAATCATCAATGGATTTTTATAACTCAAAAATAATTTTTTCCTCTAATTAATCCCTACCAAATGCGGTTAGGAATTAATTACTTTTCAGCATTTTATTCACATTACACGTGTCAGGCTTGCACAATAGAATCCATCGAATCCTGATTGATGTGAATAATAGGTGTGTTCATTGTCCATGGCGAAAGATTTCCCCAGCTTGCTTTCTAAAAAATGGGCCAACTGATGTTGATTTTCAGCGGGTAAAATTGAGCAAGTGGCATAGATCAGGCTGCCCCCTTTTTTGACCATGGGGGCATAGGTTTTTAAGATGTTGCGTTGAAGGACGATCAGCTCGTCTAATTTTTCGGGGGTGATGTTCCATTTGGTGTCGGGGTTTCTTTTTAAAATGCCCATTCCAGAGCAAGGGGCGTCTATCAAAACACCTTGAGCAGCACGGATTAAGGTGTTTAATTTTTCAGTTTTGTCAGCAGGAATCACCTCAACCGATTTTATGTTGTTTCTTTTGCACCTTTTTATCAACTCTTGAAGCTTTAAAGGCGCAATATCAACAGCGATTATCTTAGCAGCATCCCCTGTCAGTGTGGCGAGATGTAAACTTTTACCTCCAGCGCCTGCACAAGCATCTACATACAACTGATGGGCCTCAGGATTCAGCCATGGAACAATTTTCTGGGAATTAGCATCTTGTACTTCAAAATATCCATTGCGGTATTCTGCGAGTTGGTGTAAAGGCTGCTTTTTTTCGATGAGTAAGGCGTTAGGGTAATCAGGAATCCTATGGCTGACGATCTTATATTTTTTTTCCAAAATACTTTTTAGTTTCGGAACCGTTAACTTTAGGGTGTTTACTCTGATAACCAGCTCCGCGGGGGTATTGAGCGAGGCCATCTCCTTTTCCCACAAGGCTTCCCCCATTGATTCTACTCCCATTTTATCCATCCACTCTGGTATGGAATATCTGTATCGTCTTTGTTGAGATAAAACTGCAGCTTTGGCAAGTAGGGATGTAGGATTCATATTTTCGAATTCTTCCCAGTCGGGCAGTTGGTGTTCGTTGAGTACCATCCAACACCCCAATAGTGGCCAATGGTTGTTTTCTGTAGTTGATGTTAAAGCTTCAAAAAAAAGCTTTTGTCTGATGATGTCGTAAAATATTTTACCGATGGTGCGCCGGTCTTTTCCTCCCCAACTCCTGTTGCTTCTCAAAAGTTTTTTTAGCACCTCCGAAGCAGATCGTTTTTTTATCAGGACATTTTCTAATCCCAATAATATACCCAAAGCAACATTTCGGTGCAATCTCATATCGGGTCTAAGTCTATTGGTGATCCTAAAGTTATTTGCTTTCCCTTTCTTTTTTCATTTTGTATACCATTTCTCGATTAAAATGGTATTCAGCATGATGCATTTTCAATATTTTTTGGGCATCAAATTTATTGAGTAAAAGTTTGTCCCTTTCCTCTTTGAGTTTTAGAGCATGGTGTTCCAGCTTGTTTATTTTTTCAATGATCTCAAAAGCCTCGGAATTGGTTACGCTGTCCAATGATTTTTTGTAGTTGCGCCTGATTTTTTTTATTTCTGTTCTGCATTCCAAGTAGATCTTCTTTTCGTATTCATCATATACGTTCCAAAAAACACTTTCCTCTTCTTCAGTTAATCCAATTTTTTCAGTTATATAACTCATCTTAAGCGCCTTGAGTCTTTCAAAGCTCATTTTTGAGTTTTGTCCAAAAACAGTACTAACACTGAGTACCAAAATAATTATCCATATTCTATTCATCGTCAAACAAGTTTAAATTGGTCGGTGACTCTCCATAAAGTCTTAATTCAATTGTATCGTCAATACTCACAGATTCGTAACTGTTTGAAAAATTACTATTTTCAAAGGAATAATCTGAGTGATCAGCGATTTCATAGGTGGTATTAAACGTCAGGTAATCTTCTATATAAAATTCGGCAAATTCATTTTGATTTACCATAGATTGTTCATTGTAATAAAACAGGAACATGAGAACTATTATTGAGGCTATTTTCCAAAGAGCTGACCCAAGGGTTGCCGTGTGATGATTGGGATATTTTACTTTGTTTAATATGTCCTTTTCAACGCGTTGGAAGTATCCATTTGGAACAATAAATCCATTTTTTTCCGACGTATTTTTTATCTTCTGAATCAATCTTGAATCAAAATCTTCAAAATAGCCTTTAGGGACTTTAAAAGGTGATTTGTTTGGGAATTTACTCATTGATTATATTTTTAATTTTGGTCATTGCATGGTGATAGGACGCTTTAAGTGCCCCCACCGAGGTTCCTAATATTTCAGACATTTTCTCATACTTCATTTCCTCGTAGTACCTCATATTAAAAACAATACGTTGTTTTTCGGGGAGTGAGGCTATTGCTTTTTGCAATTTTATCAGCATCGCATCTCCGTCAAAATACACATCCGATTCAAGGAGATCGGTTTTTTTCTCAATCCACTCTTCATTGGATATTCCCAACTGCTTGGATTTTTTACCCAACAGGTTGAGTGCCTCATTGGTTGCTATTTTGTACATCCATGTGTAAATACTACTATTTCCTTTAAATTTCCCAATATTTTCGTACACTTTTACAAAGGTGTTTTGCAATGCATCATCTGCATCATCGTGATCAATTAGAATTTTTCGGATATGCCAATACAGTCGTTCTTTATAGTCAACCACCAATTTTTTGAAGGCAACCTCCTGCGTCTCCTTGGAGGTTAAGGCTTTTAAAAATTGATTTTGTGATTCCAAAGTTTTTATTCTTTGACGTCTTTTTTTGTTAAAAGTTTAATCGAATTTATAAAGTTTGTAGTTCAACGAGTTTTTTGTAGGCCGATTTTTTCGCAATCAACTCCTTATGGGTACCCGTTTCGATGATTTTACCGTTGTTCATCACTACTATTTTATCCGCCTTTTGGATGGTGGACAGCCGATGGGCGATCACCAAAGAAGTTCTGTTTTTCATTAAATTTTCCAAGGCTTCTTGCACTAATTTTTCTGAGGCTGTATCGAGTGCCGATGTCGCTTCATCTAAAATTAACACATCTGGATCTTTTAGAACAGCGCGGGCTATGGACAGTCGCTGTTTTTGTCCACCCGATAATTTATTGCCCCCTTCTCCAATCAGTGTATCGTAACCCTGTTCGAGCTTGTCTATGAATTCGGCGGCATTGGCAATCTCGGCAGCCTTCTGAATTTCAGTGAACTGAGCTGCTGGATTCCCCAAAGCGATACTGTTTTTTACACTTTCGTTAAATAAAATAGGGTCTTGGGTAACCATGCCTGTAATTTTATAGAGTGATTTCTTTTTGATCTCGTGTATAGGAATTCCATCTACCGTTAAATGTCCTGAATCGATGTCATAAAAACGGTTGAGGAGATTTGCCACTGTGGTTTTTCCACTTCCGGAAGCACCTACCAGCGCTATGGTTTCACCTTTTTTAATCTTTAAAGAAAAGTTGTCCAGCACTTTTTGATTTTCATAGG
>VMHT01031709.1_pt1 | contig 11208 bp, 8 predicted proteins | sample 4693611 | NCBI WGS metagenome assembly VMHT01 (sample SAMN12280063, study PRJNA550983) | marine metagenome | isolation source: seawater sampled from same location over 5 years 0.02-0.2 micron viral filtrate | place: USA: collected off the coast of southern California halfway between the port... ... | reverse complement strand
ATAGATTATTTATCTAATGGTTTTAAGCTAAGACATAGCGATACAAGAGGTAATTCTTCTGGCATAAATTATATCTACATGGCATTTGCAGAACATCCATTTGTATCATCAAAAGGTGTACCGACCACAGCGAGATAATGGCTATAAAACAAGATAACACATACTTTACACCAGTAAAGAAAAGAACAAGTATAGGACATTCTTCAAGAAGTAGACCTAAGAATAAAAGTAAAAGACTAAACTTTAAGAAGTACAACCGTCAAGGCAAGTGAGTGGTCGCCCTAAACGGAGAACGTATGACTAAAACTGAAACAACTACCCAAGCTTCTACAGATTATCAAATTAGATTACTGCAAGAAGTAAATAAAAAGATTTCTCAGCAAAGAAACACTGCACACAATAAGATAGCAGAGTTAGAGTTACTTATAGAATCTCAACAAAGAGAGATACAAAGTCTAAAAGCAACTCTTGAAGGTGAGAAGTTATTTAAGGAGAATAAAAAGGATAAATAGTTATGACAACACCAACAGTAACAGAAAAGTTAGAAGAAAAGGTAACATCGCAAGCAGGTTTAGGAACAACCGATGCGGCTTTACCTACTGGAACAGATGTACAGGGTACTGCTTTAACTGAAAAATCTAATGAGATTATTAATCAACAAAATTTAGCAACAGCACCAACTACAACAACAACAACTGCTCCAACAACTAATTTAGATGTTGCTACTCCCCCTACCCCTAATGTTGAAACTTATACTGCTTATACAACACCAAATACAACCCAAGCGGCGGCGGCTCAAGGTGCACTAAACTCACAAGCTATTATAGGAAATATACAAGGTGCAGTTTCTAATGCATCATTAGCAAATGCCGCTCAAGGAACTGTTAGTAAAGAGGCTACTGTTCAATATCAACTATCAGAATTATTTAAATCTATTGGCACTGGTACAAATCTACCCGGTTGGGCATCGCCTGCTGTTACAAAAGTTTCAGCAATTATGGCTCAACGAGGTTTAGGTGCTTCTAGTATGGCTTCTGCGGCTATGACACAAGCTGTAATGGAATCAGCTATACCTATTGCGGCGGCAGATGCAAAAACATATGCGGCAGTAGAATTACAAAACTTATCTAATAGACAACAAGCTACAATGCAAAATGCATTAACTGTAGCGGCAATGGATAGAGCTAATTTAAATTCAAGACTTCAAGCCTCTGTAAATAACGCTCGTAATTTTTTATCTATTGATTTAGCTAATCTCACCAATCAACAAAAAACAAATGAAATAAACTTTCAAGGAACACTACAAAAATTATTTACTGACCAAGCGGCACAAAATGCGGCAAGACAATTTAACGCTAAAACACAAAACGAAGTAAATATGTTTTTTGATGAGTTAGGCACACAAGTAGAAAACGCTAACAAAAATAGAGTAGCGGCACAAAATCAATTTAATGCAGACCAATCAAATGCTCAATCTCGTTTTGTTTCTCAATTACAAGACTCTCGTGAAAAATTTAATCAGAACATGCAATTACAAATAAATCAAAATAACGCACAGTGGAGACGAAATATTAACACAGCAAATACAAGTTTACAAAATGAAACAAATAGAATTAATGCACAAAATTTATTACAGTTAAATCAAAACCAATTAAACAATGTTTGGCAAAGGTATCGTGATGAAGCCAGTTGGCTTATGCAAAGTTCAGAAAATGCAAAAGCTAGAGCACATCAAGTAGCTATGTTTGCACAAGAATCAAGTTTTGACCAATCTATGTATGATACAAAAACAAAAGATATTGCATTAGCAGAGCTAGGGCGTGGCGTTATTAAAGGTATATTTAATTTATTTTAGGAGATAGTATGGGATTAAAAAGTTTTTTAGATGATATAATACCTAATGAGTTAAAAGGTAACTTAGGTAAAATTGCGGCGATAGCAGGTGCAAGTTATTTTGGATACAAAGGATTAACTAGTGACACTATGAAAGGCTTTATAGGAAAACCATCTATGTTAAATATGCCTTTTGACCAAAAATCTAGTGCAACAGGCCTATATAAATTTGCAGAAACTTTTGATAAATATAAGGATAATCCTTTAATAAAGTTTGGTAAAGGTATGATAGGAACCACAGTGGGTAAAGGTGGAGCGGCAGATGAAAAAGCCGCAAATGATATGTACCTACAACAAATGAGAGCATTGGATGCAAGATATACTTCTAATAAATTTAGTGGTAGTCCTATTGGTGCAGGTAATTTTCAAGCCGCTCAAGTAGCTTCACCGGGTTTTACAAATTCTAGGGTGCAACAATCTTTAGGAAATATGGCACAGTATATGGCTGACCTACAGGATAACGGAAGAATTGACAGTAGTGCTTTATACGCAGAAGGCCCTAAAGGAACAACAATAAAAGTTGGTGGCTCTAGTCTATCATCATTAAAACAAGTATAGGTAAATATGAAAGAAAATATAAATGACCCTAATAATAATCTAATACAAGGTGCAGATACTGCAACACAAGATTCATTTAACTTTCCACCACCGGGCCATTCATTAACAGATGCACCCGACCAATGGGCATGGGATAAACAACCTAGGATGTCTGACCCAGATAAAGTTGTTGATTTTGTTATAGATAAAATAGACAACAATGCTAATACAAAAGAACATTTTTTAAGACTTATGGCAGGAGGAACTACTGTCGAAGAAATAGTTAATACTGTTGCACTTGGAGGATTTACCGCAGGTGAATTTAATCCAGATGTAGCAGAAATTATTAAACCCCCTTTAGCAGTTTATTTTATTGGATTAGCTATAGAAAACAAAGTTCCTGTAGTTGCATTTAATAAAGAAGCAATAAAAGAAGAAAAAGTTATGATGTCTAAAAGAAATACTTTTGACATGATGAAAGAACGTAATCCAGAAGAGTTTCAAAAAATAAAAGGTGCTATGATGAGTAGAGAAAATAAACCTCCTATGCAAAGTCCAGAACAAGATACTGAACAAGGGCAAGGATTTATAAATATGGGAGGACAATAAAATGAGTTTTGCAAGTGGATTGTTTTCATTTATGGGTGGTGCATCTACTCAATTTAGAGAAGAAATAGATTTAGAAAATGCAAGAAAAGCGGCTAAAGCAGAAGCTGACGCAGAAGCGATAAAAGAACAAGCTAGACTTAATGAGGAGCTAAGACAATTTAATATTACTAGTGATTTATCTCAACAAAAAATAGATATTAGTAAAGGGGAATTAGAAGTAAAAAAAGACACAGAAAAAAGATTGGGATATGAATTTGAAAAAAACTATGGTTTTCGTTTAAATGAATTTGAATGGGAAAAAAATGTGTACAATAAAGATTACACTTTAGAAAGAGATAAGTATTTAACAAATAAAAAAGATATAGAAGAAAAATTAAAATTAGCTAAAAATAAAGATGAAAGAGATGCTATACTACTTGATTTAAAAGAAGAAGAATTTAAATGGACACAAAAACAAGATGAAATACAAAATCAATTTAAAATAGATGATTTAGAATTTGAAAAGTATAAATTAGAAGTTGAAACCCATGCTGATACTTTAGATGCTATGAAAGAAGCAGAAGAAGGTATAATAAAATTTGGCCCCGACTTACAGTGGAATAAAGGTTCTTTTTCTGATAAAGACCAACCTACATCATTTTTAACTTGGGCAGATGACAATTTAACAAAAGAAAAAATAGATGCTCTTGCAAAAAGTTCACCAGAAGGAATAACATTATTAAAAACTGAATTTAATAATGCAATAACAAATCTTATTGATAGGTCATATAAAGATTCTGGAGATATTATTACACTAGTGCAAAGTGACCAATACCTTAATGCAATAGCAATGTCTAAGTATTTAGGTGAAATAGATTTAAAAGAAGCAGTTAAACAAAAAACTATGTCTGAAAATCCAGATGCTGATACTGCAATTGTAGAAGCACAACAAACAGATGAAGGTGAAGTAATTATAAAAGGAACCGCAGTAACTTACGAAAATTTAGCAAAATCAAATGGTTTTGAAACAGGAGAAGAATTAACAACAGCAATAGATTCATTAGTTGATATAACTAGAAAAAAAGAAGTAAATGCTATTTATGAGGATGATTTAAATCCATTTGAAAGTAGAGAAACTCTTATAGCATCTTTAACAAATAAAAATATTCCTTTAACTGTTTTACGACTATCAGAAGAAATAAATAATATACAAGAAGCGGTTTACGGAGATATAGGTATAGCTACTGATTATGATGCTTTAGTACAAAAAGCATTTGAGTTTGGAATACTTACTAGAGATGCAAATGGGCATATACAAGGTGAATCACAATTAATAGATTTTATTTTTATGATGCAACCTAAAAAAGAATATACTATTGTAAATGGAATAAAACAAACACCTGCTAGCACAGACCCAAAGAGATACGGTTTAGAAGATACAGTTAATGCAGAAGATGCTAAAGCACAGAATAATGCGTCTAGAACTGCAATGACTACAGCAATAAAATTAAAAGATGTATTAAATGACCCATCAAGTGATAAAATAGGTTTAGCTCTAAATATTGCGGCTAAAGTGTACGGAATTACAACCCAATACGAACAGCTATCGGCACTATGGGGAGGAACTAGAAACAACTTTGGTGCTAGCTTACAAACTGGAGATGGAAGTAATAGTGCAGAAACAGGAGGTGTTTCTCAAGCAAAACTAGATGAAATAAGTAAAGAGATTGCTACTGCTCAAAGTACACTTAATAGTAGCACTAAAGAATCAGCTAAGAAAAAAGCTAAGATGACATTACTTAAATTTACTTTAGCTTATCAAGTATCAATGGCATTACAGGGAGGTTCTGGTGGTAGGACAATATCTGACCAAGACGTAGAAAATATTTTACAATCATTAGCTATGCCAGATACATTTTTTTCAACAGCTACAAAAGAATCAACTACCGCATCTTTAGATACTCTAACAGAATTTTTGGAAAGTATTGAACTACAAAGTAGATACCTATCACAAAATACTATGAAAGGTTATAGAGCTTATGTTGCATCTATTAATGTAATTAGTGCACTAAATAATTATGGTGGTGTTGGAAATGATTTAGAAGATTTTAAAAATCAAATGAATGAAAGAACTGGTAATAACGAAGTTACCATGACGGAAGGTGGAGAATATGATTGGGATTCTAATTACAGCAACTACCGTAAAACATGGATTGTAGATTTTACAAGTAATGGTTCTCCAGTGTATGTAATGATGGAAAATGGTAAACCTAATCCAAAAGAATCTTATCTAATGGATACAGATGATTACAATACATTTTTAACAACAGCACAAAAAAATAATAACTCAAGATTTGATGAACAAAAACCAAATTTTTCATTAGACGTTAGCAGGGAGATGTACAGAGGAAGTAAAGTTAAAGGATTATTTTCAGATTTATTAACTCAAGAAGACGATTTAGGAGTATAGAATATGCCACATGAGCCGGGTCACATTGAAATGAATAATGAACCTCAAGTAAAAATTCAACCACCAGAGCAAGAACAGGTAGAACAATTACTAAAAAGTTCTGATGATATTGGGTCTAGTCTTGTTATAACTGACAACAAATCTGACCCCGACATATCATTTCAAGAGCTATTACAAAAAGAGATAGGTAATTTAGATTTTGAGTCTTCTCAATTTTGGAGTTCATTAGATGAAAAACAAGACTACAAAGATTTTATACCAATCTTTAATTCAAAAAAACCCATTGGCTACGATAATATTAATGGTGGCAAACCTATATTTTTAGACAATGTTTTAGAAAACGCATCTAATTCTGAGAAACTAGAGTACATATATAATACAATAACGTACAATAGAGACAGTATAGGTGAAACAAAAGATTTAGATTCTGTTCGTAATAAACGAGATAACGAGGGTAAATCTTGGGCGGTAACAAAAGACAACAAAGTAATTGAAATAGACTACACAAAAGAAGATGAGATAGGTACTTTTAAAAATATTCTTGGAACATTTGTTCCGGGAATAGATAGTAGAAAAGAACTTAGAAATCGAAGATTATATGAAGCTCAGTTATCTGATTTAGGTTTAACGCCAGAAAAGGCAGAAGAACTTCGTGACCAATTAAAAGAAGCTCATTGGTATATGAAAGACGGAAAACTACAGTACAATGAGGAGACAAAAGATTTATCTTATCTTATACCTGATGTAAACGATTACTCATTTGAATTTCAAGCTCGTCAAATGTTTGGTAACCTTGTAGATGATTTTCCATCATTAATTTTAAGTGGATACGCATTTCTTAGCAAAGAATATCAAACAAGTGGTATGGCTCCAGACAAAAAATTACTTGACCCAGAAAAAAATCTTAATATCTTTGGAATGGATGTTACAGCTTTACGAGAAGGTAAAATAGAATTTCCTCAAGGAAATGATTTACTAAAAACAGATGAAGATTACCTAGATAATGTAGAGCAATACGCAAATCAAAAAGCAATTGAATTAGCTTTTGTAGAAGAATTAGTTGGTAACTTTGATGAAAAAAAACAAACTAAATATTTGTGGGCACCTTTTAAAAATTTACATAAAAACATTGTTTATAATAACACAAGTTTTGAAATGACAAGTGAGATGATAAAAATGTTTGAAAACCCAACTGATAGTTTTATGTATCATGCCACAGATGTTATAACAGAAGGTTTGCCTTATATAGCAGTGTTAAATGGTATGGGTATTGCATATGGTATTCAAGGAACTACTGCGTACAATGGTGCTGTTGATTACGTTTTAGCCAACACAGGTAAAGGATTAAAACATGCTGACCCTATAAAGGCAATGAACTATTACCTTAAAAACTATGTAACAAATGAAAAATTAAAAAAGAATCCTAGCAAATTTATACAAAAAACTGTGAGAAGGCTTGATGAAAGACAAGCTAGTAAAGTTGGCATGAAACAAATAAAAGCTAATTTACAAAAAGAAATAGATACTGTAGGTAAACAAATTGATGATGCTGTTGCTAATGGAGATACAGCTTTAATAGAAAAACTTAGAACAGCACAAGATAGTTTAATTAGAAATCAATTAGGATTAAAACCTAAATATTTTTTAACAAAAGCAGATAAAAGTTTAGTGAGTAATGAAACAGTTGCGGCTATATCTGGTGGAGTCGGTAGAGACATTTTTGGTGATGGGTTAGTTGCGGCAGGTTTTGAAATAGTTGGAGCCTTTGCAGAACCATTTATACTTAAGCAAGGGGTAAAAGGAGTTGCAAGAAGCACAGCTTTACATACTGCTAGAGTTTTAGATAGTATAAGTATTATTCCCGGTAGTCCACAAGTTAGAGACTACTTATTAGGTCAATCTTTACAGTTGAATGTACAAGATATAATAATAAATGATGCAGTAACAGGATTACCAAGAAAATTAAATGTATCTGAAACAAGGTCAATAAAAAAATTTATTAATGTTGTAGAGGGTATGCCATCAGAGCAACGATTGGATATACTTGCTAGTATGAACGCCGCAGATGAATCACTAAAAGTTTTATTAAAAGATATGCCGGCAGAACAACAAGACTTAGTAAAATTTACTTTATCACAATATACTGGATTAGCGGCACTACAGGCTGTTGCAGAAATGTATAACATAAAAAAACTAAATACAAGTTTTACTTCTGGTGATTTAGTAACAATAAATAATCAAATGGCTGAAAGTCAAAACCTAATAACAGTTATAAATAATAGTATGTCTACGTTATTAGAAAAAAATCCTAATAATCCTCAAGTACAAAATTTTGCAAGTAAAATAAATGAGAACATAAAGTTAATAAATGAAGACTTAGATGCAAAAGCAATAGAATTTGATTCGGCTTTAGAAGCTATGGTTGACTTAGAAAAAGGATTAAATTTATTTGATAATCCAGATGCGTTAAATAAAAATGTTAGAAACATGGTGGAGATGTTAGAAAACATAAAAGAAAACGGATTTAGTGAAAGTGCTCAAGCAACCGCTAACAATTTATTACAAGCTTTTGATGAAAGACTATTAGATGATTTAAAAAATATAGCTGATGAGCTAGGAACTGATGGTTCAAATTATAAAACTAATGGTATGGCAGACATAGTTTTTGCTTTTAAACAAGCCGATAAGATTTCATATAAAAAATTATATTCTAAATTATACGATTTAGATAAAAATATTAAATTAGATTTTACTGAATACTTTGATGATATGATGGGAGGAATTTTCCCACAAGGAAGATTTGGTTCGTTGAAAGAGCCTACAGGTATTATATCAAATAAATTACCATCAAATTCAGAAACAGCTAAATTTGTTAATGTTGTTCAAGAAGCTACAACTAGGTCTACTATAGATTGGATGACAGACTTTGGAAATAGAAAGGCTGTATTAGAAGCATGGAACAGAGTTAATAAAACAGGAGAGGGAACTGATTTAACAGAAATACTTCTTCAAAATAGAAATCTTACTGGGGAAGAATCAATTAGATTATTTGAAGGTTTTCAAAAACAAATAAAAAAGAACAATCCTAATTTTATTGACATCCCAGAATCTGCTGTAACAGGTATTGATATAAGAGATATGTTCTTAGGATTAAATACAAGTTCTTCTTTAGCCAAAGATGAGTTTGTAATAAATATACCTATAACAATGAATCTTAAAGAGGCTATGGAATTTAAAAGTGGTATAGGCTCTTTTGCTTATTCTGCTGTTGAAAAATTACAACCTAAATCTAGAACATTTATGGAGATGTATAATCAAGTAAACGGAGTTTTAGAAACAACTCTTAACAACTCCGGTAATGATGAACTAGTGCAAACATTTGTTGATGCAACTAATGCGTATACAAATTATATTAATAAGTGGAATGGTGATAGATTTACTGATTTAAAAAAATGGACAAAAGTAAGTGATACAGGAACCCATTTAAAAACAAGTCAAAATGCAAATGCAGACAGCACAAAAGTTCTTGAAAAAGTAAAACCTGTAAATGAAGATGCTACTGACTTGTACAAACAAGTTACTGGTGACCCGGATGGGAATGTAGCTAGATTTACTACTGCAACTAACCCCGACAACTGGATTGATTATGGTAGATTACTGTATGATGAAAAGTATGCTAGTGATTTTATGAAAAATGTTGTTGCCCCTATGGTTGGGAAAAGAGATGCTTCTAAAGTAATTAGTGGAAGTCAAGATGACATTGGATATATAATAGATTTAAGTGACCCTCAAACAGTTAAAAAATTAGAAATTGTTAGAGGATTTTTACAAGATGGTTTGGGTAACTGGTTTAGAAGAACTCCACAAGGTCAATTAGTTTTAGGTGAGAACGCTACTAAAAAAATATTACAAGAAGATAAGATAAATAATGTTTCATCCACTACAAAATTAGATATTAATAAAAAAATAAAATTAGATGATAACTCAAGCACTTGGTTTAAAATTACCGGTGCTGATGGTAAAGAAATAAATATACTTAACATAGATACAGTTGCTAACACAAATTTAGCTTTTGATAATCTATTAGCAAGAAATACCTACATTGGAAGCCTTGCATTACAAAACAATAAAACTTTTGCTACAGTATTTAAAAAAGCTAAAATAAACACTAAAAAACAATTAAAAGAGTATAAGTACGCTAAAACACAACTAGGTGGTAACGCTATACTTTATAATTTTGGTCAATCATTAACTGAATCAGATGTTTTTGTAAAACAAATAATTCAAGGAAATGGAGATTTAACAAACTATAATAAGTTAAAAGAAGTAATTGTTGGTACAGGTGAAGGAAAAATAAGTGCTGAACAATTTGATACTATAACAAAAGAATTGTTTGCTGATTATTTTTATAAAACTTTTTCTAGGCCTGCAAGAGGTAAAGATATTATATCTACAGCAGGTGAAAAACCAATAAAAGATTTAGATGTAACGGATTCATTTTTTGATAATGCTTTAGGAGCAAAAGCTTTTTTAAAACAAAACAATAAAAATTTAGTAGGTGTTTTTGGACAGAAACACATTGATGATATGAACGCTATACTTAATATTGTATTAATAAAAAGTGGTGTTGATACGGGTGATATAAACAAAGCTAAGTTACCGCAATCGTTATCTGTTGAAAGTTTAATAAGTAGATTATACTCAATTAATAGAGGTATAATATCTCCTAAGTATGTAGCAACAGAAATGTCACTTCAAAGATTTAGAAAATCAAAAGCACATATGATGGAAGAGCTTATTAAAAGTCCAGAATTAGCAGGGGTTGTTCGTAAAGTACTAGAAAGTGATAATATATATAAAGATACACTTACAAACGATACGCTACAACAGTTTCTAAATGATAGTGTAATTAAAGCAATATTACTTCGTGAAACTGCGGAGTTTACAGAAGAGGAGCTTGAGAGTAATCAAACTGAAATGTTAAACGAATTAAATCAAGAATTACAAAACGCTACAGTTAGAGATAGATTATGATGAACATGAAAGATACAGTTTGGTTTATAGGGATTGTATTAGCTCTAGGTGTAACTTGGGGTATGACTTCACAACGTATATCTGCAATGGAAAAGGATGTAGACAGAATAGAGGAAGCTCTAGTTATGTTTACAAAAATTGAAGTTAGGATTGCGGTAATAGAAGCAGAATTAAAAAATATAAATAAGAAATTAGACAACTAGGAGGAAACATGAATAAATTAAAAGAAATGTGGAATGGCTTAAGTAAAAAAGGGAAGATAGCCGCAGGTGCGGTAGCCGCTATTCTACTTTTAATTATCTTTAGTAATATAGTATAGGGAGAAAAGTAGATGTTAGGTGGGTTACCAGTAGAAATGATTACAATGCTAGGCTCTAGTATTCTAGGTGGAGTTATGTCCATCTGGTCACAGAGTATAAAAGCAAAACAAGACGAGCAAAAAATGTTATTGGCTAGAGCCGATAATCAAATGAAACATATTAGTGACGCAAGAAACTATGACAATAAAGGTTTTCAATTTACTAGAAGAATTATAGCATTAACTGCTGTGTTCTTTATCATTGCTTGGCCTAAGTTAGCACCTGTATTTTTTGATACAAGTGTTTACTTAACTTGGACAGAATTTTCTAGAGGTTTTTTATTCTTAATAGAACAAAAAGAAATGACTATGGATAAACAATTTTTTG
>VMHT01099656.1_pt1 | contig 11211 bp, 10 predicted proteins | sample 4693611 | NCBI WGS metagenome assembly VMHT01 (sample SAMN12280063, study PRJNA550983) | marine metagenome | isolation source: seawater sampled from same location over 5 years 0.02-0.2 micron viral filtrate | place: USA: collected off the coast of southern California halfway between the port... ... | reverse complement strand
TCAACAACAGCTAGTCTGCTTTGAACTTCTGCTAATTCACTATTTACCTGAGCTAAGTCTTTATCGTTTGCAATTATAGCTATTTCTTAGTCTGTCCTTTCACCTTCATATTTACTTATTTGTTCAGCAATTGCCTGAAGCTGTCTTTCTACTTCTATTAACCGATCTTCGGCAGTAATAGCATTGAGTTCTACTGGAAACATCAAAGAAGTCAATAAAAATATAGGAGTAAATAAAACTGTGATTTTTTTAATCATTTAGAGCTTTCCTTATTCCAACAAATGAAGCGAATAATCCAAAAACAAGCGAGAACATTAAGAGAGACAGAGTTAAAAATATAAGATAATCGTCTGAGATAGTTATGTCAAAAATACTTTCTGCGACTACTGAATTCTTTGAATACTCTATTACTGCCCAGCCAAATCCTACAGCAATACTGGTACCAATAAGAGACTCAATTACTGCTTCAAAGATAAAAGGCAATCTAATATATGTCGAAGATGCACCAACTAACCTCATTATTCTAATTTCTTTCTTCTTTGAAAATGCAGCTATTCTCAATGTATTTATTATTAATATAAATGCTGCAAACCCTATTAATAATGCAAAAGCAGAAGCTGAAATAACCAAAGTATCAGTCAGGCTTAACAGTCTTTCAATTGCTTCTCCTGAAGATCTAATCTCTTTAACTGCTGGATTTCCCTCAAGTCTTTCAATAATTAATGTGTAGTCTGAGGGGTCATTTAAGTTAATTCTTAATGAAGAAGGTAACATTTCATAATCTACCTCAGAAAGTAGCTCTGGTTGATCTTTAAATAAAACTTTAAACTCTTCTTCAGCTTCTTGTTTTGAAAAATAATCTACAGTCCTTACTTCTGGATAGCTCTCTAGAGATTCTTGTAATTGTTTATGTGCTGTTGTGGTAACTCTATCATCCAGAAAAACTACAACATGTACACCATTTTGCCAACGTAGAGTATTGTTTTCTACTATTGACCTTGCTGACAAAGTTGTAAAAACAAGAAAGCTTGATACTAGAACAGCAATAATTGTTGCAAAAACGAGAAGAGGTGCTCTTCTCATATTCAACAAAGTATTTTTTAAGACATAAGATAATTTACCCATAATTACCTAACTATATAACTTCCGTCTTGTTCGTCACGAGTAATTTTTCCATCTTTCAATTCTATGACACGTTTTTTTCTTCTATTAACAATCGTGGAGTCATGAGTTGCCATTACTACAGTTGTGCCCGCTCTGTTAATTTTTTCTAATAAAGAAACTATTTGAATACTTAAATCAGGGTCCAAATTACCAGTTGGTTCGTCACATAGTAAAACCACTGGATTATTTGCTAGTGCTCTTGCAATACTGACTCTTGTTTGCTGTCCTCCAGATAGTTGTCCTGGATACTTATAAGCGCTTTCATTAAGCTCAACTAGATCTAAAAGAGTATTGGTTTTAGCTTCAATTTCTTCAGGAAGAGCACCCATAACTTCTAAGGCAAAAGAAATATTCTCATATGTATTTCTGTTTTCTAGCAGTTGTGGTTCTTGAGTAACTATCCCAATTTTTCTTCTGAGCAAAGGTATTTTCCATTTTGGTAGTTTAGAAACATCAATATTGGCTACTTCTATATCTCCTTTAGTAGCTATATATTCTTTGTACAAAAGCTTTAAAAATGATGATTTACCGCTACCAGAATGGCCAACCAAATAAACAAATTCACCGTCATTAACTGAGGTTGTTATGTTAGAAATAGCAACACTTCCACCCTGAAATACTAACGAAACATTTTTTAATTTAATCATTTATTCCCTGTCTACGCCATTTTAGATAATCTTTAATAAATAAGGAAATATCACCATCAAGAACATTAACAACATTACCGACTTCGGTATTACTTCTTGAATCTTTAACTTGTTGATAGGGTTGTAATACATAAGATCTAATCTGCCTACCCCAACCTGCTTCATGTTGATCTCCTCTTATATTGTTAATCTTACGAAGTTCTTCTTCTTTTTGCTTAAGAATCAACTTTGTTTTCAAAAGATCGAGTGCTCTAAGCTTATTTTGCAATTGCGATCTTTCAGCCTGGCATGCAACTACAATTCCAGATTCTAAATGAGTAATCCTAACAGCTGAATCTGTTGTATTAACGTGTTGTCCACCTGCACCTGAAGATCTATAGACATCCACTCTTATCTCATCATCTTGAATGAGAATTTCTTCATCATGTTCAATTAGGGGTACGACATCTACTCCAGCAAAACTAGTATGTCTTCTTTTATTACTATCAAAAGGGCTAATCCTTACTAGCCTATGAACTCCCCTTTCACTTTCTAAATTTGCGTAGGCACGATATGCATCAACTCTTATTGATGCTGATTTTATGCCAGCTTCTTCTCCTTGTGAAATTTCCTCAATTTGATATTTCATATCTTGGTCGGATAAAAACCTCGTATACATTCTGAGTAACATTTCGGCCCAATCATGTGCATCAACCCCGCCTGCACCAGCATTTATAGTAACTACAGCATTTAAGTGATCGTACTCACCAAAGTAAAGAGCTTCATTTTCGATTCCTTCAATACTCTTTTCAATTCTTTTTATTTCAACAGAGTATTCTGTTTCATTAATATCTTCTTCATCAGTCAGTTCAACGAGTTCGTTAAATTCTGATAGATCTTTTTCTAGATTGCTAAGAGATGAAATTAATTTTTCTATAGAGGAAGCTTCTATTGAAACTTTTTGAGCCTGTTGTGGGTTATCCCAAAAATTTTTATTGTTTATTTGAGAATTAAGTTCCTCTAACTTTTTTATCTTATTTTCAAAGTCAAAGATACTCCTTAGCCGAAGCTAATCGTTCTTTAAAAATACTTATTTTGTTTAGGACTTCTTTATACATTCATTAACCATTCCACATTTTTTATATTTCTTACCAGAACCACAATAACATGGATCATTTCTTCCTATTTTGTCCTTAATAATTGTCTTATCTTCTACATTATCACCGATATTATTTTCTTTTTTGACTATTAGATTTTTATCAAAATTTAACAATAACCTTATAACGGAAAATTTTACATTATCTATTAACTCTTCAAAAAGATCATATCCTTCATTCTGATACTCTACTAAGGGGTCTCTTTGACCCATTGCTCTTAAACCAATACCTGAACGTAAGTAATCCATTTCTGCAAGATGATCTTTCCAAGACTGATCAATAAATGAGAGTGAAGAACCCCTAGCTAAATTCCAAAAATTATTTTCATCTTGTTTTTCATTATCATAAAAAAGGTCTTTTAAGCTTTGTTCAATATCTAAATTGTCATTAATTTCTAAATTTTGAAATAATTTGTTTTTTGAAGAATCACTTAATAGTTCACTTAATTCATTTTCAACTAAATCTCTAAACTGGTCTAAGCTTTCATAACTCTTTTTATAATTTTCAATATTTTTTGAAATTATATCAACAACGTCTTCAAACCATCCCTGGATCAAGTCATGTATACTTTCAGACCTTAATAATTCTCTTCGCCATTTATATATTACGTCGCGCTGCTGATTTAAAACTTGATCGAACTTGAGAACATTTTTTCTAATCTCAAAATTTAATGACTCTACCTGTGCTTGAGCTCTTTCTATACTCTTTGTTACCATTGATTGTTCTATTCTCTCTTCATCAGGTAGATTTAATTTATTCATAATAGATTCAATTCTTTCGCCTTGAAATCTTCTCATTAAATCATCTTGTAAAGATATATAAAACCTTGACTCACCTGGGTCACCCTGTCGACCAGATCTACCTCTTAACTGGTTATCAATTCTTCTTGATTCATGTCTTTCTGTACCAAGAACATATAAACCACCAAGTGCAAGTACCTCTTTCTTTTCTTGTTCTACTTCAGATTCAAATTCCAAAATTTTTGATTTTAAAAAATTGGGATTTTCTAGTTGATTTTCTTTTATTTGTTGTTGAATTGCCATTTCTTCAGGGTTTCCGCCGAGCTTTATGTCAACTCCTCTTCCTGCCATGTTTGTTGCGACAGTAACTGCACCCAACCTTCCAGCCTGTGCAATTATATTTGCCTCCTGTTCGTGGTTCTTGGCGTTTAAAACATTATGGATGATGCCTTTTGAAGTTAATATTTTAGAGATTTCCTCTGAAGCCTCAACAGAGACTGTTCCCAAAAGAATTGGTTGTCCATTATTATTTCGTATTTTTATATCTTGGATTACCGCATCTAACTTGGCACTATTTGTTTTATAAACTGCATCTTGTTGATCCATTCTTAGAATAGGTAGGTTAGTTGGTATCTCAACTACCTCTAGGTTGTAAATCTGTACAAACTCTTCCTCCTCTGTCTTAGCTGTACCTGTCATGCCAGCCAGGTTTTCATACATCCTGAAATAATTTTGATACGTTATTGAGGCCAGAGTTTGATTTTCATCTTGAATTTTGACATTTTCTTTGGCTTCTAGTGCTTGATGCAAACCATCTGAATACCTTCTTCCTTCTAATACTCTTCCGGTGAATTCGTCAACTATCTTTATCTGACCGTCTGAAACTATATAATCAACATCTTTAGTAAAAATCGTTTTAGCTCTTAAAGTCGCAGTGAGGTAATGAATAAAATTTGTTTGAGTATTTTCGTAAAGATTATTTATTCCAAGCTTTGACTCTACATATTCCACTCCAGCTTCCGTTGTGTGAACTTGTTTCTTAGCTTCGTCAATTTCATAATGTACGTCTCTTTTCATACCTTTTACAATTCTTGTAAAATCTGAATACCATTTTGTAGAATCACTGACTTTTCCAGAGATTATTAAGGGAGTTCTTGCTTCGTCTACAAGTATGGAATCAACTTCGTCAATTACACTATAAAATAAGTCGCCCTGCACCAGCTGCTCACTCGCCACTGCCATGTTGTCTCTTAAATAATCAAAACCAAACTCATTGTTAGTTCCATAAGTAATATCTTTTTTATAAGCTGAAGCCTTGTCAACTGGGTCTTGGTTTGAATGAATAAGGCCTACTTCCAATCCAAGAAATTCATAGATTGGACTCATCCATTCTGCGTCTCTTTTTGCTAGGTATTCATTTACAGTTACAACATGAACACCTTTTTTAAATAAAGCCATTAATGAAATGGGAAGAGTTGAAACAAGTGTTTTACCTTCTCCTGTTTTCATTTCTGTAATTTTGTTTCTTAGAAGAACAAGACCGCCAAAAATTTGTACATCGTAATGTCTTTGTCCTATTGTTCTTTTTGCTGCTTCCCTGACGTATGCAAAAGCTTCAACTTCAATATTTAGAGGGTTGTTATTCAGTTGATCAGACAAATTTTGAAAATTTTTCTTTATTTCCTCATCAGAAAGTTTTTCAAACTCTTGCTCTTTATCATTTATCGCATCAACAATACTATTAAGCTCTGTAGCAAGCTTTCCACTTCCAACAGATAAAACTTTTTTAAATATACTCAAATTTAGCTAGTGCCATGCTCCCATGAGTCAAGATATTTTATTTGTTCCTCAGTAAGGATCTCTAACTCTCCACCCATGAGTCCCAATTTAGTTGCAGCTATTTTCAAATCTACTTCTGTAGGAAGTGTATAAACTTTAGGTTCAAGATTTTTATAATTATCCTTTATCCATTCAGCTGCGAGTGCCTGATTAGCAAATGACATATCCATCACAGATGCAGGATGCCCAGTTGCTGCAGCTAAATTTACTAATCTTCCTTCTGCAAGGACAAGTATTTCTTTATCATTATATTTGTAACTTTCAACATGATCCCTAACTCTGTCAATGCTAGAACTGTGCTCTTTAAGTGCTTCAAGATTAATCTCCACATCAAAATGTCCAGCATTTGCCAAAGCTACTCCATCTTTCATGACATCAAAGTGTTGTTTGTCTAAAGCATGCATATTGCCAGTTACGGAAACAATGACATCTGCAATCTTTGCAGCATTGATGCTAGATTTTACTTCATATCCATGCATTAAAGCTTCTAACGCTCTTACTGAATTTGGTTCAACAACTGTAACTTTAGCGCCCATTCCGTAAGCTCTCTCAGCTACGCCTTTTCCACAATCTCCAAATCCAACTACAACAACATTCAAACCTGCAATGAGAAGATCTGTTGCTCTAACAACACCATCCATAGCACTTTGGCCAGTGCCAAATCTGTTATCAAAAAGATGCTTAGTGTCAGAATCGTTTACAGCAACAACAGGGAACCTAAGTTTGTTATTTTTTTCCATTGATTTTAACCTTATAACTCCTGTAGTAGTTTCCTCCATAGAGCCCATAACAGGTACATCCGCTCTGTCAGTATGGAGTAAAGAAACTAAATCAGCCCCATCATCCATTGTTATGTCTGGTTTAGTGTCTAATACAGAATTAAGGTGCTCAAAAAACTCTTCATTACTAACACCATATATTGCATGAACTTGAACTCCACTTTCAGCAAGATAAGCAGCTACAGAGTCTTTAGTAGAAAGTGGATTAGAGGCACATAAAGCAACATTTGCACCAGCTGCTTTTAAAGTAAGCATCAAATTTGCAGTTTCTTTTGTGACATGCATACAAGCGCCAATATTAAGTCCGTCTAGGGGCTTTCTTTTTTCAAAATCAAGTTTTATATCTTCTAATACTTGCATTTGTCTCTGTGCCCAATTAACTTCATCTTTTCCAATAGATGCTAAATTTGAATCTTTAATAGTCGACATAATTTGTTTAACCTTTCAATAACTTCTTCAATTGCTCAATTGAGTTTATGTTATATGGATCAATGTTTAAGTTTTCAGCCATATAAACACTTACTAAATCACCTAACAATGTTAGATGAAATAGATTACTAATAATATTCTCTGTAGAAATATTATCTATTTCGGAAATATTAACTTTGTCACCAATTATTTCTTTTGTAAATTCAAATCTTTTTTTAACTTGATTATTTTCATCAGGTGATCTCAAAAATAATAACTGGTAATTGTTTTTTGAATCTTTTTTATTTGCTTCCCAAGAAAGTATTTCATTGTGATGAATTTCTGGCATGTAACCCACAAAAGCTTTTGATTTTGCATTTTCATTAATTTGCGTCTTCCATCGTTGAGCAACTAAATAAGTTAACGGTGTACCTCCGTAAATTACAGATGACTTGGTGTTGATCTCTTTTGAAATTTTTAAAGCATGCTCTAACAATTTGTTCTCAGATTGGTTTGCTATGATTTCGTTGATATAATCACCTGCTTGATTACATAACTCTAAATATTTTCCACTTTCATCTGAAGAAACAAAATGCATTACCGCTTTAGTCATTAGTCCAAAAGCAGCTCTAGGTTGCAGTCCTGATGGAACTTTGACATAAGGTTTATTATGCTTAAGTGCTAAATCTAGCAACGCTCCTCCGCTTGAGATTACTGACCAATCTAAATTGTATTGAATTGCGTCATTTACAGCTTCAACTGTTTCCTCAGTATTTCCTGAGTAAGAAATAAAAAGACACTTTGGTTTCCTGTCAGCAGTTACTTTTGAAATCCCATATGCCTTTCTAACTTCAACATTAATAGGAGTCGTTTCGTTCATTACTAGTTTTAGAACGTCTCCTGCTACACCTGAACCACCCATTCCAACAATTAATAAATCTTTGTAAGAGTCAACTACGAATTCAGTCGAAGTTTCTAATTCTTTTTTTAATTGATTACCTAAATCAAGTACATGCTCAATCATTATTACTTATATGTTAGTTGATATTTTCTCTAAAACTTCATCTAGTATCGTTTGAGAATCTGCTTCTATATTTACTCTTAATTTAGGTTCAGTATTTGAGCCTCGTACATTAAACCAAAAATTTTCATCAAAATATGATAACCCATCTAATTCATCAAATTTACCAGAAAAAACTTTTTTAATTTTATCTAAAGAAATATTTACATCTTCCACTGTAAAGTTGATTTCTCCCGAAGATGGAGGGAAATTGTACTTGTCAATCATACTACTCACTTTCTCACCTCGTTCAGAAACAATACACATTAACATCAGGAGAGTTAGTATTGCTGAATCTGCAAAGTAATTATCTTTGTAATAAAAATGAGCACTATGCTCGCCCCCAAAATCTGCTTCAAGCTCTTTCATTAAAGCTTTTATATTTGAGTGTCCAACTTTACACCTGAAAAGAGATAATCCTTTTGACTCGAGTATCGATAAAGCATGAGGAGAGACATTTACGTTGTATACAACTTTTAAATTATCGTTTTTTTCAGATAAATAATCTGCAATAAGAGTTGTCATCATACTGCCAGAAACTACTTTTCCAAAATCATCTATAAATACTGCCCTATCCGCGTCGCCATCAAAAGCTACACCAAAATCTAAATTATTGTCTTGAACAAGTTTTATAATTTCTTGTAAATTATCTAAATTAGATGGATCAGCTGGATGATTTGGGAAATTTCCATCAACTTCCATATAAAGTTGGTCACAATTAAAGCTGTATATATTACCAAGATCATTAAATATTGATCCAATTGCTCCATTGCCTCCGTCTACTCCAAATTTTATTTTGCTATTAATTTTTTCTGGACTTATAAGTTTTTGAATATGCTCAAAATATAAATCTAATTCATTATTTTTTTCTAATTTAAAAGTATTTATTACCCCTGATTCAATATTTTTAATATTATTTTTAATGTCTAATAAACCAGAATGTTCACCAATAGGTACCGCACCTGAATTGCAAAGTTTTAGTCCATTATATTCTTTAGGATTGTGTGATGCCGTGATAATAACCCCTGGTAAATCAAGTAAACCAGATAGTGAATAAACAACATCTGTTGGCACAAGGCCTACATACAATATTGACTTACTATTACTTGTTATGCCAGATGCAACCGCGTTTAACATTTCAATGTTAGATATTCGTCCATCATGGCCAATCAGTATCGAATCTGATTCGACAAACTGTGAAAAAGAATAACCTATTTTATAAGCATCTTCTGAAGTTAAAGTTTCTCCAAATACTCCCCTGATGTCATAGGATTTAAAAATTAAATCTAGATTATTACTCATTACCCAATTATTGTACTCTTGATGGAATCAAAGTTTAACTATAAGAATTTTTCAGTTGTAATTCCAATTTACAACGAAGAAGAAATAATTAAAGAATCAACCAATGCAATTTTTGCAATATGCAATAGGACAGGCCTAAATTTTGAAATTATATTTTCTGAAAATGGGTCTACAGACAATACAATAAAAAGGGCTGAAGAATTAGCTAAAAAATATCAAGAAATAAAAATTATCTCTAATCCAAATCCAAATTATGGAAGTGCGTTAAAAGCTGGATTTGAATTAGCAAAAAATGATTTAATCATATCATTTGATATTGATTACTATTCTGAATCTTTTTTACATGAAGCTTTAATGCTTGATGATCAATATTCTTCTATTACTGCTTCAAAAAGAATGGGGTTATCAGAGGATGGTAGGAGATTTGTTAGGAAAATAGCAACGAATTGTTTTGTTATTCTTCTAAAAACTTTATTTAGTACAAAACTAAGTGATACTCATGGGATGAAAGCAATCAAAAAAACAGATGTAGAAAAATTCGTACCAAAAGTTGTTTCCACGCAGGATATTTTTGATACAGAATTATTAATTAGAATAGAAAAAAGTGGAGGAAAAATAAAAGAGATTCCTGCAAAAGTCAGTGAGATTAGACCTAGTGTTTCATTAATTTATAAGAGAATCCCTAGAACAATTAAAAGCTTGATTAAATTGAAAGTTATTTTCTACAAAGAATCTTTAAATACAAAAAACTTATAAATTAAATATTTTAGAGGAAGTATTGCGCCATTAATTAAAATTGTAATAAGTAGAAACCATAGCTCATCTTTCTGCAAAGCACCATTAAGGTAATTTATAATTAACCAAATTATGTTTGGCACAAACAAACTAATTAAGTTTGTGTATGAAAAATTTAAAAACTCTTTTAAATTTCCACCAGAAAAACTAAATTTAAAAATTATTCTTCTAGATAAATAATACGAAATTATGACCCCTATTAGAAACATGCATACATTGGTTACATAAGTTCTTAAAGGAAATGATATAAATGTAAGAACCCAAAATTGAAAAATGTATGACAAACTCAAACCAATTATCAAATTTATCGCACCTACAATATAAGTTCTAATAAGCTGCATTGTTGTAGTATCGCTTTGAAAAATTTTTAAAGATTTAAATTTATTCAACATTAATTAGCCTTTTTTTGTAACCGTAAGTTGTAAGTAAAGCACCAAATAGAGCAAAAAACGACAGAAAATTTAAAACCTTCTCCTCAATAGTTGACTCAAATTTTAATTCAACAAACTCTTGATTAGGTATGACTGCCATAAATGATGGTGAAATCCTGAAAGGTCCTTTTCCATTTGTTATTTCCCAATTTGGAAAATATGAAACCTTAATTAAATGAAGTTGATTTGGTTTGTTTGTTTTAAAAGTTATTAAATTGTTTCCAATATTTAACTCGGTAATTAAAAGTTCAGAATTTTTATCACTTACTTCTATTAAGCTTTTATCGAAGTTTTCAATTATTTTATAATTCGACTCATTTTTAAAACTTTCGTAAGCAGCATCGAAAAAATTTTGATCACTACTTTCCCTTAAAATTGCACCTCTAAGACGTTCATAAAAACCTGGACTCTCAAATACATATAAGTCATCATCGACTAATTCCACTTTCATAGTATTTATTGAATAAACATTAAATACTTCATTTGAAAATAAGAATTTAAAATTTTCATTCTTGTTGGCTTTTTCTTTAATTGACGAGGTATATGCAATAAAATAATCTACACCCAACTCCTCCATTAATCTTAAACCTTTATCAAACTCACCATTGATATATGTTAATCCCCCAACTGGGTTAGAGGGTCTTTCAGCAAGGCCTGAGACTGTTAAAAAGTGAAACGGTGTTGTAATGCTTGAATCAAAATATAAACCTTCTACACTTTGATGATCTGTAAACATTGGAATTGTCATCAAAACCATTGGTGTACCATATTTATTCAAGTCAGAATTCGGTTCCCACATAATCCTACCTGGCTCAAGTGCATCTAGGTCTTCATAAAGAGTAGTGATATCTGACCAGTTACTTTTACTTTCGTAACCTGTAAAATTCCAATTTAGCCAATGTGGTAAATA
>VMHT01082537.1_pt1 | contig 11212 bp, 11 predicted proteins | sample 4693611 | NCBI WGS metagenome assembly VMHT01 (sample SAMN12280063, study PRJNA550983) | marine metagenome | isolation source: seawater sampled from same location over 5 years 0.02-0.2 micron viral filtrate | place: USA: collected off the coast of southern California halfway between the port... ... | reverse complement strand
GCCTGACTTATACTAATATAACCTACTTTAGTTGAATCTGTTGTATTGTAGCTTATTTTAGCTGTGTTAGCTGATACACTACTATTGTTAGTAACTCGTGCATCTGTATAGTATAGGTTTGAACCTTCACTTATGTTTGAGGTGCTTAATGATACTGCGCCTGTCTGTCCGTTTACGCTATCTACTGTGTTTACCTCTGCGCCTGTTTCAATACCTGCCAACTTAGTAGATGAAGTACTATCAAAACTTATTTTAGCGTTGTTAGTTGTTATGTTATTAGCTTGTGTGGTCGTAATACCCACTTTAGCGTTGTTTGACGTGATATCACTCGCCTGTTGAGTAGTTATACCCACTTTCGCATTATTCGTTGTTATATCACTTGCCTGTTGCGTAGTAATACCAACCTTTGAAGTATTAGCGGTTATCTCATTGGCTTGTGTTGTTGTTATACCAACTTTAGCATTATTGGTAACTATGTCCGATGCTTGTTGTGTTGTTATTCCAACCTTTGCGGTATTAGTTACTATTGCATTAGATTGTTCGGTTGTTATTCCGACTTTAGCTGTATTTGCTGTTATCGCGTCAGCTTGGGTAGTTGTGATACCTACCTTTGAATTGTTAGTAGTAATATCAGATGCCTGTTGTGTAGTAATTCCTACCTTAGCATTGTTTGTAACTATATCAGCAGCTTGTTGAGTTGTAATGCCAACCTTAGCATTGTTTGTGGTAATATCACTTGCTTGTTGTGTAGTGATGCCTACCTTAGCTGTGTTTGCAGTTACATTAGTATTAGCTGATACCCTTGCATCTGTGTAATATAAGTTAGACGTACCTTCTGCAATATCATCAGTATCAAGTACTACATCTCCTATTTGTGTGTTTACGCTATCAACAGCAGCAGTAGGGATAGTTGGTTTGTTAAGAATAAACGAATCACTATTAGTATCTGTTTCATTCCAATTAGATTGTACATTTACTTCAGCACCACTTTCTATATTTGCAAGTTTTGTACTATCTGCACTTGGATATGAGTTTTTAGCTGTGTTTGCTGTTACTGCACTATTAGCTACTACACGAGTATCTGTATAATATAGGTTTGTTATTCCTTCTGACACATCGTCAGTACCTAAGCTTACTGTACCTATTTGTGAATTTACTGAGTCAACAGTGTTTACTTGTGCTCCAGTTTCTATTCCTGTTAATTTAGTACTACTTGTAGAATCAAAGCTTATTTTAGCATTATTAATTTCAATATCAGATGCTTGCTGAGTAGTTATACCAGTCTTATTAGTATTTGCAGCAACTGATGTATTTGCACTTACTCTACTTTCAGTGTAATATAAGTTTGTAGTTCCTTCAGATATATCATCTGTGTCTAAAACAACATCTCCAGTTTGACCATTTACAGTATCTATAGGTGCTGTTTTTGAATCAGCATAACTTTTAATCGCAGCTGTAGTTGGTATTGTAATATCATTATCATTGTTTTCAATACCGTCAGCTAGATCAACTAATTTTGTTATAGTTATATCTTCACCTGTATCTTTTAATGATCCAAACTCAATAGTTCCGTTTGCTTTTAAATTTCCGTTTGTATCTAAGTATACACCAGAGCCAGTACCCTGGCCATCAGTAATTTCTTTTTGGCTAGAATTTAAGTTACCATTGTCCTCGGTTTTTAGTAAACCTTGGTAGGTATTTTTTATTCTTTTATTTTGTAGTGTAGCCATATTTACGAGCAAACAGCGTCAATAACATCTTGAATTGTAGCTTTGTTAGAATTATTTCCGAACCAAGTCACGCAATAAATCTTTCCCCAATCGTTTGTTATTGTCATTTAAATATTTTTTTAGTTTAACTATATTTTCTTGTTTTGGTTTATATCTTATAATACCCATCCTTCAAAACTTGCATCTTTATCAGGATATACATCACCGTTTGAGTTTGACGTATATTCTGGAAAAAGATCTTGGTTAAAACTCATATATGATATAAATCTTTCAGTGTAATACTGAGCCAAGTCTCTTTCTTTTTCTATTAAAAAATCAACTTCGTTTTTTGGTACACCATCAGAATTTTCTGAAGTATGCTTATATACACCTTTATTTGAAATTGTATAACTAGCAAAAGGTAAATACTCAACCATAGCCCAATGTATAACCATAGGCTTTACATAAGCATTAACTAACGTTAAATAATTACCAGTTAAATCACTATCAATAATGTCTTGACTAATTTTGTCAAATAAATCAGAACCAAGATAATTTTGTATGTGTATATCTTGAGAGATTTTAATAAACTGAATAAATTTATCAGTATCTACATTACCATTTAATGCTGTATATCTTACTAAATCGTTACGGGTCATAAATAGTGCTGTTGCCATTATCCTTTATAATTTGGGTGATGTCCATTATTAGGCATGTCTTTCGGTGCTTTACGAGCATCCTTATAGCCTCTAGGTGTAGGTTTATATGTCTTAGGAATATCATCAACCTCTTTATAGTTTCTAATATCCTTTTTCATGGTTTTAGATTTTAATCTATAAAGAACTTCCTGCCAAACGTGTCCGCAATTTACTCCGCCTTTAAATCTAAATAGATCATAAGCTTTTCCTTTGTGTCCAAAAGATTTATTTACACCTGCATTACTTGCCTTATCGATATCTTCTACTCTATATACTATTCCCCTTCCACTTCTGCTCATCATAATACGGCAAAATTGTCTTGATTTGCCAGATGAGTATTTAGCATCGTATTGGTATCTTACTTTGTATAAAGATTTATCTAAATAACTAAAACCATTTTTCTTAGAATCAATACTTTTCTTCTCTAAGTTTTCTTGTTTTGAGTCTATTAAGTTATTAGCCCAAGCCTCTATATCATCATTATCATCTGAGAATTCTCTTGAGTCAACTTCTTCCCAACGATTGGATATTGTTTCACCACGTAAACTATCAAGAATAAGATCAAATTCTTCGTCTGTTAAATCTTCTTTAGATAACTCACAGCATTCTTTAGACATTTTAACACCAGTCTCTTCTTCTCTTTGCTCTTCATTAACAATATCATCTGTTTCTGTAAATTCAAGCGGCTGTAATGTTCTAAAATATAAATTTAAAGAAATACCATTTACAGCAAGAATAGCATCAAAACAATCGGTTAGTAATTCTTGGTAAGGTTTTATTACGATATTATCAAATAATAAAGTAGCAGTCTTAATTTCTTCAGCATTATTACCAAGACCAGAGTTTCCATCTTTGACACCAATTAAAAGTGGTGATGTAATTCTATGTGAAATAACTAATTTTTTTACACACTCATTAGATAGATATTCGTAATGTTGTGGTGCATCGTTAAGTGGTATATCGTCTACCGTGGTTTTAGACTCTGCATTATTGTTAAACGCTACAATTACTTTTTCCCCACGTGATCCAGTAAGTTTGCCAAGCACATCGTCTTTTACTTGCATTTGCTTTTCTCTATCTGGTATACCGTTGTTAAAGTTAACTACTTTTGTACCTGAGAATCCGCATTGTACTTCATTAATTAAGTAGTCAGCAATTTCTTCTTCTAATTCTGCATAAGCCAATCCACCTTGATAATCTACAGGTGCATAATAGTCATATCCAGACACGTATCTTTTAATTATTTTAATTTCTGACTCTTTGCCATTACCATAACCGAACGCAGGGATCCTTTTAGGTTGTTCTGAGGGCTTTATTTTATTCCAGTTATGGTGATAATAGTAAGCTTCAATTTGACCATCCTCGTTGCACTTTTCTGCTCTTAGAGTTTGTCTTGGAAAATGTTCAGCTTTATATACTTTTCCATTTTTATAAATAATTTGCATAGAACCTTCACCAAGTAACTTAAGATCTAAAACAGTTTTTCTAACACAATCATTAGAAAAAATAGACCTCATTTGTGCATACTCATCAGGTTTTTTAGATGAGTTAGTAGCGTCAAGTCCTTTACCGTGAATCATATTAACAACACCATTAATAATAGCATTGTTTGTTGCTGACCCGTTATAGCGGTCTATGATATATTGATAATAATTGTTATCAGTACCATAATTTACCCAATCTTTATTTTTGTTTTCAGATATCTCGGGTCTATTATAAGCCGCTAAGTTTAATATATGTAAATTATTCATAAATTATAAATTCATTATCAGATTGATGTGCTTTATAATTGTTATCTCCAGCTTGCCATACACCTTCAATCAAATTCCAATATGATAGTGATTGCTCCCAATAATCTCCAACAACTTCGTTTGTACAAAATATCTTGTCCTTAAATATAATGTCGTTATTTTTTTTAATAGTTAAAATATAGTAATTTTTTTCAACTAAAATAAACACGTCAGAATAAGTATTATAATAATCGTTTGAACCAAATGTAGCCGTATCTTGAGTGTAAATCTCTTTATTTTGAGTCTCACTAAAAATAGAAACATTGTATATTGCTGTATCAGCAGCTTCATACTCTCTAGGTATAAATTGAAAAGTTTGAGAATCACTTGTACTTTCTAATACTATCATATTATAATAATAAAAAAAAGTTGTTTTTGTTATTTTCTTATAATAAAAAAGGGGCAAAAAGCCCCTTAATTAATTAAGTAAATCAGTTATTAAAAATCAGATCCAGATGTGATAGTCAATGTAGTTGTACCTACAACCATACTTGAACCATCATTTGAATCTACATTAATAAAGTTAGCAGGCAAAGTTTCTTGACCAGAAAAAGTAAGTGTATACCCACTCAAATCGGCCATAGCAGCTCCAGTTACAATAGTTCCACCAGTTACTTCACTTCCGTGCTCACGTCCAACTAAAAAGTAATTATCATTGTAGTCTCTTACAATAATTTGAGGACGTCCGTAAGCTAACAATTTCACTTCTTTATTATCTGCAGCAGATAGTTTTTTAAGTGTTAAATTTAATGTTTGCTCAAAGTAAGTAGTACCATTTTCTCTAGAACTTGTGATTGCCTGTTCAAAAGACGAGTTGCCTTTTAATTCATATTTAAAAACAGTTTCGGCAGAAGTATCAAAATTGTCAACTGAATCATCAGCTGTAAGGTTGGCACCAGTGGCATTTAAATCTCCAAAATCACCGAAGTAAATTTCTTTAAGACCACCAACGCTATCCTTGCAAGGTTCGATTCTACCTTTAGTTAATGCACAAGCCATAGTTATTTTGTTTAAATAAAAAGGGTAGGCAGGATATTACCTAACCTACCCCTTTATGTTAGTTATTATTACGCTAAAGTTTGTAGTACCAAATCACTACCGATACCATACTGGACACCAGAAGTAAATCGCATTACTACACGAACATTTTGCGAACCATCAAGGTCAGCCATGTCGATAACTTTAACCTCATTGTGGTCAGCCAATAAACCAGTACCGAAGTAAAGGTTAGAAGCTTCACCAGCTACGATGTGGTTAGCAGGCATTCCAGGTGCATGTTGGATTTTAATACCTTCAAAAGAAAGTGCATTACCCATATTGTACCATTGTTGACCTTTATCGTCAGTACCTGCAGCACCTTGTCCACCAGAAGCAAATCCACCAAGTGCACGTACATAAGCCTGAAGGGCTACAGTAGGTACGTAAAGTGTAAGATCTTCTTTTCCATAAACAGCAGAAGGAACTCCATCAACAACATTTCCAAGCAAACTTACGATGTTTGAAGATGTATAAGAAGTTTCAGAACCATTAGCAGCGTCTACAACGTCTCCATCAGCAGCCATAAGAACAGTGAATCCGTCAAATTCTCCAGCAGTAGCATTAACTCCACCCCAAATGTTTTGCTCAGTTTTTTCAGCTACTTTAGCTGCAACATGACCTAGCAAAAAGTCAGAGAAAGAAGGAGGTAGATTATCAAATGAAGAATACCCCATCTGAACCGCTTCCCAATCGTTACGGAAGTCTTTCTTACAAAGCTCTAAGTTTACTTGAAATTCTTCTGGTTGTAGAATTCTTTCAGTAAGTGTTAGTGCATTAGAAGTTTCAGTAAAGTCGCAAGTACCATCCGCAATGATATTGGTAGATGCAACCTTTTTTACTACTTCTTTAAATTTAACATTAGGCTTTACAGTGATAGCACCTTCAGCCAATGTCTTACCGCTTAGTAAAGCAGCAGAGATATATTTCCCTGCAAACTCACCAGCGTAAGTCGAAGTGATACTGGCAACTGAGCCAGTCAAATTTACATTGTGGTTACTCATTTTTATTTGTTTAAATTATTAAATACTCTATCAATCGTTGAAAATGCTCTTTTTTGTGAGAACAAATTCATCTTCTTTTCAACTGAAGCCTCTGGAGAATGTGATACTTTTTGTACCGGCTCTTCAGATAACTCAATTTTTTCTTGTGCTGCAAGTTCTTCAGTAACAACGTTACCAAGTTCATCAGCATTCATTTCTTCTTTTTTGATCATAGCTTTAATCTCCTCGACCATTGATTTAATTTCAGCTAGTTCTTCTTTAGTAGCATATTCAGCTTCAACTTTTTCTTCTTCTTCCGCTTCTACTTCTTCTTCGGCAGCTTCTTCTTCTTCAGCTCCACCTTCTTTGATCTCAGCAATTACGCCTTCTTCAGTTACTACTAAAATTTTACCATCTTCGAGTTCGTATTCACCAACTGGTACAGCGACCTTTTCGTCTTCTGTTACAATAAACACTTCTCCTCCAGCTTCAAAAGACTCTGCTTCCAAAACTGTTCCATTTTCAAGCTTCATTTGAGCAAGCTCAACATTTTCAGCTTCGGCTTCCATTCCTAGAAGCTCTTTTACTTGGTTTAACATATCGTTCGCTTTCATTATATTATTTTTTTAGGATGCTTGTTTAATCATTAAAGATATATTTTTAATTTCTTCTTCGGCGTCCGATGTAATATCATCTATTTGATTAAACCCTTTAATTTCTTTAGCATCTACACCTAAATCCCTTGCTGCTTTTTCAGCTTTTTCCTTTAATTTATTTACTTCTGATATTTTTTTTTGTGTTTCTTTTTGACCCTGTTTAGCATCTCGGATAATATCATCTAATTTATCTTTAGCGCTTTTAACATTTTGCAATTGAACATCTATATCTCCTTCGAGTACCCTTAAAGACTGAAATTCAGAAACTAACTTATCTAATGTTTTATCAATATCTTGCATTACATTTAATTCTACTTTTTCAGTAGATAACTCAGTCTTTGGTAGTTTACTAAAAATCTTTCTTACCTGTGGTTCCATAATAATATAATAATTTAATTTTTATTTGTTATATTTTGCCTATACCTTGAGCTTGAACACTACCATCACAGCATTTACGTGAGTAAGTATTGTTTTTACATAGACAAGCTCGTTTATTTGTTTTAGGACTTGAATAAAATCTTTTAAATCTATCGTACATTTTTCTCATCTGCCTTGTCCTCTATATTTTTGTTTATATCCATTTTGTCCTTTACTAGCATTCTTGCTATGTACACCAGGTCGTTTAGACCTACTTGGTGGTGTGTAATTACTTATGATCTTTTTTGCCATTAGTCTATAGGTACACAGTTAGGTACTTTACGTCCGTTTTTAATTTTAAAGCCTACCATTTCGTAGCCTTCCCAGCAAGGTTCTTTAAGATCAATTACACCAAGTTCTTTTAGTTTACTTTCAGCCCAACGTTTACCAGCTTTACCACCCCAAAGTAAGTAGCTTATAGTACCGCATGCTTTAGAGTCACCTTCATCATAATATGTTTCAGCTCTTGACAAGTAACTATGCATACGTTTTATTGTTTGTACACTAATAGGTTTACCTTGTGCTAATTGCTGTGCTCTTACTTTACCTACTTGCGTAGCACATTTATTATTCACCTTCTTGTTTAATTCAAGGCCTCTCTTTGCATTGTTTTTTACACCAGATGGATAATCACTATAAGACTCTAATTCCATCGTCTGGCCGCTCTTATAACGTTTATCTTTTTTGATAATACCTTTAATAGTAGTGAGTAGGTATTCTGCTTCTTCGTTTTCTATCTCAGCAAGTTCGTCTTTTATTGATTTATCTTGCGGACGTTCTATTTTATCTGCAAAATAACCTTCGATTGAAAATCCTTTGACTTTACCAGCTTTTACTTCTTGCCAAACTTCTTCGTTGTTTACTTTCATAGACACCATCCAAGTTCCAACTGGAACGTCTAATCCATACTTACGTGACTTATCTTGTTTATCATCCTCTACTAACCAAGACTCTACGACACTCATTCCTTGTAATGGAGTCTGATGTTCAAATGTAGAATTGTTTTGTTTACCACGCATTAAGAATAATTCACTAGCTTTCTTTACAGTATTCTTAGAAAAATATATATAGTATTCTTTGTCTTCGTTTTTTCTGTAAATAGGTTTATTAGGAATTAATGCCGGTCCCATTAGTATACGCTTTTCAGCATCCACCTCTGCTAACTTAAATTCTTGATTTTTTAAAGCAACAAAGTCTTCTTCTATTGCTGGATTTTCTACGACTGATATTGCGTCAATACCTGAATATTCATTCTCGTCGTCTATAAAAAGCTCTACGATGTCCATATTAATATAATAATAGTTTATTTAATTTGTTATCCAATTGATGCACCTTGTACAATATTACGGTCTAACTCTTGAGCTGTACTGATATCGTTTGATACTACAAATGCTTTTACTGGTTGTTGTTGCTGTCCTCCAATTGCTTCTGCTAATTGATTTGTTTCACTTGCTCCTACTATATTAAATGCTGGTGCTTGTGGTGTAGCTACTGCAGGTGCAGATGGTGTAGTTATACTTGGAATATTAACACCACCGGCTTCAGGACCAAGACCGCTTTTAGCTTTACTTACCGCTTGTTTTATACTTGCTCCAATGCCTACAGCTTGTGCTGCGTATGCAATTAATAAAGGAACGTTTTGTGGAAAACCAGCTTTTAATGTTTGAGCGAATCCAGTTGCTGTTGATGCACCAGCTCCTGCAGTATCTACCGCAATTTTTTGTAAAGCTGTTTTAGCATTTTGAATCATTTCTTGTCCAGCTATTAATTGTTTAGCTACCAAAGCTGCTTTACCTGCCGCTGTTTCTGATCCTAATATACCTGCAATAGCATCTGCTGCTGCAGCTTTATTATTTATTCTTTGCTGTTCTATTTCAGCTTCTTTCTGTAGTCTTTCTTCTTCCTTTTCTATTCTTTCTTCTTCAGTTTCGTCTTCTAAATCTTTTTGTTCTTTTTCTAAAGCAATTCTATTTGAAATTTGCTCTGATCTAAAACCTTCTATCTGTGCTAATACAGCTTCTTTTTCTTGCTGTGCTTCTAATAAAGCAATATAGTTTTCTTGACTTTGGTTTTTATCGTACTGAGCTTGTGCAGCTGCAATTTGTATATCTACCTGATCAAGCATCGCTTGAGTTTGTTCGTCTAATACTGCACCTAATTCGTCATTAGCTTTTATTCTTTCTTCTATGCTTTTAGTGTCATCGTCTCTTATTTGTCTAAGCTTTTCTGCTTGTCTATCATAAGTTTCAATAAGTCCTTGCTGTTTTACTCTTGCAATTTCTGCTGACTTACTTAATTGAACATTGGTTGCTGCTGCTGTTATCGTTTGAGTAACGTAATCTTTTGTAGCCTCTGTTGCTTTATTTATACCTTCGCCAACCTTGTCAATTGTACCATCTACGCCTGTAAGAACATCTACAAATTCTTTACCTGCTTTTTTAGCTGTTTCTGCTGCACCTGCAAAATCTCCATCAAAAAATTGTAAGACCGCTTTTCCTGCAAGTCCTAAAGTATCTAACAAAGAGTTAAATCTTTCTATGATATTATTTTTAATTAAGTCACCTAGTTTTTCAATAGAACCTAATGGATCTTGAAATATAGATGTAAAAAAATCAACTACAACACCGCTATTATTAATAACAAAATTAACAAAGTCATTAAATATTAAAGATACAGTTTCAAATGCTGTAGCAAATGTGTCTGCAACAGATTGGTTTTGCTCAAATATTTCTTTAAGTTTTGCTAACGCAGCTATAACTAATCCAACGCCTGCTGCTTTTAAAGCAACCCCAACACCTTTAATTCCTTTACTAGCTGTTTTAGCACCATCGTCTACACCTTCCAAGCCTTTACCAGTATCAGCCAATTCTTCATTGAGACCTTTTATACCTTGTTCAAGATCATCTATTTTATCTATGGCTTTACCTGTTTTTGCTTCTATTTCTACTGTTACTATTTTTGCCATTTGAATTCTCTTTTAAATTTCTTATATGCTTCTTTCACTGTTCTTGGTAGTTCATATTTACCTTTAGCAATTTGTATATTTTCAGAATTATGTTCTGTTAGTTTTAATGCTTCTAATATTATTTCAATCATAACTCATTTAATAGTTCTATGTTGGATTCTCCTGTTGCTAAGTTTGTATCTATACTATTTATCTTATACCTTTTGCCATTGATGTCAAATCTATCAGCAAGTGTAAAATTCAAAAGTATTTTAAGGGGTAAATATGCCTTTACTTTTGTAAGTCGGTTTTTTGTGTTGAATACATTTGTGATATAATTGGTGTGGTAGTTTTTAAACAACGTACCTGTAAACGCACTATCCCCTGTATATTCGTTTTTCTCTAACTTAAAATTAATATTAGCAGTAGATGTACCTGAGCTAAAAGAAACGCTGTTAGATGGCATATTTACACTTCCTGAAATTGATGAGTGTGTACCATACGTGCCATCAGGGTTAACAAAGTCTATAAAGCTAATAACCTCACTTGGGTTTGTATATACAGGATAAAACAATAATGGTTTACCTATATAGCTTTCTCTGTTGTCATCTACACTATAACCCCATTGAATATCTGTTTGTATTTCATTATCTAAATCTATTAGCCTTTCGTACTTAGGGTGTCCAAATGGTGCTATAACACTATAAAGAGAACCATCAACTACATTACCATCATCGTCTGTTTTGGTGTAATTTGTCTTACCCCACTCTTGATTAAATAGTTGATTGTGTGTTGCTGCTAAAAATGTCTTTGTATCTTCATAACCAAATGATACTTCCCTATATGGTAGTGATGTATTTACTTGACTACTCTTAACATCTACAAACTCACTTATATCATATGCTGTGCTTATTGATTTTTTGTTCGCATAGAAGTTGTCTAAGGTGTCTATGTATATCGTGCCTCCATCCTCTACAAAT